>Ga0307513_10006647_pt1 | contig 15088 bp, 13 predicted proteins | sample 15_EM_MG_FD_202174 | JGI IMG/M metagenome (GOLD analysis project Ga0307513, IMG submission 202174) | Populus trichocarpa ectomycorrhiza microbial communities from riparian zone in the Pacific Northwest, United States - 15_EM | ecosystem: Host-associated > Plants > Roots > Unclassified | place... | reverse complement strand
CATGTTCGAATGCGGCGGCTACTTCCAGAATCTGTGGAACCAGAAGGTCGACAAGGAGCCGACTCCCGATCTGATCAGCATGATGATCCATTCGGACGCGATGGCGGAGATGGATCAGTATGAATTCCTGGGAAACCTGATCCTGCTGATCGTCGGCGGCAACGACACGACGCGCAACTCGATGACGGCGGCGGCCTATGGCCTCGACCTGTTCCCTGACCAGCGCGCCAAGCTCGAGGCGAATCCCGAGCTGATCCCCAACACGGTCCAGGAAATCATCCGCTGGCAGACGCCGCTGGCACACATGCGCCGCACCGCGACGCAGGATTACGAACTGGGCGGGCAGATAATCAAGCAAGGCGACAAGCTCGCGCTCTGGTATCTATCGGCCAACCGCGATGAAACCGTGTTCGGCGACGACGCCGACAATATCGTCGTCGACCGCCCCAATGCGCGCCGTCATCTGGCGTTCGGGCACGGCATCCATCGCTGCGTCGGTGCCCGCCTGGCCGAGCTCCAGATCAGCGTCCTGCTCGAGGAAATGGCCAAGCGCCGCATGCGCGTGAACGTGCTGGGCGAACCCGAGCGCGTCGCGGCGTGCTTCGTGCACGGCTATCGCAAGCTGCCGGTCGAAATCAGCAAATATTAAGGGGTTTTCCCGATCGAACGGCCCGGAGAGAAAGAAACGCTCTCCGGGCCGTTCAGAATCAGGATCAGAGTGGTTCCGGCACGCCGTCCACGCATCGGAACGCCGGCTCCTCCTCCCAATAGGCGGTCTGCGTTCCGTGCAGCCTATAGGGAATGCTGCCGCAGCCCGGACTCAGGAAGCCGACCTGGGTCGTGTGCGAAGCGTCGCTATAATAGATGGTGCTGTAGACGATGTCGTCGTCCTGCGCGCTGACCGATGTGCCAACGGACAGTGCGGCCAGGCCCAGCAAGGCCACTATTGCTGCTCGTTTCATCATATGTGCCTCCGACATGTGACAGGGGTGCGCCGGCATGTCGGTCGAACGACGCGTCGGTGTGGCGAGCCTATCCCCGTCACCGTCGAACGAAAGAAACATCGCAACCAATATGGACTGATTACAAATACTTATCTCAACATTAGGGATGCCATTCGCATCACGCTCCCTATTTATCGCGCCCTTTCATCCAGACACGAAGCTCAGACGTACTTACATAGGTGACGACCATGGAGCCTGTCAGATGACCACGACCCGCCGCCACTTTCTGACCCTGGCCGGCACCGGTGCCGCGACAATGCTGTTCGGCGGGTGCCGCGCCTCGCCCGCGCAACCACCCGAGAAATTCGAGTTCCAGTTGAGCGACGCCGAATGGCGCAAGCGTCTGCCCGGCTTCTCGTACCAGGTGCTGCGGCACGAGGCGACCGAGGCGCCCTATTCCAGCCCGCTCAACAATGAGCATCGCGCCGGCATCTTCTCGTGCAAGGGCTGCGCGCTGCCGCTCTATTCGTCGAAGACCAAATTCGAGAGCGGGACCGGCTGGCCAAGCTTCTGGGCGCCGCTGACCAAGGCGGTCAAGACACGCAACGATGGATCGCTGGGGATGAGTCGGACCGAAGTCCATTGCCGCCGCTGCGGCGGGCATCTGGGCCATGTCTTCGACGATGGGCCCAAGCCGACCGGGCTGCGTTACTGCATGAACGGCGCGGCGATGAATTTCACGCCGGGTAAGGCGTAAAGACAGCCGCGATCAGGGATATGCCTGTGCTCCTGCGAAAGCAGCAGCCCAGGGCCCGATGGGCTGTCGCTCGTGACTCTGCGACTCCTGCTTTCGCAGGACCACGATTCACGTTTGATAGATGAAATAGGTAGGCCGCCGGCTCAACGCCGGCGGCAGTCGGCTTGCTCAGTCGCGAACGCCGACCATCCCGCGGGCACCGACCGGCGCGATCGTCGCGATCGTCTGGCTGCTGGGCGACGCATCGAACTGGTCGTCGTCGCCATTGTCCATCCTGGGCGCGCCGGCGCCGTAGATGAAACCCTTGGTTGGATAGGTCGTGGTGCCGAGCCCGCCGGTCGGGCCGTACCACACCTTGACCTCGCTCCAGTCGCCTTCGGCCGAGACGTCGATCGCGCGGACATTGTATTCGACGCCGCCGCGGCGCGACCAATTGGCATGGGTCAGCAGGATCTCGCGATCGTTGACGATCGCCGAGACCATCGCGACGTGGCCAAGCGGCATGCGGCCGAACGACGCGAAGGCGAGGACCGAACCGACCTTGGGGCTGTTGCCGCGCTCATATTTGCCGGCGGCCTGCGACCACCAGGTGTTGGCATTGCCGAAAATCTGGATCCCTGAAATCTCACGGGCATAGGGAGCGCACTGCCAGAACCGAGCCTGAGCCGGCACCGTCGTCGCCAGGGCGCAGAGCGCCACCAGCGCGAATCGCGCTGCTAAACCACCGAATTTCATGCGACCCCCCAAAGGTCCGTTGAACTGTTGATGGTGGGTTAGGTGGACAAAACCGACATGGGAACCCTGTCGGCGCGATGAACGGAACCTTTCACGACGAACTGTGTTTCGGCGCCGGTGAATGCCCCGCCAGGTCGCCGCGCCGACCTGTTTCGTACCTGCGGCACCCACATTTTGTGGCCGAAATCGAGCGAATCGCTACCGGTGTCACGGCGCGTGCGGCGCGCCTTCGGCCTCCGCCGCCGCAATCATCCGCGCCAGCCGCGCTTCGTGTTCGGTGCGGCCGAACGGGAATTTGGAGAACAAGATAGCCGCCACGATCGCCAGCGATCCGTAGATCAGGATGAACGCCAGCGTCAGATGGTCGATCACCGCCACCGGCACCATGCCGGGCTTCGCGCCCTTGGGAAACGATACGAGATCGAGCAACTGACCGACGATCATGATCCCCAGACCCGACGTACATTTCTGGACGAAGAACGAGCCGGCGAAATAAACGCCCTCCGACCGGCGCCCGGTTCGCGCCTCCGAATCCTCGACCACGTCGGCCATCATCGACGCGCCCAGGATGAACGACGACACGCTGAGCGCCGTCGCGATGACGAAGATCGGCAGCAGCAGGAACACCAGCGCGCTCGATCCCGGCTGGGGCACGAGGCCGGCGAAGCGCAGCCAATAGGGCATGGTGTGGAACACCGTCGCCGCCAGTACGAACGCCATCGCCGCGTGCGGCTTGCTGGTGCGCTTGCCGACCGCCGGCGCGATGACGAAGGCGAGCGCCGCACCCAGCATCAGCGCGAAGGGCAGCAGCTGCAGCGTCCAGGACTGGAATTGCCAGACGTAATTATAGGTGTAGTTGGACAGCGCGTAGCTAATTCCTTGATTGGTGTAGGCGCAGATGCCCGCCAGCATCAGAATCAGGAAGCCGCGATTCTTGACCGTTTCCCACAGCTCGCGAAAATGCTCGCCGAGCGACTGGGTTCGCACAATTGTCTTGGGCAACCGCGCGATTTCGTGATGCGTGCCGAGCGCCGATGCCAGGATCGCGACCACCATGATGACGGCGCTGGCGATCGCCAGATGACCGTAGCCGACGCGATTGAGCAGGCCGTTGGGATAGGCGGCCGACGGCGTCAGGAACACGCCGTAGGCGAGCAGCAGGATCGCCAGCCCGCCGGCCCAGCCGAACAGGTAGCGATACGAGGTGATCCGGGTGCGCTCATCGTAATCGGAAGTCAGCTCCGGCGTCAGCGCCTGCGACGGTACTTCGTAGCAACTGACCGCGCTGCGCACGACGACCGCGGTCAGAAACAGCCAGACGAGCGTGGCGCCGCCGCTCAAATGCGGCGGGTTCCACAACAACAGCCATCCGATCGCGATCGGCAGCGCGGCCGAATACATCCACGGATGGCGCCGTCCCCAGCGTCCGCGCGTACGATCCGACAGCACGCCGATCATCGGATCGACGAACGCGTCGCAGACGAGCGCGACGAAAATGACCAGCCCGACCGTCGAGGCGTCGAGCCCGATCACCTGGTTGTAGAAGATCAGCAGGAACGTGCCGAACCCGGCATCCTTGACGCCGTAAGCGACCGAGCCGAAGCCGTAACTTGCCGTGGTCCGGTTCGAAAGCCGCCGTGCCGCCGGCGTCGCCAGCTTGCTCACGAGGCCGCCGCCTCCAGTGACGAGAACAGGCCGGGCACGCTGTCGTCCCAGCTCGCGCGCGTGCCGATCAACATGCCGCCATCGACCAGGATGTGCGTGCCGGTGACGAAGCTGGCGTCATCGCTCGCCAGATAGGCGACCGCGGCCGCGATATCCTCGGGCCGTCCGGCGCGCTGCACCGGTTGGGCGTTCGCCGCGGTCTGCGCGATGACGCCGTTGACATGGTCGCGCACCGCGCCATCCAGCCCCAGCGCCGAGGTGAAGATGTTGGTGGTGATGAAACCCGGCACTACCGCATTGACGCGGATGCGATGCTTGGCGAGGTCGGCGGCGGCCATCTTGGTCAAATGGAGCACACCCGCCTTGGCGGTCGAATAAGCGGTCGGCGCGTAGCCGCTGCCCAGCGCGGAGACGCTCGACGTGTTGACGATCGCCCCGCCGCCGCGCTTCGCCATCAACGGCGCGGCATAACGGATACCCATCGCGACCGAGCGCAGCAACAGCGCCATGGTACGGTCCCAATCGTCGGGCGAGATCTCGTCGATCTTGTCGCGCGATCCGGCGGCTCCTGCATTGTTGAACACGACGTCGAGCCCGCCCGCGGCGTCGGCGGCCGCCATCAGCGCCTCGATATCGCCGGCCTGGGTCACGTCGGTTTTCTGGAAGCGGATGCGGCCGTTCGACGTCTCGGCAAGCTCCTGCCCGCCCGCCTCGTCGACATCGCCGATCAGGACATCCGCGCCTTCCTCGACCAGTCGCAACGCCGTCGCGCGCCCGATGCCGGAGGCGCCGCCAGTGACGACGGCGCGCTTGCCCTGAAACCGCATTCCATTCTCCTGCACGTATTTTTTGAGTAACATAGAGAGGGCATGGGGCCGGTCAATCCGAGTTTTCGAATTTCGGGTTTGCGAGGCTGGCCGGTTTGATGCATCGGATAAAGCGAACAACGGGAGAGGCATATGGCGCTCGACGCCGAAACCTTCGACGCATTGATCGACACCGTTCGCCGCTTCGTCGCCGAACGGCTCCGCCCGCTCGAGGCCGAGGTGGAAGCGCACGACGCGATCCCCGACGACGTCACCGCCGAGATGAAAGCGATGGGCCTGTTCGGCCTGTCGATCGCCGAGGACTATGGCGGCCTCGGCCTGACCATGCTCGAGGAAGCAAAGGTCGCGATCGAGCTTGGCCGCACCACGCCGGCGTTCCGCTCGAGCTTCGGCACCAACGTCGGGATCGGCAGCCAGGGGCTCGTCATGGCGGGCAGCGCCGAGCAGAAAGCCGAGTGGCTGCCCAGGATCGCGAGCGGCGAGATTATCACCAGCTTCGCGCTGACCGAGCCCGATGTCGGCTCCGATTCGGGCGCGGTAAAGACCAAGGCCGTCTGGGACGGCCAAGCCTACCGCCTGTCGGGGACCAAGCGCTTCATCACCAATGCCGACAAGGCCGACCTGTTCACCGTGATGGCGCGTACCGGCGACGCGCCGGGTGGGCGCGGCGTCTCCGCGTTCCTGGTCCCACGCGAGCTTGCCGGCGTATCGATCGGCGAGCCTGAGAAGAAGATGGGGCAAAAGGGCGCCAAGGTCGCCGACGTGATCTTCGACGAAGTTGTGGTGCCGGTCGAGAACCGACTCGGCGCCGAGGGCGAAGGCTTCAAGATCGCGATGCGCGTGCTCGACCGCGGGCGCCTGCACATCTCGGCGGTGTGCGTTGGCGTCGCCGAGCGGCTGATCGCCGATTGCGTCGCTTATGCCAGCGAGCGCAAGCAGTTCGGCAAGCCGATCGCCGAACATCAATTGATCCAGGCAATGATCGCCGATTCGAAGACCGAGGCGCTCGCCGCGCGGGCGCTGGTGCTCGAGACTGCCGCCGCCAAGGACGCGGGCAAGGACGTCGTGATGGAGTCCGCCGCGGCCAAATATTTCGCCAGCGAGATGGTCGGCCGCGTCGCCGACCGCGCGGTGCAGATCTATGGCGGCGCCGGCTACATCGCCGATTACGGGATCGAGCGGCTGTATCGCGACGTCCGCCTATTCCGCATCTACGAAGGCACCAGCCAGATCCAGCAACTGATCATCGCGCGCGAGACGCTGAAGCGCGGGGGGTGATCAAAACGCCCCTCCCGCTTGCGGGAGGGGCTGGGGGAGGGCGTATCCCTTCCCGCCAACCGAAATACACGCCCTCCCCTTGCCCCTCCCGCAAGCGGGAGGGGCAAAATAAGGAGAAAGACATGAGCCTCAACAATCTGTTCAGCCTCGAAGGTAAGGTCGCGCTCGTTACCGGGGGCAGCCGCGGCATCGGCAAGATCATCGCCAAGGGATTCATCGAACAGGGCGCCAAGGTCTATATTTCGTCGCGCAAGGCCGCGGCCTGTGACGAGACCGCGGCCGAACTGGGTCCCAATTGCATCCCGCTGCCGATGGACGTCTCGACCGTCGAGGGTTGCAAGGCGCTCGCAGCGACAATCGCCGAGCATGAGGATCATCTCGACATCCTGGTCAACAATGCCGGCGCCGCCTGGGGCGAGCCCTTCGAAGAGTTCCAGGAAAGCGGCTGGGACAAGGTCATGGACCTCAACGTCAAGTCGCCCTTCTTCCTGACGCAGGCGCTGCACGGAATGCTCAAGGCGAAGGCGAATTACGACGCCCCGTCCAAAGTGATCAACATTACCTCGATCGACGGGCTCAGGCTCAATCCCTGGGAGACCTATAGCTATCATGCGTCGAAATCGGCGCTGATCTACCTCACCAAGCGGATGGCGGCGCGGCTGGTCAAGGATGCGATCATCGTTACCAGCCTGGCGCCCGGCGCCTTCGCCAGCGAGATGAACCGCGCCGCGCGCGACCATGGCGACGAAGTGGCACTTGGCATCCCGATGCGCCGGGTCGGCAATTTCGAGGACATGGCCGGCGCCGCGATCTTCCTCGCCAGCCGCGCCTCGGACTATGTCGTCGGCGATACGCTGGTGGTCGACGGCGGCCTGGTCAACGCGCAGCTCGGCACGTCGATCGACGCGTAAGGCTGGAATTCCCTCTCCCTGTGGGAGAGGGAGGGAGCGCCGCAGGCGCGGAAGGGTGAGGGCAGAAACCGGCCCTGCCCTCACCCCTCGCCGCTATGCGGCTCGACCCTCTCCCAGGAGAGAGGGTTAAGAGGGCACAGCCACCCCACCCGCATTCTGCGGATGATTCGGCGTCAGGATCAACGTCCGCCCCTCGACGCGCCAGCTCTTGAGCCGCGACAGGAAATTCATCCCGAGCACATCCATGTCGCCGAACGCTGGCGAGCTGACGATGGGCAAGTCACGCGCGACGATGTTGCCGATGTGCAGTTCGGGCACCGTGGCCGTCTCTGCGCGGACCGATCCGTTGGCGGTCTGGATGATCATCGGGAACGGACTGGGGCTCGGCCGCAGCCCCGCTGCGGCAGCGGTTTCGGTCGACAAGGCAGTAACCGTCGCGCCGCTGTCGACCAGCATCTTGCGTTCGACCCGACCAAACCGAACGGTCACCCAGAAATGACCGTCATCGGCCATCGGCACGCGCATTTCCTTGCCGACAACCTGCTGCCCATCGTCGAGGTGCAGCATCTTGGCGACGCGGGCGAACATCGGATCGAACCGCCCGCGTTCGCCGACAAGCATCACGATCAGCCCAAGCGAGACGACGAGCGCGGTGAGCGACAATAACCGTCCGACCACGCGAAACCGCCGCGCGAGCAGCAACAATACGACCACCCCGCCGATCAGCAGGTAAAGCGGCGCCGAGCCGCCGAAAGCATCAGCCATATGCGTCACCTGCCATGGTGCAGATGTATAATGCCTGACGAAAGCTTCAATCCGTGATCAGCGCGCGATTCCGCCCGCGGCGAGCACCGCCAGGGTGACCAGCTCGCTCGCGGTCGAGGTCATCGGCGCGATCTGGACCGGCTTTTCCAGCCCGACCAGCATCGGCCCGATCACCGCGTCACCGCCGAGTTCGCGCAGCAATTTGGCCGAGATATTGGCCGATTGCAGCCCCGGCATGATCAGCACGTTGGCCGGCCCCGACAGCCGCGCGAATGGATAATTGGCGAGCTGGCGCGGATTGAGCGCGACGTCCGGTGCCATTTCGCCTTCATATTCGAAGCTGACCTGGCGCCGGTCGAGCACGTCCACCGCGGCGCGCAAATTCTCGAGCCAGCGCCCTTCGGGATTGCCGAAGGTCGAATAGCTGAGGAACGCGACGCGCGGCTCGTGCCCCATGCGCCGCGCCACCGCGACGGTCTGTTCGGCGATGTCCGCCAGTTCCTCGGCGGTCGGACGCTCGTTGATCGTGGTGTCGGCCATGAACACGGTATGAGTCTGCCCGACCATGACGTGGATGCCGAACGCGGTGCGCCCGGCCTCGACGTCGATCACCTTGCGCACTTCGCGCATCGTCTGCGCATAGGTCCGCGTGACGCCGGTGATCATCGCATCGGCCTCGCCGAGCTGGAGCAGCACCGCGCCGAAGATGTTGCGATCCTGATTGATCATCCGCTCGCAATCGCGGCGCAGATAACCACGGCGCTGGAGTCGCTTATAGAGAAAGTCGACCATCTGCGGCACCAGGGTCGAAGTGCGGCTATTGTGCACTTCATAGCTCTCGACGTCCTTGACGCCGAGCGCGCGCAGGCGGTCGTGCACGTCGTCGCGGCCGACCAGCACCGGCGTACCGTACCCGCCTTCGCGGAACGCCGCCGCCGCGCGCAGCACGACTTCTTCCTCGCCTTCCGCGAACAGCACCCTTTTGGGCTGCGCGCGTGCGCCTTCATAGGCCTGGGCGAGCACGCCGGTGGTCGGGTTGAGCCGGCCGCGCAGCTGCTGGCGGTAGGCCGCCATGTCGAGGATCGGCTTGGTCGCGACTCCCGAATCCATCGCCGCCTTGGCGACCGCGGCGGGGACAAGCTCCATCAACCGCGGATCGAATGGCGCGGGGATGATGTACTCGGAGCCGAACGTGTGGCGTACCCCATAGGCCACGGCGACTTCTTCGGGCACCGCCTCGCGCGCCAGTTCGGCGATCGCGTGCGCGGCGGCGATCTTCATCTCCTCGTTGATCCCCGTCGCGCGCACGTCGAGTGCGCCGCGGAAGATGAACGGGAAGCCGATGACATTGTTGACCTGGTTGGGATAGTCCGAGCGCCCGGTCGCGATGATCGCGTCCGGCCGCGCTTCCTTGGCGAGTTCGGGGCGGATTTCGGGTTCGGGATTGGCCATCGCGAAGATGATCGGCGCGTCGGCCATGTCGCGCACCATGTCAGGCGTGACCGCACCCGCCGCCGACAGGCCGAGAAAGACGTCGGCACCGTGCATCGCTTCCTTGAGCGTTCGCTTTTCGGTCACGACGGCATGCGCCGACTGCCATTGATTGATCTTATCGCGCCCCTGATAGATCACGCCCGAACGGTCGCACATGATGACATTCTCATGCCGCACGCCCATCGCCTTGATCAGCTCGGTGCAGGCGATCGCCGCCGCCCCCGCGCCGTTGACCGCAACCTTGATCTCCGAAAGGTGCCGGCCGGTCAGCAGGCAGGCGTTGATCAGCCCCGCCGCGGTGATGATCGCGGTGCCGTGCTGATCATCATGGAAGACCGGGATGTTCATCCGCTCGCGCAGCGCCTGCTCGATGATGAAGCATTCGGGCGCCTTGATGTCCTCGAGGTTGATACCGCCGAAGCTCGGCTCCATCAGCTCGACCGCGTCGATGATGCGGTTCACATCCTCGGTCTTGAGCTCGATATCGATCGCGTCGACGTCGGCGAAGCGCTTGAACAGCACTGCCTTGCCTTCCATCACCGGCTTGGAAGCGAGCGCACCGAGATTGCCCATGCCCAGAATCGCAGTGCCGTTCGAGATGACCGCAACCAGATTGCCTTTGGCGGTGTAATCATAAGCCGTCGCCGGGTCGTCGGCGATCGCCTGGACCGGGATCGCGACTCCGGGCGAATAGGCAAGCGCAAGGTCGCGCTGCGTCGTCAGCGGCTTCGATGCGATGATCTCGATTTTGCCGGGCCGCCCCTCCGAATGGAACAGCAAAGCTTCACGGTCGGAAAACTGCACGGAAGTGTCGTCGGCCATTCTGGTCCTCTCTGTTGCGCCCGTCTTTAGGTGCGCCTCGGGGAGAAGGAAACCGGCTTGCCGCCCCTTGATGTATTTTTGCCGACCAAGATGCGTTGTCCGCTGGGCGGAAACCCGCACACTTTACCCACAGCAAAGGGCGAAAGCGGGATTTGCGCCGCCGATCGGCTGGGCTAACCGACGCCAATGGCTGACGCCGCGCCGACCCCGATGATGACCCAATATCTCGCCTTGAAGGCGGAGGCGGGGGATTGCCTGCTGTTCTACCGCATGGGCGATTTCTTCGAATTGTTCTTCGACGACGCCAGGATCGCCAGCGGCGTGCTCGACATCGCGCTGACCGCGCGCGGCGAGCATGACGGCGAGAAGATCCCGATGTGCGGCGTACCGGCGCATGCCGCGGTCGGGTATCTGCAGCGACTGATCAAGGCCGGCCATCGCGTCGCCATTGCTGACCAGATCGAGACGCCGGCCGAAGCCAAGAAGCGCGCCGGGTCGAAGGCATTGGTCGCGCGCGCGATCATCCGCGTGGTGACCGCCGGCACGCTGACCGAAGAGGCATTGCTCGACGCGCGCACGGCAAACTGGTGCGTCGCGATCGGCGAAGCGGCAGGCGGCGTCGCGATCGCGGCCGCCGACGTCTCGACCGGACGGTTCGAGCTGGTCGAGACCGATGCCGGCGGCCTGTCGGCCGAGCTTGCCCGGCTCGGCGGCGTCGAGGTGCTGGCCAGTGAAGCGAGCGCATTCGAGCAATATGCGACCGTGCTGCGGCCGCGCGGCGAGTTCGATTCGACCGCCGCGGAGGCGCGATTGAAGCGCGTTTACGGTGTCGCGACGCTCGACGGGTTCGGCCAGTTGAGCCGCGCCGGGCTGGCCGCGGCGGGCGGGCTGGTCGCCTATCTCGATCACACCGCGAAAGGCTCCCTGCCCTTCCTCCGCCCGCCCCGGATCGGCAATGCCGGTGAAGCGATGGCGATCGATGCCGCGACGCGCGAAAGCCTCGAACTCACCCAGACCCAGCAAGGCCAGCGCAAGGGCAGCCTGCTCGACGCCGTCGACCGTACGGTAACGGGCGCGGGCGCACGGTTGCTCGCCGGCGATATCGGCGCACCGTTGATGGACCGCGCGACGATCGAAGCGCGGCTCGATCTCGTCCAGCGCCTGCACGACGATGGCGCGTTGCGCGAAAGCCTGCGCGCGACCTTGCGCAGCCTGCCCGATATCGGCCGTGCGCTGGGGCGCCTCGTCGCCGGACGCGGTGGCCCGCGCGACCTCGGCCAACTCCGCGACGGGTTGGACGGAGCATGGTTGCTGGCGGAGCGACTTGCTCCACTAACTTCCCCCTCCCCCGTTCGTCCTGAGCCTGTCGAAGGACGTGAACACGGCGAATCGTCAAGAGCACGTGCTTCGACAAGCTCGGCACGAACGGAGGGAGGAGTTCGACCGCTGCTCGATCAGTTGGTCCCTCGCCTCCAGGGCCACGGGGCGCTGATCGACCTGCTCAAGCGCGCATTGGTCCCGACACCCCCGATCGATGCTTCCGACGGGGGCTATATCGCAGAGGGCTATGACGCCGCGCTCGACGATCTGCGCGATATCGGCGCCGGCGGCCGCCGCGCGATCGCCGCTCTGGAGGCCGAGTATCGTACTCGCACCGGCACGAGCACGCTCAAAATCCGCCACAACGGCGTGCTCGGCTATCATGTCGAGGTGCCAGCCAAGGCCGCCGACCCGCTGATGGCCGGCGACAGCGGGTTCACCCATCGCCAGACGCTCGCCGGCGTGGTCCGTTTCAACGCGCCCGAACTCCACGAACTCGCGATGAAAGTGACCCAGGCGGGCAGCCACGCGCTCGCCGCCGAGGCCGCGCATCTCGAGGAGCTGACCCAGACCGCGCTCGCCGGCCGCGAAGCGATCGCCGCGACCGCCGACGCGCTGGGGCGGCTGGACGTCGCGGCGGGCCTGGCCGAACGCGCCGCCGAGGACGGCTGGGCGCGGCCTACGCTGGTCGACCATGCCTGTTTCGAGATCGAAGGCGGTCGCCATCCGGTGGTCGAGGCCGCCGTCCAACGCAGCGGCGAACGCTTCGTCGCCAACGATTGTTCGCTCTCGGAAACCTCGCGGCTGTGGCTCGTCACTGGCCCCAACATGGGCGGCAAGTCGACCTTTCTGCGCCAGAACGCGCTGATCGCGGTGCTCGCCCAGGCGGGCAGCTATGTCCCCGCGACGCGCGCCGAACTCGGACTGGTCGACAAATTGTTCAGCCGGGTCGGCGCATCGGACAATCTCGCGCGCGGCCGTTCGACCTTCATGGTCGAGATGGTCGAAACCGCCGCGATCCTGGCGCAGGCGACGCCGCAAAGCTTTGTCATCCTCGACGAGGTCGGGCGTGGCACCTCCACCTATGACGGCCTCGCCATCGCCTGGGCGGTCGTCGAAGCGATTCATGAGGACAATCGCTGCCGCTGCCTGTTCGCGACGCATTATCACGAATTGACCAGGCTCGCCGAACGCTGCGACGCGCTGACCCTCCACCACGTCCGCGCACGCGAGTGGAAAGGCGATCTGGTCCTGCTCCACGAAGTCACCGAGGGGCCCGCCGACCGTTCCTATGGCCTCGCGGTCGCACGGCTCGCCGGGCTGCCCCCCTCGACCATCGCCCGCGCCAAGTCGGTACTCGCCAAGCTCGAGGCCGGACGTGCCAAGACCGGCGGGCTCGCCGCTGGCCTCGATGACCTGCCGCTGTTCGCCGCCGCGATCGAGGCGGAGGAAGAAGGAAGCGACGCGGTTCGCGCGGAGCTCGACAGCCTCGACATTGACGCGCTCACCCCACGCGAGGCGCTGGATGTGCTGTATCGGCTGAAACGGCTCGCGCACAACGATTAGGCCCAGATTGGCTCAGTTAAATTCTCCAAACGAGTACTCGGTCCGTTGCGGCCATTTTGGAACTATGGCAGAGATCGCTCCGGGGATGGGAGGGACTCACAATGGGCCGCGACGACAGCGGTCCGGCACCAGATCATCGGACCGCGGAGATGGAGGGAGAGGCCATCCACGCACCCAGTCAGATCGGCGAGGCGTTGTGGCGCGGCCGGCAGAGAATGGGCTTGTCCCTGCATGACGTGGCGCGCCGGGCCGGCACCGACCTCCAGACCGTCAGCGCGATCGAGAATTCGGATTTCGCCCGAATGCCGGGCACCAGCGCGACGATTGCGGCGGCCAGAGCCTATGCCCGCGTCGTGAAGCTCCCCGAAAAATGGGTTGCGCTGACCCTTGCCGCCGAACTGGCACGGATCGCCATCTTCTCGTTGCCGATCGCCTGATCGGCCACTCGCCTAAGTGAAGTCGACCAGCGCCGGTGGTCCCGCGACATAGGCACTTTTGGGGTCGTGAAACGGGAAGCCGCCAGGCACCAGTCGTCCGAACAACGCCGCGGTCCGGATCGTCGCGGTCGCGCCCATGATCGCGGCGCCGGGCCCGGCCAGCATATCGTCGGACAACACCACTCCGCGACCGCGCTCGACCAGCTTGCCGGCCGCGACCGTCACCAGGATCTGACGCCGCACCGTCGAATAGGGAATCGTCAGTGCCCGCGCGATCGCCGCGGCGGAAACCGGATCGCGCCGTTCGATCGGCACGAAGGTCGCGGTTTCCGAATAACGGCGCGCCAGTTCGCTATCGAGCGTGATCCGCCGCACGCTTGCCACCAGCACCGCACCGACAATGGCGAGTTCCAGCCAGTCCGACACGAACAATCCGACATTGTCGAATACCCCCAGCGCCAGGTCGATCGACGCCGCGAGCGTGATGTCGGCGCGATAGGCCTGACCGACCGCGGCCGTATGCGGGAGCGGCATGTCGAACGCGTGAAATTCCTCGACCAGCCAGACCAGCGAATCGTGCAGATGAACCAGCAATGCCGCGACATCCTGATCGTCGCGCAACGACGTCGGCACCACCACGCCGCTGCTCGTGCGCGCGCACAATCCGGCGTCGATCAGCGCGTTGACGTGGCGGCGAACGGTTTCGAACGGCCGGTGCAACGACTGTGACAGCGCATTGATGCTGATGCCGCCGCCATTCGTCGCGGCGCGTGGCGCGTCGGGCCAATCGGCCAGCGCATCGCCGCTCGCGCGCAATATCGCCAGGAAGAAGATTCCGCGATCGAACACGAACGATCCGCCGGCCAGCTTGCGCACGATCGCGATCGCTCTAACCAGACTGGTCAGTTGCGTCTCGACCAGCAGCCGCGCTGCCAACCTCGCTTGTGTCCGTTCCGGCGCTACCGGCGGCCCAGCACTCATATTTTCCCACCCCGCGCCAACCAGGCGCCTGGCCAGCCATTACAACAAGATTACCGCGCCGCAAACTATCCGGAGACCCAAATTCGGACGGTTTATCAGCCGCAAGCACGTTATCTGCATTCGGCGTCGTTGCGATGCCGGCACAATGATGCGATCGTCGCCGGCGAGTCGGGGGACTTCAACGAGATGGATCTGTTTGGTGGGGAGCTTGATCGAGACATGCCGTTGATGGCGGCGGATGCGGTCGGTCGTGCGCTGCGATTGGCGCGCGAGCAGCTTGGCCTCACGCTGATCGACGTCGCCCGCCAGACCCGCATGGCCGTGCGCCATCTCGAAGCGATCGAGTTGGCGCGGTTCGACGGCTTTGCCGCCCCGGTCTATGCACTTGGCTTCGCGCGCAATTATGCCGTCGCCGTCGGCGTCTCACGCCAATGGGTGTCCGACAGCCTGCGCGGGGAAGTTTTCGCCTCATTCGACACGCGCAAACGCTTCGATCTCGGCTGGACCGCCGAAGGGTTGCGCAAGGGCCGTTAGAAGCGGTTGCGGTGCCGGCCCGCTCCCCCACCCGACCTCCCAAAGACAACCT
>Ga0307513_10006646_pt1 | contig 15092 bp, 23 predicted proteins | sample 15_EM_MG_FD_202174 | JGI IMG/M metagenome (GOLD analysis project Ga0307513, IMG submission 202174) | Populus trichocarpa ectomycorrhiza microbial communities from riparian zone in the Pacific Northwest, United States - 15_EM | ecosystem: Host-associated > Plants > Roots > Unclassified | place... | reverse complement strand
CGAATCTGACGAATCCGACGAATCTGTGTTAGAATTTCCGCACAGCCGAATAATACGACAGGATAATCGTTTTTGTTGGGGCCTGCTAACGAGAATGCGAGCTCTTATTCTGGGCAATATCAATGAGTTTTCCTGGAATGATAGTGTCCTCTTCATCTAATCATCTAGGTTCATATATTCTGCTTTGGCCCCGTCTGTTACAACCCCCAGCGATTAAATATTGGCGCGATTGTCGGTTAGGCTTGGTTCCGTTATCGGCACATGTAGGAATCGGTTTCGTCTTCCACGTGCATCGTTCACAAAGCATATGCTCGTATGACCAGAAGGCAGGTTTTCCAGTTATTCCTATACATGTGTATATGTAGCTAGTGCTTTGGGGAGACATCCTTCGATCTGAGGCTCATGTTCAATTAAGTTTAGCCACAATACGAGTTCGTGTTGCCAAGTTAGCTGGTTCTGAAATATTACTTATTTCACGTGAAAGACTGTCCATCCACACACGATGTAGGCTTATGTCTCGACCAGCTCAGAGAGAACACGGTGCCCAGACTGGCCTCCGGATAGGCGATCCCCTCTGACATGGTTTCTTGCATTCGAGATCTAGAAGCCTGTAAATTAATCGAATTTACGAATTAAACGATATCTTAAGACTAACATTGCATTCGCCAAAATGATAAAAACTGCAGAGCTGCAGAGCTGCCTCTGCCTAGCAACCCTCCTAGCCCTCGCGCCCGTCACTACGCTCGTACCAGGGCTTCCCCATAAGCACTCCAATACCCGACCCATAGACCTTCTCTCTACTGATGAACGAGAGCTGCTCCGGCGTCACCGTGCACGAACCCCCCCTGAAAGCTGTCGACCCAGCTCTCCTGCTCGCACGACCTCCCAGGACGTCTCTGAGCGTCTCTGAGCGTGAAGAGCTTGATTTTTCCACTGCCCGCTTTAGCCTTGGCTGTGGTGGAGCGGCGGTCGGATACCACATAGATTCGTACCCAGAGCAGAGCGATGTAAGACTAATAGAGTTACCAACGCATCACGATAACTGGCCGTCTGTTGATAATACGCCCAATGTCCGTTGAAATATAGCACAGAAGAGCAGTAGCTGTATGATGGAAACCGTGCAAAAGCGCTGCAAGAAGATCCTCCAATCTCAACTTCCCGTAGTTTGCGGGTTTCAAAGCCAGCTCGCACATTTGCACCGAACAGGAGTGCAAACACGGAACGATTTTGGACCCAGCGTGATGGACGACGTGGACGAATTTACGCACAATGTGGCCATAAAAATCTCAAGAGTGATGAACTCCCTCAATCCAAACGATTTACTCGCGCGTCGCGTCATTGACATTGCGAAGACCAATTCCGTGGATGGATTTATCAAGGCGGCAGCGGGCTTTGGCCTTACACAGGTCGCATTTCTCAAGGAATTACACATGGAGATACTAGACCATCTAAAGCAAGAAAAACTGGGCCACCATGTCGCGCCTGTTCAGGGAATAACGGTGCATGACACCGATGTACTCGAGCCAGAGCCAGCACGAAAGGGAGGACTCGTTCGTCCAGATACTGTACGTATATTGGCCCATATGCTTACCTGATGTACGTGCTTATAGTGCTTCAGCAACACACTTTCCGTGTTCCAGCTAAGCCTCTTCCGCCACCAACCCCACGGAGATCCGTCCTCGGCCTCGACAAGCTCGCTCAAGAGAAAAGATCAGCAGCAGAAGCCGCTCTCCCTGATAACCGAAACCGAAAAAGACAGCGCCCAGACGGCCAGGAGCCTCATTTCAAGGGTGCGCTCTATAAAATATTCATATCTCATTTATGTACTGACCAATTCCTTTAGTTCCTGACTTACCTGCATCTCGAAGCGCGAACGCTCGCCAAAAGCCCGAGCAGACACCATCACATCCGGGAGGTTTATCCGCAGACGCCAGCCGGCGTCTTGCCGAATATCGTAGGGCTCGTGAAGCCCAAAGAAATGATGGCATCACCGCGCGTAACGAAGTACGACCGGATGCCCCACGCGGTTTAGGTGATTTCCAGAGACGGTTGAATCGGGACGGACGGGAAAACAGACGAGGGCCGGAACGCCCGCGGGATGCCACTGCTCCCCATGATGGCCTTGGTGGCCCCAGAGGTCCCAAGGGGACATGGGAGGTGACACCCCGGAATCCGAATGGCGAGGGACACGGTTGGGGTCAAGTCCGCAATCGAAAATGGGACGCACCCACACCTCGAGCATCACGCGATGGGAGCCCAGACGACATTGAAGCTGGGTTTGATATGCGTGAATGGGAGGAGGAGCAAACGAAGCTTGATCGTGATTGGTATATGACGGGCGAGGAAGGCGGCGTGGTTAGTGGATACTTCGTTGGGTTTGCTAGTTCGCTGACCCTGAATAGATGGGAGAAGAAGAATACAATCCGCTTGCCCAGTGGGAAGACCTCGAAGTCAGGAAGCAAGCTGAAATTGCTGCAAAACAGGTGGTCCGTGCCGTTCTCTCTATATATTTGGTAATACCTGACCGTTTGTGTAGAAAAAAATATCTGCGAAGCAAGCCCAATATGTAAATCTATCCTTTCACGCCCTTCTCAATTACTTTCTTACCAGTGACTCAGAACGCGGACAACGACCTTTGGGAGGCCAACCGAATGGTCACCTCTGGAGTGGCTAGTCGCAAAGCACTGGATCTCGATTTCGAAGATGAAACAGAATCAATGGTTCACGTCATGGTCCACGATCTCAAGCCACCTTTCCTCGATGGCAAGACGGTCTATACCAAGCAACTCGAGCCCATTAACCCGATTCGCGACCCCACATCAGATATGGCTGTGTTTGCCAAGAAGGGCAGTGCGCTCGTCAAGGAGAAGCGTGAACAGGCCGAACGAGCAAAGGCCGCAGCAAAGATCGCCTCTCTTGGCGGAACAAGCCTGGGCAACATAATTGGTGTACGCGACGAGGAAGCCGATGCGGAAGCTGCAGGTGTGTATCTTCACACCGACTGACCCACGCCAGCGGGTTTAGGACGTGCATTGGACATTCATTAGCTTGTTTAATTTTACAGCTGAAGAGGCGGCCAATAATGGCCAACAACAGGATTATAAAGGCGATTCCAAGTTTGCCAGTCATCTGAAGACCTCCCAGGCTACCAGCACTTTCGCCAAGACGAGAACGCTCAAGCAGCAGAGAGAATACTTGCCAGCCTTTGCTTGCCGGGAGGAGTTGATGAGAACGTTGCGGGATAATCAAGGTTTGTGTTCCTCGTTTGTATGCACAAGTAATGTTTACCTTGTCCTGTAGTGACCATCGTCGTTGGAGAGACCGGATCGGGCAAGACGACCCAACTTGGTCAGTTCCTGTATGAGGATGGCCTTTGTCAATACGGAATTATCGGTTGTACACAGCCCAGGCGAGTCGCGGCAATGTCCGTTGCTAAACGTGTCAGCGAAGAGATGGAGTGCAAACTCGGTAGCCTGGTTGGCTATGCAATCCGCTTTGAGGACTGCACGACTCCTGAGACCAAGATCAAATGTGGGTTGCTCTTCGTTTTCGAAAGTAATTGGTCCTCATCCCTCACAGTTATGACCGACGGTGTACTACTTCGAGAGTCACTCAACGAAGGAGATCTCGACCGATACAGTGTCATTATCCTCGACGAAGCACATGAGCGCTCGCTCAGCACAGACGTTCTTATGGGCCTTCTGCGGAAGAGTAAGCACTCCTTTCTCTCATCGTACCCGCACTTTGGCTCACATATGCAGTCCTCACGCGTCGGCGAGACCTCAAACTGATTGTCACCTCTGCCACGATGAACGCCGAGAAATTCTCCAACTTCTACGGCAACGCTCCCATCTTCACCATCCCAGGTCGAACCTTCCCCGTTGAAATCTTCCACTCCAAGTCGCCATGCGAGGACTACGTCGACGGCGCCGTCAAACAGGTGCTACAAATCCATTTATCTCTCCCACCCGGGGACATTTTGGTATTTATGACAGGGCAAGAGGATATCGAGATAACCTGTCAGGTTGTAAATGGTACGCGTCCGATCCTCTCATCGTCAAACCCATTGCTCATTACACTGAAATTAGAGCGGTTGTCACAGTTGGACGATCCACCACTTCTTGCCGTGCTCCCCATTTACTCCCAGATGCCTGCAGATCTACAAGCCAAAATATTCGAAGCGACTCCAGATGGGCGGCGCAAAGTCGTGGTAGCGACCAATATAGCCGAAACCTCCTTAACAGTGGACGGCATTCTGTACGTCGTCGACGCGGGCTACAGCAAGTTGAAGGTGTACAACCCGAAAGTGGGCATGGACGCCTTGCAAATCACCCCCATTTCCCAAGCGAATGCGAACCAACGTACCGGCCGTGCAGGGCGAACGGGCAATGGTTTTTGTTATCGCCTGTATACGGGGACGGCCTTCCGGAATGAGATGTTTGACAATAATATTCCGGAAATTCAACGCACAAACCTTGCAAATACGGTGTTGTTGCTTAAGAGCTTGGGAGTGAAGAATTTGTTGGAGTTCGATTTTATGGACCCTCCTCCACAGGTGTGTTTCCGCATAGTCTTCTTTAAGAATCGAAAGGGGTGATTCATATTTCTCCGCGGTGTAGCCCAACATCCTCAATTCGATGTACCAGCTTTGGGTTCTAGGCGCATTGGACAACGTCGGCGACCTCACCCCCGCAGGACGCAAGATGAACGAGTTCCCAATGGAACCGTCTATGGCGAAGATGCTCTTAACATCAGTGGAGTACAAGTGCTCAGCCGAGATGCTCACCATCGTATCTATGCTCTCAGTTCCGTCGGTGTTTTATCGACCCAAGGAACGTTTGGAAGAATCAGATGCTGCAAGAGAGAAGTTTGCGGTACCGGAGAGCGATCACCTCACTCTACTCAATGTGTTTCAACAATGGAAAGGCCATGGGTTCGGTTCTTACTTTTCAGCCCTCAAACGCGTTTGTACTGATCCACCTGTGAAATAGGTTCCGCGATGATTGGTGCATGAAACATTTCCTCCATCCCAAGCTCCTACGAAAGGCGCGCGAAGTCAGGGTGCAACTCGAGGATATCATGAACATGCAGAAGATGGAGATTGTCTCGGCTGGTACCGACTTTGATGCGATGCGCAAGGCGATTTGTGCAGGCTACTTCCACCAGGCTGCGCGTGTCAAGGGTATTGGTGAGTTTACGAATATCCGGACTGGGTGCGAGGGACGATTCTTTATGGTTGGTTCTACTTCTCATTTGGCTTTATTGCTTCTAGGCTGCCTACGCATCTTCACCCCACGAGTGCACTATACGGCCTTGGGTATACGCCGTCGTATGTAGTGTATCATGAATTGATCTTGACGTCGAAAGAGTGAGTGGCCACCATATGTTCCTTTTAAAATGAAACATATGCTCTCATAGGTACATGACACAAGTCACGGCAGTGGACCCCTACTGGTTAGGTGAGGCCTATCCTAATCCGATGAGCCCGGGTTGGCCTTCTAACCCGTTGAACAGCTGAGTTGGGGTCGGTGTTCTACTCAGTCAAAGAGAAGAACTTTGATGACAGCGGGAATCGACGGAGGCAAGACCGTGAGTTTTCCAAAAAGGCTGCCTTGGAAATGGAATTTGTGCGGCAGCGAGAAGAGTGAGTATAGAGGGTATTTTTTTTACGTCGAGCTGAGCGTTCTGACGCTGAAATAGGGAAGCAAAGAAGAAGGCTGCGGCTGCGACTGCAAGCTCGATATCGAGTGGGGGCTCCAAGGTCGTCATGCCAGGGACGCCGAGCGTGGTTGGTTTCGGGCAAACACCAAGGCGACGACTGGGACTTTAGAAGTGGATAGACATAGGATTTGCTATGTTAGAGGTGCTCTTGTTGTAATAGCTCTAATAGCTCCGTGACGGGATCCTGTATCCACTGTCACTTCGATCTTAGACCCTCCCACACCGCCAAAGCAACTGACTGAATATGGCGGCGTATGCAGCAGACCAGTATCGCGAGTCTGTCCAGTCATCCTACTCAACAGATTCAGCTTATTCGCCGCTGGCGAACATCCTTCGCAACTATCCGTCTGTGCCGGAGGCTGCGTCGAGCAACGGCAACGCCAGTGGATACCGCTTCCCACCAACACCAGCCGGAATGACACCCAACTCGAGATATGATCCTAATTTTTTCAGCGCTGCCCATGTCCCGCCTGAGAGACGCTTACCCAGAGAAGGTCAGGGTCCTCCTCCGAGTGTGCCCGGTACGGCCTATGGCGTATTCTGATGACAATATAATCTTGTAGGTGGTGACAGCAATTTTGATGCCCCCTCATCGCATACCCAATTTCGACCAGACGCGATGGGTTCTCATTTGAACAATCACACGGACCTTCATGACGGCGGCGACAACCAAAGTCTTTCATACGGTGGCCCTCCGGCCGCTCATTACTACGCCCGTCCCGCTACTTCCGTTGTTCCACCGACTCCCACCCGTCAAGAGCCGAACCTCGGAATCGGAGTGAATTCGCAGCATCTATCCGCTGTATCGGCGATCTCATCCTATAGCCAGGAAACGTGGGGTGAGGTAAATGTACGAGAGACATGGCGAAGCAGTTCAGCCAGCGGGGCCGCAGACCCATTTTCCTTTCGTCATTTTGAGACGCCTCAAATGAACCCCCCACGCGTCGTAGTATCTTCTGCTCAAGCTTCGCAGGGCGACTATGTGTATGCTCCGACTAATTCCCTTGCACCGACAGCCCCCGCAGGCCGTTTTCCGAGCAAGGTGCCACTACAGTACAACTTTTCCAGGCCGATTCGCAAGGAATCGTTGGGTCAATCGATGGAAGGGTCACCGAGGAGGGACAACAGTGGGATGGAGATGTACTCAATTCCATCAGACGATTATAGTAACATGGCTATACCGCGAAATCTACCAAAGACCACTCCGAATCCGATGTACGGGGACGAGAATTTCCTTCAGCCATCACCCTCCGCATCGCCTCATGCCTCACCCTATATGTCCGCGAGCGGGTCTCAAATGATGGGTAGTTTCTCCTCGCCGGCACGGTCGCCCTCGCCGATCTCTCTCAATTCAGGAACTGCGCGGGATTTGTTCTATCAGCGGCAATATCAGCAGCAACAAGAGCAGCAATTTTCGCCGCCCAATTCCCCAACGAACGGCGAAACCCAAATGCAAGCTAGCCAGTCGAACGTCACTCGGTATTCAGAGGGAGGGACTACGCACCCTCCTGCACCCAGAGAATTTATCGCTTTACCGTCATCCCCTCTCCCTATCCGACCTGGGTCCACCAACTCACTCTACTCGCGGTACTCGTTTTATTCAGCGGGAGACCTACCCTCTGGCTCTTCGACACCTCAGCCAGGGGCACACTTCGACAACTTTCCACAAACAGGGGATTCTTCTTCGACTCGGACACCCACTCCAACACAATCGCAGCAGCAGCAGCAGCTCGCAACGAGCGATTCCAATCCAAATGGCAGCGCTCAATCCCTTAACGCCCACTCGCGCGCACAACAACCAACAGAAAATCTCGACAACCCGCAGACGCCGCACGAGTTCCTCGCACTAGGCATCCTGCACCATGAGGCGAACCGGCTGCAAGAGTCTGCGTACTGCTTCGAGCGTGCCGCTACGGAGAATGGCGGGTGCGGTGTCGGCATGCTCATGTGGGGGTTGAGCCTGCGGCACGCGTGGGGCACGGAGAAAGACGAACGGGCGGCGTTTGGGTGGTTGAGGAAAGCGGCGGACGCAGCTGTATCCGATTTGGAGCACGCAACGGAGAAGGGAGAGCGGAATGCGGTGAAGAGCGAGCTTGTACTTGCTATTTACGAGGTTGGACAGTGCTTCTTCCACGGGTGGGGGGTGGAGACAGATAAGAAGATGGCCGTCGTGAGTGTTCAACGGGTTTGATTTGTTAAAGGAGGAGTGCTGATTGTGCTGATTGTGGTTTCTAGAGCTACTTCCAAGTCGCTGCGCGGCTGGGGGACGTGGATGCCCAGCAAGAATTAGGGTTCTGCTACGCCAATGGTAAGGGGTGCAAGAAAGACCTCAAGGAGGCAGCAAAGTGGTACCGTGCTGCAGTAGGTCTTGATCATTTATTTGTGCCCGTTTCCGTCCTCATCGTCTCACCTCCTCAGGCCGCACAAGGCGCCTCGACTGTCGGTCTGGCATGGATCTACAAGCCAAAGTACGGCGGGGACAAAGTCTCCCCGAAGGAGAAAGAGAAGGCTCAGGATCGATCCAAAAGCCCGCTCACCCTCTCGCCCCGCCCGTATACAGGCAGCTCGATCTATAGCGGCACGCAACCAGGTAGCATCAGAGAAGGACCGCGCAAATTGAGGAAGCCAAATCCGAAACTTAAGAGCAACCCGTCTTCCCCTAGACCGAGCGTGGTGGAAGATGTGTTGGAAGTGCGGAACTTGAGTCATGTTTTAGAACAGGAAGAAAGGGACCGGGAAAGAGAGGCTGGTTGGTGATGCGAAGATTCCTTATTATATTAGATTTTCGAAGGACGGTCGCCTCGTATGGATATCTATGCGCTTTTAGAGGGCTGTCACACTCACGATCTCTTTATTCTACAATATTCTCGACTTGAATCCCCATAATAAATCGAATCTCATGGTTGGCACAGTCCGAAGGGCGCGTGGCGCAACACTTGCGGTCTCTGGTAGAAGATCATCAGAATCCGATGGGCCAGGAACCCGAGCTACATTTGCCAAAGAACGAAGTCGATGGTAAGGAAGGAGAGCATCAGGAGGAAGGAAAAGCAGCGATCGATCGATCGAGGTATGCTGTATGAGATTCAGATAATGGCTAGTCTCTCGCAAGTACAACTCTGATGGAAATTGAAACTACTTGTTGGGTCGTTCAAGACCCTATATTCGGTGCAGACGTCTCCACCACTTGTGACAGTCTCATTGGTCCGCAGAGGACCTCAGGTTTCAATCCCACCTTAAAATTTTGTTTAAGTAAGTGTGAGAGCAGTACAGATTCCTCTACTTGACAGCTCAGGGTTCAGGGCAAGTATACTCTCCGGTCCAGTATTGAGGTCATTACAAGAAGTCGGGTCTTCCTTTCCAGGAGCCAATCAAGGCAGGGCCAGCATCAGATTATCCAGTCTGAGTGGGATGGACCAGTGTGATTTGAGGAGCAACGCCGACAAATTTATTGAGCAGACTCTCATAGATATTGGGACATGAATCATGGGTGGCAGGAACCGTAGAACCTGACGCTTGTGTGAACATAGGGAACCATCCTTTAACTTGCTCCGTTCCATCTGAACAGTCCTACGACCTTGCCTTTCTTTCGATATGCCTTAGCTCTCTGGCACACAAAGCATGAGTCGTCATTGCAGCCTTTCAGCACCCTACGCTGGTTCATTTGCAGAGCTTCAGTTGCTACAGCATCTGCTTTTGTACCCTGGCCAAGAGCATTGAAGGAGTTGGCCATGTTGTGCAGAGCAACCACGAGACATTTTTCCTCCTCGGTGTTTAATGCAACCAGGGCACGCAAGAGGGAAATAGATTCCTGATATGCAACCACAGCCTCTGCGTGCTGCCCAAGGGAATGACAACTCCCTGCATAGTTATAAAGAGCATAACAATGCCATTTCGTATATTGTGGCTCTGTCTGAGAAAGGTCGTGATAGAGTGAGGCAGCCTCCTTCTCCACTTCTAGTGCTTTGGAGACTTGGTTTAATTTTTTGAGTGTGGTTCCATAGCGATGAAGTGTATGTGCTAGTTGGGCACTATACTGGAGGGTCCCTTGAGCTGATGCAGTCCTACAATGCTCCAGAGCTTCTTTGGAAGCAGCAGCAGCATCGTTATATTTTCCAAGCTTATGAAGTGAGAGGCCCAAACCCGCGAGTGCCTTAGCAAGGTAGGGAGTGTACTTCACTGGATCCACACTAGCCAGTGCACGACGGATCAAAACTGCCTTATGTTGCGCCTCCACTGCTCTAGCACATTGCCCGACTCTATAGAGAAAAATTCCATAGTTGTGGTAGATGACGCCGCTGAGTTCATCAGGTACCATAGATGATGAAAGCTTCGTCATGATTTGTACCGCATTCTCCAGCCATTGAAGGCAGAGGTAGTCATCATGAAGTACATAGCTTGCTCTGCGCAAGACAACAAGGAGGCTCAACTTATTTGTGTCAAGGGCAATATTAGTGGCAATGACCTCTTCACAGAGAGAAACAGCTTGGATAAAGAGCGTGCGTGCACGGGGCTGATAAACAGATAGCCCTGCAATTAAGGAAAATGTCTCAGCCTGCTCATTTCTGAACTCGAAAGACCTTCGGCCCAAGGCTTCGGCGAGACCAAGTGCACAGTTGCCTGTGAGGTGGCATTCATCATAAAGTTTGAGGCTGTCAAGGACCTCGGCAAGATCACGAAGATGGTGGAGGAGTGTAATCGCTGAGGTATCACGGAATCGTACAATGGCCTGCAATAATTCTTCAGCCCGATCAAGAAATTGCTCCATTTCATTTGCTCGTTTCCGGCAGATCACAGTCTTGCCACTCTCGGTAGGGAGCTCGATGGTGTCCGAGTCAGAGGCAAGTAGGGTACGGTACTCATCGAGGCGAAGTTTGATATGGTCATATGAAAGGGAGGCGTCGGGGGACAGGACAGAAAAGGTGATAACTGATGTAGTTGTGTTGGCGACAACCTGAGGAATTATACTGTCATTATGCTTCTACGATTGTATATGGGACCCACCCTCGTCGTCTGGCTGCTAAACCCAGCCGGTTCAACTTGCGAGTGTACCGAAAGAGTACGCACACGTTGCCGAACATGCTCTTGCTGGAGCATAGGCATCACTTGATGAATCAGGTCCATCATTTCGGTTTGTCTGTCATAGATCGCCCTCGTCGATGCGAGCGTGCAAACTTGCAGACGCATCTGGAGAGCTGACCGTCAGCACTGCCGGCTATCGAAACCGAAGAACCCCATACCTGCCATCGGCTGCGAATACTACTGATCCTAGCATTTGCAGCTCTCATCATCTCCCGCAGATCTCCGGCTCTCCACAGATCTTTGATGCCCGGCAACTTTTTCTTGCCTAAGTCCGGATTGTTTGAGCCCAACCATTCGTCAAGGTCGCGTATGATTCTGCATATCGTCAGACCCGTCGGAGAATGATGGGAGCACAGCACCACGCGTACCCTGCGAGCTCCCTCAAGTCGATGTCGAGGTGGTGCTGATCCAGTAGCGCCTTGTGTTCATTGTAGAGTGATTCGAGGAGATCGATGTCCTTTTCATATTCGACCAGAAGTGCCATGAGGTCCGCTCTCTCAGATGCGACCTGCCAATGCCGACAGAGAATGAACGCTCCAGCGTACACAAAGGGTGAAGCGGATAACGTACCAGCTTGATCCTGGCCCGCAAGGCATGGGCGCATTGAAAGACTGGAACAGCCAGTCCGACGATTGCACTAGCCAACTCCATGGGTAATTGAGCGAGATGTACGAGTTGATCTGAAAGAGTTGTGGGAGACGAGTGGATTCGGTGTGTAGACGGAGTGGTCCAAGCTGCACTGGGAACAACGCAGTCAGAGGCCTTATGTCTACTGCAAGTTTGCAAGTCAGCGTGCACGAGTGAATTCGGATACACCCCTTTACCGGGATGAGCCGGTGGGGAGTTCGTTTGTCTCTCTACTCACCCGGTATACTGCTTCGCGCCGGCTGCTATTGGGGAGGTTTGGATACCGGGTGTCGTTAATTGGTGAGCTTTGCGGAGATCGTGAAGTAAGACAACCGATCAATCAATCGCCCATGACGCTTTTAGGGGCTCTCAATTTCAAAATTAAAGGGACTAGCTTGACCATATGCCCGAATTTGTATCGTTACGTTTTTGTAGTGGGCCTCAACACGGGCCCTAACAAGCATGCACCCTACTAGTATTATAAAGATGGGCCGAGACACTTGTTCCATACCCTTTACCTTTATGCGGGCCCATATATGCCCCGTGGGTGTCCCAAACCTCTTGAACCGGTCCATTAGGCAGGAGCCTCTTTCCAGGTGCTCCCCCATGTTTGCATCCAAGGTTTGAACCGCAACCGTCTCTCAGTACTGTAGCTGTGGAGATAAAACTGGAGGTGGTTCCTCCTTGCTTCAATCACCAAACCTATCTCAACTCAATATCCTTCCTTACTACTTCGCACCGCCGATTTCAACACGCCTATCCTTGTGATGAGTGCAGTCCGTAAAGGGAAGCGGCAGAGGCAAAATGCCGATGCAGAGTTAACACAAGAACTGGCAGCTCTGATCTACGCCTCAGAGTCTGAAGACTCGGAGAAGGGAGAGTGGGGCGAAAAGGAGTGGGAAGTGGAGAAAATCACAGGGGAGGCCATAGATATGTGCGGACGACGCGAGTGAGCCATACGTCGTTGTTCATGTTGGAGTACCACTAACACCCTCATAGATATAGAGTAAGCGACGTTTCCGTGTATAGTACAACGTGGGCACCCAACCTTCATCAAACAGGTCGAATGGTCTAACTGGAAACGACGAAAGACGGGGGAGAACTTTACTTGGGGTAACACGGAATCTAATCTCTCAAATGTTGTCGAAGAGATGGCGGAGTGGAACACTCAGGCAAAGGCAAAGCGGGCAGCAATCCGTAAACAACACGAACGTGAAGGCGTTCCGATTTCATTATTTGCTCATGGATGCTTTACAAATTTCAATACCACACTTCTAGAGATTGGGATGGGAACAGAGTCGGACAACGAGGACTATGACGCCCCCGCCAATTGGTTGCCTGCAGCCGACCTTGAGGCTCATCTTGACGCTTTGGAACCTCCGCAGATACCCGAAGTCCATCGTTCCCGCCAACCAGAAGCTGGCCCCTCACGTAGGACCGGTCCTTCGAGTGAGGTACGGCTACCTCCTTGTTGGCCGAAATCTTAGCTAAAACGCCTATTCTAGTGGAGCTATGTTTAAATGACGCCTGTGTGTTGACCCTAGTCAGGACCAACAAGCGAGAATCGACAGTACCAGCGGCACACAACCCCCGGTCAGGACTCCCCGATGGACACCGACTTGCCACATATACACTCTCCTTCTGAAAATGACCTGCGCAATGCGCTTCAAGCTCTATGGGACGCAGCAACTCGAGACTGTAGAGCGGCGCGAGTTACAATCGTCAATGACATAGACGATGAACGTATACCCTCGTCAATAGATCCCAGCAAGTTCCGGTATTGCGAGATCGATTACGTTGGGTACGTCGGTGGTCCTTGCTCCTAGTTTATTTAATGACTCAGAACCTTGGCAGTGCGGATTCACACATCGATGCGCTTGTCGGATGTGATTGTCAAGGCACATGTACAGACCCACTTGAATGTCACTGCCAATCAGCAGCAGACACCACGTTCATTGGAATCGAGGACGGTGTAGCTAAGTTTGCATACGAAAACGTGAGTCCACCGGAATTAGAGATTAGAGGTAAATGTATTCTGAGGTTTCGTAGGGGCTGTTCACGTTCAAGCTGGAAAAGCCGCACCAGGTCGTGGAGTGCAATCATGTGAGCCAAAATGTACACATGACGTCCGTGGTCCCCAACGAACTGAAAATATCTAGTGGTGCTCGTGTGATGCTACGTGTGGGAATCGTATTGCTCAGAAGCCCCGTCAGATCCCGATGGAGGTGCATAAGACCGCGGATCGTGGATGGGCGGTGCGGGCCACAGTCGACATCCAACACGGGCAGGTAGTGGGTACTTTTACTGGGTTAGTTTCTTCTCTTGTTCATCACCCCACGCTGACGGTGGCCCTCGTCATTAGTGAACTCTTGTGTGTATGAAACAGCCTGCCTCACGAACTCCTCTGAACTATGCGCACTACAGCGAGAAAGGAGACGAAGAAGACGAATGTCGGCCTGATGGGAGTCACCGTGACCCCGCCTACATCTACAGCCTCGATTGGTTCCAACCAGAGCGCTGGGCTATCGATTCACAGTCCTTTGGTGAGTTGCTTGACCTTATCCGAGTCTCGTGTCAGTACCTTACTTGTTCATATCAGGTAATTGGTCCCGATTTCTCAATCATTCTTGTTTCCCCAACCTTCAAGTCTATCCCGTATCATGGGATTCGGTTCCTGATGTAAGATTGATATTCCTCATTGTAGATTGCACTCCAATGGCTCGGTTATCTAGATGAACAGTGGACGCCTTGCTTTTGTGGCGAAGGAGTTTATTCCAGCAAGAACAGAGCTCACCATCAACTATTGGCCTTCGAAGCCCTCTACGCGCCCTAGTACGCACACCGTAAAGAAGGTGAAGGAGAGTTGCACTTGCTCATACGAGTCCTGTTTTTTCTGAAGGTGTTATTTCTCTGGAACCTCTTAAGCTCGCCAGAATGGGGCCATATCTAATATAATTCTCCGTCCACTCCACCTTTCATAAACAGTTCGATTTCACCTTTCGATACAGTGCTACTATTTTATTACCCGCAGAGCATTGGATTTTCTACAAGGACCACACGACATGTTAGAAACGTCACAGAGACCATTTCCAGAAACTCTGATGCAAAGTCAGGAGGCGAGTCCCTCATGAAGACCAGATCCACCTCCTCCAAATGATCCAGACCCCTATTCAGATACTGCATCGTCGTCTCCACCAGCTCTATTTGATCAACAGGGCCAACATCATCACAGGTACCACCACCGTCCATTGACATTACAAGTGTCCGCAAATTGTCGTGTCTCATGCTTGTTGTGGATATGGAATCAAACACGGAACATGAAAGTGGGTCGAAGGAGAGCGTTGTCAAGTTGGAACAATGGTCAAAGATGGAAGGAGGGATGACAAAATCGACATAAATGGCCGTCAATCGAAGAAACTCCAGTGCTCGACCATATTTTTGGAAGAAATCTGAAAGCATCTCAAGCCCGTCTACCGATTGGACTACCACCTCTACCCACACAAGTGACGGCATCTCCCAATTGGGTACATCTACCAGCAGTGCTGTCGAAGTTGGGATCGTGAGCGACTTAAGGTTGGGGAGCTGAATTGGAGCAGCGAAAGGACCGAAGCCAAGGATATAAACGAATGATAAATGTTGAAGCTGAGCCATGCAAGGTATGTCCT
>Ga0307513_10006645_pt1 | contig 15094 bp, 12 predicted proteins | sample 15_EM_MG_FD_202174 | JGI IMG/M metagenome (GOLD analysis project Ga0307513, IMG submission 202174) | Populus trichocarpa ectomycorrhiza microbial communities from riparian zone in the Pacific Northwest, United States - 15_EM | ecosystem: Host-associated > Plants > Roots > Unclassified | place... | reverse complement strand
TCAAGTTGCCCTTAACACAATCTATTCTTAAATAAAATTACGTGGCCTATAGGCGCCTGTCAGGCCTGGTAGGCTTTCATAGGCCAGCCCAATTTAGCCTATATCAGCCTAGACCATTTGCGGTAGTGGCCTGCCTTGGCCCGGCCTACAGCCTATAGGCCGGCCTATCAACGGCCTGGCCTGTTGGGAACACTGCTTCTCCCTCTCTTCTAGAATGCAGTTTCATCTTGACGTCCATGGGTGTTGCACACCTCTTACACTCATCCATCCGGAACCTCCTCAGCATCTTCTCCAGATAAACTCTCTGACTCAGGTGGATGACTCTTCTCCCCCGGTCCCGTTCCACTAGCATGCTGAGGAAAAACTTCACGTTCCCGAGATCTTTGATGGTGAAATGCTTACAAATAGCTGTTCGCATATTCTGGACCTCCTCTGCACTCCCAATGAGCAGAATATCATGAACCCAGGCGATTATCGTAGCTCCGGTTTCCGTTGTGTAGATTCCAGCTTCGAATTTTGACGCCCACATAGGCCGATCCTTCATGAAATACGTCTCCAACGTATTATACCAATTGCGACCAGCCTGCTTTAGCCCATAGAGGCTACGGTTCAATCGCACTGTGACGGATACTTCCAACCCTACCCCACTATCATGTAGGATCACATTTCTGTCCTTACCCAGACAAAATTCCTTAGGTAGACGCAAGTAGAGCTCTTCCTCAACCTTGCTCTCAAGGCAGGCGGTAACAATGTCGAGTTGGATGATTTCTTTGTCTTCCATCGCTGCTTTTGATAACACAGTTCGAATCGCCGCGAATGATATAGTGGGACTATAGGTTTCTAAGTAGTCAATTCCCTCTCTCTGTCGAAATCCATGTGCGACAAGACGTGCTTTGTATCTCGCCACCTTTCCGTCCTCCCGTATCTTCTCCTGAAGTACCATCCTAGATGATATAGCACGCGAACCCACTGGTAGCTTCCCTTCCTCTACCGCTGACAATGTCTTGTATCCTTCCAATGACTGTAACTCGCTATTGATAGCCTCAATCCACCGTGTCTGATTAGGTCCATCTAATGCGTCTGTGATTGTTCTGGGTCCGTCTGCGACTAATCAAGCTAAATCAATACATGTTGCTTGACTGCTTCTTCCTGCTCCTCCTGTTGATTTTCTTATCGGTCTTAGCCCACTAGCAGACCCCTTCCAGTATCCTCCAAGGGTATTTTGCATCTGACCCGGAAGTTGACTTTTTGGAGTTTTCTTGACAACTAGTGGTGGCGTTCGGATGACCTCTTCGAAATCCTGGCCTTCTCTTTCTCCATTATCCTCTTCTCCTGATTCTTCCTCACTCCCAACAATATGACCAAAATCGTCATCGCTACTGAGACTCTCAACATCATCCTCGACAGGAAAAAAGTCTGCGTCTTCTCCAGTAGCAAAAGTAACGTTGACCCTGGAATCATTGACAGTGGTCGGACAAAATATCTGCTGCTCGAGTGGCTTGTAGAAAGGACAATCTTCATGGAAAACGACGTCGCGTGATGTAACTAGTTTCCTTGTCTTTGGATTATAGAGTCTATACTGCTTTGTAGAAAGCGTATAGCCGATAAAAATCAAACGTTCAGCACGAGGGCTCCATTTCTTGTCCGCTCGCTTTGCTGGGTAAATGTGGGCATACGCGGTACATCCCCATACTCGTAGATGTCGAAGGTCGGGCTTCTTGCTAAACCACAATTCATAGGGCGTCGCATCTTTCCCATGCGTCCCTTTCGTGATAGACAGGTTTTTCAAATAAACCACTGTCTGTACTGCCTCCACCCAATAGACCTTGGGGGCACCGGCATGTTGTAGTAGCGCATTCGCTCTCCCAACAAGCACTCTATTGCTGTTCTCAGAGACGCCATCCTCTTGTGGCGTGTAAGGAACCGTAGACTGAAACTCGATCCCACATCTCCTCAGCTCTCTCTGAAATGCGTCTCCAGTATACTCTCCTCCATTGTCTGTACGCACGGATTTGATGACATAGTTCTTGCCTTTGCCGTGATGCACCTTTTCCACATGAGTCTTATAAGCCTTGAAGCACTCGGCTGCCTCACTCTTCTTGTTCAAAAAATAGACGGCCGTGAACTTCGTAAAATCGTCTATAAGCAGCATAAAGTAGCGGCAACTACCGAAAGACTTCTGTTGCATAGGCCCACACAGGTCACTGTGTATAAGTTCAAGTGGTGTGGTTGTTCGGTGAGTTGCTGGCTTAAATAGTGTTCGAATCATCTTCCCTTTTAAACAAGCATCGCATCGACCGGTTATCGTGTTTGCTTGTAGAGCGGGAAGTCCACGAACAAGCTCGTTACTGCTCATCTTGAGGACAGCTTGTTGGTGTAGATGGCCTAAAGGGTAGTGCCAGAGCGTTGTTGGTGTCTGGTCTTTTAGCGATATGAGAAGCGCCTCATCCGTGACATTCCCATCTGTGAGAATCGTATAGAGACGGTCGACTTTCTTTGCAACAGCCATGAGAAGCCCATCGCGGTAGATCTCAGCCGATTCCCGCTTAAAAGAAATATCGATCCCCTTTACCGTAAGCTGACTGACGGAAATTAAATTCCTAGAACCAGCGCTGGGAATATGTAAAACTTCACTGAGTAGGATTGTCTTGGATCCTTGGGCTGGCGACCAAATTTTAATACGAACAGTTCCAATTCCGGTAGCCGAAACAAGCTCCCCCGTAGCGGTCCGCATCTGTCTTTCGTCTGTTGTAAGTCGCTGGTATGTTCCCTCCAAAAACACATCCGCGTACTTCGTCATATGATTGGTACAACCAGTGTCGAGTACCCAATCCATCTCTGTAATGACTTGCTTGCCCATCAAGGCCTTTTCTAACTTCTTCCCCTCATGACGGTTTTGTGTCTTGATTACATCATGATAGACAGAAGCCTTGACTGTTCCAGTTCCAGGGACAACATCGGTAGCCAGCCACAGCTGCTCCTCCATGACCCCAGCTCTTTCAGTCTGGTAGACACTGCGCTTCGCGGAGGTTCCCAATCCACCCTCTTCATGCAACTTCGCTCGACATTCGCGAATCTTATGACCGGGTTTTCCGCAATGGTGGCAGGAGCCTGTAAACTTTCCTTTTACCGGTTTGGTCTTTGCACTGGGAGGCGTACCCTTTCTGGAATAATTGGACGACTTCTGTGATCGACCCCCCTTCATGTACTTTGAAAAGAGTGCCTGGCCAGGCTCATTGTCACGATCTCGCCGTAGTTCAACTTCGTAGGCAGTAAGCTTTACTTTCAGTTCATTGTAACTGGTAATCGTCGTAAGTGAGAATAGAGCACCCTTTGTGACCATGATCCAGGGCTTCCATTCCGACATCTTGGGGAGGCCCTCAAATAGATGGAAAATGAGTTGTCCATACGTAGGCGTATTTCCACTAATAATAAGCTTGTCCCGTAGCTCACGGATCTTATTTATGTACTCGAGTACTGTACCGCACTCCTCAAGAGTACACTCATACAGCTCCTTTTGTAGGTAATTTGCGTCATAGCGAACTACTGTCTCATAGTTGCTCTGAACGCTTTTCCAGATTTTCTCCGGTGTTGCCCATACCTCATTGTAGTAGGAAACAGCAATAGCAGCTGTCATACCCAAGCGAAGAGTCCCAACAGCTTTCTGGATCCTCCTCCGCTGCGCTTGGTATCGGTCCAAAGCTTTCTGATACTCGGAGGCAAGAACCAGTATCACTGAGTCAGGCCGTTTCAGAATATCTTCATCACGAATCGTCAAATCCCAGATACCCTCCCGCAGGAGAAGATCTGTCATCCGCATAGCCCATAAGCAGTAGTTTGTCCCATCTAGTTTGAGAAAACTCATTCCCATCATAGATGATGAACCTTCGTGTTCACTCATCTCGTATTCCGCGAAAAACAGCGTCCGTTGACTAGGTACGTGTTATTCAAACTCGCTGGCAATACTGCAGTTTGATGGAGTTGATGGATTGATCGACACCCGTAAAAAAACTTTTCCTTAGAAGGCAAAAATAATTTCGTAGCTTTCTCCGGACTTGTCAGGCCGGGCTCATAACCTGTTGGCGACACTCTTATGGCAGCTCGCTCACAACCCAATAATGACTGGGGTAGCGTAGGTAACGGCGCGAAGTCCAGGAGAAAAGCACGTAAGTGGTGGTTGTGGTATGTGTGATATTCGATGTACAATACAGGAAGCTCTCTACTGGTAGCTCAGACTTAAATACAGAAGAGAGCGCACAAACGCACTAAACAGGAAAAACTCACACGATGGGAAAAACCCCACAAGTGGCAGTCACGACCCTAAACCAGTCGTACCCCAAACTAACTATCATACCCTAATGACTATGGGATTCTAGCTATCACGGGTATCGTTAGGGCATCGTGAGTGTTCCTGCTTCAGTGCCGTATGATTGTTGTTTGATGTTGTTGCATTAACTTATGCAGAATCGTAGTTGGAGGTTGTATGAGCTAACACTGGTGGAACGATGTTAGAGTAATGGTGCATAACGGATCATAGTAGTTGGGTTTCAGAGTCTGCCCGCATGGGAATATATGCACGTGATGAGCAGTCAAAAATCCAACATTCAGCACTAACCGCTTCCTACCAACTACCAATTTTTCTATCACCATGTACACTAGCTAGGCGATATACACCCCCACACATGAAGGGGACAGTGAGACCCGACTTATACAAAACAGAATGACCTAGACCGAACCAAAGGAGCCTCATCGCCGAAGTGAATGTACATTAGTATAGATTAGTGAGATGGGGGGCAATACAATGGACTGAAATACTGTTTGTGGAAAACAAAAGACAGTTTATTATTCAATAATACGTGCCTTATTCCCAATCGAGTGAGAAATTGTGAAATTGAGGAATGGCAAGTATGGTAAGGGCAAGTACCAAAAGTAAAACTTGGGAAGTTGTATGATGGCCTGCTTAGATATGATTCTCGCCCTATCACTTGGAATCTTGCCCTTTGTGCTTTTAATAGTTGAGGGGTGACACCAACATGGGTAAGGGTTAGGGCTGATGATGATAAGATTGTCTCTCCTCGGGAGTTGGATATCTCATCAAAGATGAAGTTTCCTAATCCTGAACCTAGGTTTAGAAGGTTTGGGTTGATCAGTTTGATATCTAAAGCTGTTCTATCACTGCCCACAATATCGTATGATAGCATAGGGCTGATCGTAATTACAGTTATGATCCTAGAATAGGCGAACGGGGGAGGGGGGAAGATGCCTAAACTTGCAGCACCATACCGGTAGTGATCGGGACCGCGAGTAGTTACGACCAAGTAGTGTTTCGAACCGCCCAGTCAGTCCGCCTTGGAGGTAGGACCGGACGGACCGCTGGTGGTGGTATGTCCGTTTTGTACTCCACTGACGGAGTAGGGCAGACCGTGGCAAGACGGGGCGCACTGTAACGTTTTTCTATTATAGTACATCCTTTCCACCAATACGCCCAGCCACTTCTAGTCCACAATTTCATCTCGACAAGTCTCCCGAAGAATTCCATCTATTCTGCTGAGTCAGTTTCCGTAGCATTGGTACCATTACTTTGTCCCGACATTACCGATATATTGAAAGCGAAAGATCTATAGAAGTATCCGACAAGAGAAAATAAGAATTGCAAAGGAATAAATTGGTTTAGTCCTATCTGCATACCCGGAGCGCTTGACGATCGTTTGAACCCTCTGCTTCCTGTAGGAATATCCTTTATTGTGCTGGCAACCCGGCATCATAATATATCACTCATTATTTTCTGCCTGCAACCGGCTGTCATCCCTAACACCTGCCCTATGTGGCCACCCCCCGTGGTCCTTCCCCACACCCTACACTCCTTTCTTACACACCACCGTCTTTTGGTGCCCCCTATAGTCACCCGCACGATCCCGACGATCCCGCCACCCCCCCCCTGCCGCCCGCTTGAGCCGCCCTTCTCCCTTGTATCTCACTATATTGATAAAATAATAGCGTGTCGGGCCCCCAGACGGTTCGGAATATCATACTGCGACCAAGCGGACAGCATTGAATGCATCTAGTGAAAATGTGGTATATCTAACTCAAGCGAAGTGAATTTTTGAAACGGCTCATAATGGCGCTTCGCTTCCATGCAAGCACCAACCAAAAACTCACTAGGGGAGGCCATTTAGGAAACTCACAGCGACAAATCGGTTCACCAACCCTCCCAATTGGAGTGTTGGGTGCCATCCCTTTCGGATACAATGCAAAAAAAATACAACTTTGGTTGTATCATACGACTGCCTTCACCCAGGGATGCGCCGGGTGTCCAGTGTTAGTGATGAAGCCCCCGGATGTCCTAGCGAACAAGGTGGGGATGCGGGGATGGTGCTCATGTTGCCGAGGGTTGAGTTGGTCACGTGACCTTCGATTGCCACTGATTCCAACCCTCACATCCTTACAAGAAAAACAGAGAAGCCCTCAATTGCCTATCAAACCCGTGGGTAATTTGAAGCGAAGCGAAGATCACGTGACCAACTCAGCACCGGGTAACCTGAGTAGTGTTACGAGTCAGTACTCGTAGGCTGTTGGAACCTCTGCATGTGCTACGGTGGGTTAGGGGTTCTAGAATGGCTATAACCGAGGGGCCTCTCGATAGAAGGAAGAGGGAAGTGGCGCTATTCTTGCTATTCATGTCGCATGTACAGCCTCGTTCGCAAAGTTCTCGCGGATCAAGAAGTATCATACCAGGGAAAAATATTGGCAGTAACAAATGTACTGGTACAAGTGTCTGCAGAAAACCTGAAGTGGAAATTCTTGTACCGGTACATGAGTTGTCCCCAGACTTTTGCTAAGATACCTACCGATCAGCGAGAACTTTGCGAACGAGGCTGTACCAAATTCACTACTGTGCAGTACAGTAGGGGGGATTGGTGTTGCTGTCGCCTGGACGCCGGTGCTGTGAAAGGCTTTGAATATTTCTCTTATTCCCGTTTACTTACTGCCCAGTTGTAAAACCCGGTGATAAGACTAGACGGCGTCTCAACCGGCACCGCTTCCGGTAGGACGGTGCAAAAGTATTTATCAGATTTTGTGCCTTTTTTTTAATTCTTGTGGCTAAATGGTGGAAACGTGGCGTTGCCTAGGAAGCAAGTTTGCGAATTCCACTAGACGCCGGATGGCGTAACTTATCCCATAACGGCAGGTAACCACCATACTTGCACACCTCGAACGGTTAGGCTGTCGGTACCGTCTCTGGATGAAGAGGTGAAATGGAGATCGCACTGTAGCCGATGGACTGGGGGAATTCACTTGGCACTTTTGAGGAAGGATATGGAACGTAAGTTTCACCGCTCGTACTTTGTTCGTTCGCTTGTTCTCGCTCTCTCTAAACTTCACTCACTAACTAAAGTCAAAGTAAGGGTGAAAACAGATGTACTTGTATTTTCATCGTTGTATTCGGAATCCGGTTCCTACTTGTACTCGAGTACGGTACTCGTACACAAGTGTCTCAGAGTGGATGCCACACACCTCTTGTGATGTATCACATTTTAAACATTCTACAAACCACGGTTCTTGAAGCCAATCTCATGATAGCTTAGGAGACACTGGAAAGTTGGATGATGGTTTGAGGAAGAAAATACCGGTACTCCACTATACCGTAGTCCGAACTTGACCATCTTCCGCAAAGCTACAAGTACAAGCAGCTTGGGTGAGTTCTGAATGGGCATATGCAACCACTTGTTGCAACAGCCTAGGTTTAAGATGTTTCACAACCCGATAGTTTTTTATCTGTTCCCTGTTTTCTGTTTTTTTTTCATCCCTGCCCGAGTGCCAATTTTAACACTTTGAGACACTTTTGTAGAAATCAGATTCCGAATACTCGATGAGAAATACAAGTACTAGCATGGAGCAAAAAGTGATCGGAAAAAAAGTGGTTGTGCAACACCACTTTTTTTCCGATCACTTACCCTCACACCCAAGTACTCGAGTACAGTATAAGTAAAACATAAATGTTGTGCCTGGACAAAATCAACCGAACACAAAAGATGCAAGGCAACCGAATACTCCCCAGCACCTAGCAACTCTACCCCACCTAAAGAAATTGCTCTCGCTTGACCAAAACCAAACCCTTTGATCAACCTCTCTTTGTTTAAGACACTAGGTCTCCTATTCTCCACAGTTAGGCCAAATATTCTTTTTATTTTTATTTTGGTTATCAGTATGGCGGGGTTGGTGGGGGAGTGGTGTTGGCATAACCGAATATTTTCCTCTTCCTTGATGTCCGGTTAATTTTGTCCACGCACAGTCCCACATCGTGATCCTTCTATCCCATCCCCGCGTCTGTATTTGTTGCTTTTTAGTTGCCCAGAATATTCCGAGATTAGGAATGGTTCGAGTGTCGCAGGTCACAGCAAAAGCTCGTTGACCATACTACCTTTGATAAAGATCTGGGGCTAACTTATGCTATTAATCACGCTAAAAAGCTGCCAAATCTGCACACAAATTAGGGGATAGTCCGTCGGGTGCACGAGAGATCTGGTTAAGAGAATGACCGGGTCTATGAGGTCCTTTTCCTTAATCGGAAATATATTAACGGCATTCGGAGTGTATTCTTCCTTAATTAGAAATAGATTCCTTGGCATTTAAAACTGGGACATATTCCATCGATCTCTTGTGCGCAGCGACCGCCATGGGATAGATCACCACACCTATCTCTGTGTTTCCCGCATGCCCTCATTACTTTGTACACTTCCGTGATAGCAAAGAAAATATGTAGCAGGTAAAAGCTATTGTTGAACATTCTCCCGTATCCGTTCCGTCTGCATGTCTCCCCCACTCTCCTTCCCACCCCCATACCAAAACCAAGTACATTGACCCAACGCTGGACTGCCGTCTACAGGTACAGTACAGTACTTGAGTATAAGTAAGCGGCCCTAAGTTGACTGGTGTTATTTTACTCCTCGGGCCCATCAAAATTCTTAGCTCCCCCCAACTCCACTATATCTCCGCTCACGAGTCCAAAAAAGACAGCTCTAAAATGGCTCCCGTTTCCATCATGTCAAGTATGGGGGTAAGGAATATGTGGATAATCTCAGAGTTTTTGAAGGGATTAGTTGTTTTGGGTTTGTGTAACGAGTTTCGGGTTGCGTGATCGAAACCAGTGTTGCCAACGACGGCGCAAGGGTTATTCTACCCCGCTTTTGCCCAATTCCGAGTAATCCCCTTGGACAAACTCCAACTTAATCAACACCCCACTTCCCTCCGGAAATTCACACCAGTGAAAATTTAAAAATGCAGCGACTCACCAAGGAAAACGATGGCTCTTTCAACACTATACACTCTTTCAAGAATAACGAGAACTCTTTGAACAATAATGAGAACTCTTTCATCACAAACTCATACAACACAACTACCTTTAACAACACAACCGTCAACGATAGATCTGAAATACTGGCATGGCTATCTCCGTTGGAACCACGGATGCGGCATCGAGACATCGGAGCCCGGAGGGTCGATAGTATAGGCGCCTGGGTGCTGGAATCCGAAGAATTTTGTCGCTGGCGCAATGGGAGCAGGGAGGATGATGGATCCTACCATCCAACCTTATTTTGTGACGGTAACCCGGGAGTGGGAAAGAGTTATATCGTGTACGAGATCATATATTGTTGCGGGGGGTTAAAGAGTACAATTGCTAACGAGTTGTAATGGTAGTTCACTTGTTATAGACGGGTTGTGCGCCGAAGCCGTCGAGGGGGATCCTATCGTCGCGTGTTTTTACTTCGACTTTGCTGCTCGGAATGAGCAGTCGCCGGTCAATATGCTTGGCTCCCTGCTGAGACAGGTGGTTAGCGGAGAGGGGGAAATTCCGGAAGCGATAGACGGGGATTTTAGAAAGGAGAAAAGAGTGATTGGGGGTAAGGGGCTACAAGTTTCGGGAATTTTAAAGATGTTCCAAACAATTACAGCCACGAGGCGCACATTCATATGTGTTGATGCACTTGACGAATGTGTGCCAGAGTCTCGAATGGTAGTTCTTGAATCTTTGGGCCAGATTCTGCAAGGGTCCCCGAATACCCGCCTATTTATGACCGGAAGACCACATGTACGGAGTGAGGTAGAGAAGGAATTGGGTGGAGCGGCGACCTTCCTGTTTATACGGGCTACGGGGGATGGGGTCCTTAGATTTCTGCGCGAAAAGCTTCGGAAGGATACGGCCCCAACTAGAATGAGCATCACATTGGAGAGGGATATTATGAAGAACATTCCCGCGATAAGTTCAGAAACGTATGTAAGAGCGAGGCCAAGTGGGGCGCCACCTTGAATCAATGACTGACACATTTGGACCTAGATTCCTGCTGGCCTCTCTCCACATCGAAGCAATCCTGCGAGGTACCACGGTTGCACAGCGGAGGAAGACTCTCAAGTCAATAAAAGATGGGGTAGGGTTAGGGGATGCATATGGTGCAACACTGGAACGCATAAAGGCCCAGGACGAGGAACAGGCAAATCTTGCGATGGCCGCCCTGACATGGATCTGTCACTCGGAGCGGCCATTACACGTGGACGAGCTGTGCGATGCGCTAGCGGTAGAGATAGGGGAAACGGGTTTTGATGAGGAAAATGTTCCTTCGATAGGCACATTACTAGACTGCTGCCAAGGCCTGATCACTGTGGACGCGGAGGCCTCGACTGTACGGTTAATCCACTATACCGTCAAAGAGTACCTTTGTAATTGTCCATGTCTCTTCAATAAACCCCACCCGCTACTTGCGGAAACCTGCCTAACCTACCTGAATTCACAACAAGTCACATCCCATTCTCTCCGAGATCGTGGAAGAATGCCATTCCTCAAATACTCCTCCAGATATTGGGGAACACATGTGAAAAAGGGTCTCTCAAACCATGCGAGGGCGCTTGCGCTGCAACTCTTGAATCAGTACGAAGACCACATCTCGGCTGCATCACTTCTGGAGCAGGTACCGCATTCTGGATATACTGGAGGAATCACAAATTCCACGCTCTTCTCCGGCCTGCACTGCGCATCGTTCTTCGGGATTGTTGAACTTGCCACTGTATTGATAAATGGTGAAGGTTACAAGGCCGACCAACAAGATTGTGGAGGTAGTACGCCACTTACATGGGCGGCGCGGAGAGGGCATGAGGAAGCGGTCAAGATACTCCTGGAGGGGAAGAATGTCGACCCCAATCGCCCTGATGAGAGGGATCGAACACCACTCGGGTGGGCTGCTCTTGAGGGGCACGAACATGTGATCAAGTTATTGCTTGAGCGAGAAAATATTGACCCCAATCGCTCTGATAAGTATGATCGAACACCACTCGGGTGTGCTGCTCTTGAGGGGCACGAAGGTGTGGTTAAGTTACTGCTAGAACGGGAAGGTGTCGACCCTAATCGCCCAGATAACGCCGGTTATGGACCACTCGGGTGCGCTGCACTCAAAGGACACGAAGGGGTGGTCAAGCTATTGCTCGAATGCGAAGGTGTCGACCCCAATCGCCCTAATAATAATGATCAAACACCACTCGGATGTGCTGCTCTTGTGGGACACGAACGTGTAGTCAAGTTAATGCTAGAACGGGGAGATGTCGACCTTAATCGCCCAGATAAGTCCGGTTATGGACCACTCGGGTGCGCTGCATTCAAAGGACACGAAGGGGTGGTCAAGCTATTGCTCGAATGCGAAGGTGTCGACCCCAATCTCCCTAATAATAATGATCGAACACCACTCTTGTGTGCTGCTCTTGAGGGACACGAACGTGTGGTCAAGTTAATGCTAGAGCGGGGAGATGTCGACCTTAATCGCCCAGATAAGGATGGTTATGGACCACTCGGGTGCGCTGCACTCAAGGGACACGAAGGGGTGGTCAAGCTATTGCTCGAATGCGAAGGTGTCGACCTCAATCGCCCTAATAATAATGATCGAACACCACTCGGATGTGCTGCTCTTAAGGGACACGAACGTGTGGTGAAGTTAATGCTAGAGCGGGGAGATGTCGACCTTAATCGCCCAGATAAGGCCGGTTATGGACCACTCGGGCGCGCTGCATTCAAAGGACACGAAGGGGTGGTCCAGCTATTGCTCGAACGCCAAGGTGTCGACCCCAATCGCCCTAATAATAATGATCGAACACCACTCTTGTGTGCTGCTCTTCAGGGACACGAACATGTGGTCAAGTTAATGCTAGAGCGGGAAGATGTCGATCTTAATCGCCCAGATAAGGATGGTTATGGACCACTCGGGTGCGCTGCATTCCAAGGACACGAAGGGGTGGTCAAACTATTGCTCGAACGCGAAGGTGTCGACCCCAATCTCCCTAATAATAATGATCGAACACCACTCTTGTGTGCGGCTCTTCATGGACACGAACGTGTGGTCAAGTTAATGCTAGAACGGGGAGATGTCGACCTCAATCGCCCTGATAAGTATGATCGAACACCACTCGTGTGGGCTTCTATGAAAGGACACGAGAGAGTGGTCAATTTATTGCGGAATCGGGAGAATGTTGATCCAAACCCTCTAGATGAGCGTAGCTGAACACTACTCCGTTGGGCTACCACCCGTGGACATAAACGAACTATTGCTGGGACCGAACCGTGCCGACCCCATATTCCAGATCCACACTGCGGTACACCACTCTTTCACCCTTCTGAGAGGGGACATGGAGGAGCAGTGAGGCTACCAAAGGCCTTGGTGTCGGGGCAAACCTCCAACGTGCAGCAGACTACCCCCTGTTAAAGACCTCTCCTGCAGTGCAGTCGTCTGATATTTAATTGGCTACTCCTATATCTTCTGGGGTTCCTCCTTTGCTAGTCCTACCCTATCTCAGCTTCGGCCGGCCTGGTATGAGCTGCCGCAACTATCATCATTTCCCCTGGGCCCTCCACATCAGTCCTATATCACGACCTTGAGATCCCCCACCGCTGCCATCTCCTAGGACACTACACGTATGCAGACATGCCCATCTAAACCCTTCCGATCCTTGCTAACGTTTAGAAATGAAAGCCCCTTGTGTTCACCGCATAGCCGCCTTGCAACTATTTCCGTTTTTGCCTAGCATTATTTATCTTAATTACAATTCCCCTATTGAATAGACCCTATATTAAAAAATGTCCCCCCTTTCAGCTCTCCTTTATGTATCCTTTCCTTTATGTCTTCCCTCACTAGCGATAGATAGATAAACTACACATAGACTTTCTCTCTCCAATATAGGAGGACCTAGCGCAAGAATCCCCGGGACGGTATTATTCCAGGCATTAATTACCGCTCTAATCCCTCGCCCACACCCCAAAATGCTTCAATTCTATCGAATCTCTTCCGAAATCCTCACACGAGAATTAAGGTATTGAACCTACTTGACTCATCGCGTAGGTTATTCCCTATCATGCAGCGCCCAAACAGGAGTATTACATTAGCGCAAGCAAAGCAGCTTGATGGACTGTATGTTCATACCAGCTCCTCAAATCCACTACCCCAGGTATCCGGAAATTTGAGTTTCCTCCATATTCATACGACCCAGCGGTGATCTATGATGCGCTATATTCAGTGTTCCCAACAAGGCAGTCCGTCCGTCTTGAACCAGGACGAGGACGGACGACTTTTTGTCGTCCCGTCCCGCCCTCCAGCCAAATTGCCCGGGCATTTAGTGTGAAGGACGTCGGCCCCGCAGTCCCCCGCCGGGATGTTACCCCTGTCATGTCTCAGTTTTGTTTTTTTGTTTCATTGAGCCGGAATATCAGTCCACCACGCGCACCGCTCAGAATACCTGCAGTTGGGCTGTTGCTGTGACCGGGGACTCCACAATGCTCCGAATTGGGCGGGTCTGGAGTGTTAAGTATACCAGGAACCGTGCTCACGTCAAATTCCCAAACGGTTTCTCGTGATGCGCAACCCCCCAGTGGAATGACATACCGAATAGCTATTGTAAATAACATGGGGTTAAGATAGGAAAAATAGTTGAAGTCAAACTTTGAGCTAAATTGTTGTCCCCAGTGGAACTTGCGGTTTTTATCCGGCACCATCTTCTATTTTGAACCATTATTGACTTTGCATCGCTTTGTGATTTGTTTCCGATATCTCATTAACCCATCCACCCTCTTTGTAATTCAATGGGAGCCACGATACCATATGACTGATTGGACCTTGCAGTCATCTGATACGCCAGTCCAGTTGATATTAGAATCCTGGGATCATTATCCTGCGCGCGAACCCACTAGCACCCACGGTTTCCTGTGTTTCATCGCGGTTACCCGTATTCACAGACTGTTCCCCACCGTCCCCCACCGTCCCCTGACGTCGCCTACTGTCCCCGGTCGTCATTCACAGTCCCCCGTCACCCCCCACCGTCTCCTGCGGTTTACTCTAATTTCAGCAATCCACTCCCAGTCTTCATGCACCCCCACACATTATTGTCTCAGGTTGCCGGGCCCGTCGTCCTCGGTAGTAACGGCCGTCTTTAGGTTCTGCAGACAGGGATGGGGCATTTTCCGCCGTCCCGTCCGGTCCAGGGGTCTTGGCAGTCTGTTCTCCGGGCCCTGTCGGGCCCCTGGACGGTTGGGAACACTGCACAGAATTCTCTCTCCAATACGTGAGGACCTATAGTAGGCGTTCCCTATGAATAAGAGAATCGGCCCCAGCCCTTGCGATTTCGAGACGGCATAATCCCCAGCATTAATTACCGCTCTAATGCTTTCCCCACACCCAAAAATTCCTAAGTTCCATCGAATCCCTTCCAAATTCCTCTCAAGAGAAATCAGTTAGCTTGAACTTACTTGACCCATCTCGTAGGTTATCACCAGCCATGCGGCGCTCAAACAAAAGCATTAACTACATTTGATTAAGGAAAGCAGCTTGATGAACTGTATATCCGTACCAGCTCCTCGAATCCACCACTGCATGTCTGCCGGAAGTTTGAATTTTCTCCATATCCATACGATACAGCGGTGATCTGTGTTGAAATTCCGTTATATTTCCTAAGTGCATTTCATAACACTACCGTGTATTCTTTTACTTAGTTTGTGTTTCGGCTCCACCTGTACACCGCTTACATTACTACAGCTAAGATATATATTATGGTGTTTTATTGATTG
>Ga0307513_10006644_pt1 | contig 15095 bp, 22 predicted proteins | sample 15_EM_MG_FD_202174 | JGI IMG/M metagenome (GOLD analysis project Ga0307513, IMG submission 202174) | Populus trichocarpa ectomycorrhiza microbial communities from riparian zone in the Pacific Northwest, United States - 15_EM | ecosystem: Host-associated > Plants > Roots > Unclassified | place... | reverse complement strand
CATACAAGTATTATCTCAATCGGAACGACACTCTACAAGGCCTTTCTCTCAGATTTGGATTAGATGTGAGTTGTGAACGTTTTAACCGCCATTTCTTTATTGAACTTGTTGAATAAGGCACACGAAATCTGTAAACTCAACAAGCTCCCCTTGCACTCCGTACGCACGATGCCACACCTCCTACACACCCGCGTCTTCCTTCTCTTGCCTCCCAGTACGAAGCCCCATCCTTTACTCAAACAAGACACTGAGGACGAGGAGATTAAAGCTGACATTGTGAGAAAGCGTGCGGAGAAGAGATTGCAGATACTGACGAAGGAGGCAGACTGGCGCATCGCGAAGGCATATGTAGCGCTCGCTGAAGATGACCATGAGGACCCGGATCCAAGGAAGGAGAAGGCGCAAGAGAAAACTGCGGGTGCAACCAGTAGTGGGGGTGCAGCTAGAATGCTGGAAACCCGCGCTATCGATTCATACCTCGACGACACAAATTGGGAAGAGGCGGAGAGGCGCGCGGGTCGGGGCGTCCTTGTGCCAAAGTTTCCTCTTTCTTCCCGTCAGGTTGGAGGTAGTGACAAGGGAAAGACAAGTTCAACGAGCAACGTGCGCATGCCTGGTCTGAGTGGCAATTGGAGGTGGTGGGAGTGAAGGACAAGTTAGATCTGAGATTGATGTTCCTGCTCAGGTTGTAATTTTATTTCTCAGTATATTCGAACCGGATGTTATTGCGCGCGGGGATGCCAGCAATACATGTAAGAGTCATCCCGTTGACCTTATCGTGTCCTGACTCGAATTAAGCTACGCCGGACAGACGCGTACAACCTCGATGGGGTTGAGCTATTAATAGTCGCTCTAGGGCAGGCACCTACGCGTGTGATTTCCACCACATGACTTTATCCCTCGACTACGGACTCCGGAGTGGAAAGTCGACACCGTTTGCTAGAGCTTCCAAAACCTGCCTGCATTTGCATATCTTGACAGCATTCAGTTAAATCTCTGTTCATTCTGCGTAGCAACTCCCATGCAAACGCGTAGGGCGTCGAATCATTCTTGGATATCTGCGCAGCTCAAGTCATAAATTTCTCCGGCCGACATGTCAGAGTGTATATCAGGACGGGGGGTATAAATCTCTTTGAGGTTTTGGGTTTAGGGTGCGCAGGTACCCCCTCCTTTTTGTTCATTCAGGCCTCATCTACAGGAAATGTCCAGCCATCTTGGATCGATCACCTCTGAAAAGAATGAATTGGATGTAGAAGTGAATGCTGTTCAACCCTTGAGACATACGAGGGCATGGTACACAATTTGTTCTCGCTTCCATGGGTATTTTGACTAAAGTACGTTTGATTCAGGTGGCAGCGCGTGCCCTTCACATCGACCAATCCACCTCCACCAAAGGCATCTCTTGATGATGCCCTGCTAAATCCCGAAGCAGACGCAGGTCTCTTCAGTTTATTGACCTTTGGATGGATGAATGCTCTACTTGGCCTTGGCTACGCCCGCCCTCTCGAAGCCACCGATCTCTGGAAACTGCAGCCTGACCGTGGGGCGGCCCATATCGGCAAGCTCATCACCGAGTCCTTCGATCGTCGCCACAAGGCGGCAAACGAGTATAACGAAAGACTGGCGAACGGCGAGATCGGGCCGGGCCTGAAGGGCGTTTGGTGGAGTCTCACAGGGAATAGGGCAGAGAAGGAACGCGAGTGGAGGGAAAACAGTGGGAAGAGGAAGGCAAATTTGGCATTGGCGCTGAACGACTCTGTGAAGTGGTGGTTCTGGTCTGCGGGCCTGTTGAAGCTTGTCGGAGATACGGCACAGGTTACAAGTCCTTTGGTGATGAAGGTATGCACATCTTGCCTTTTTATTTATTTATTCTCTCCTTAATTCGTGTTTTGAACAGCAAATTATCATATTTGCGGGAGAATCGTATTACGGCCACAAATTGGGCCTACCGGTCCCGAGCATCGGCAAAGGCATTGGACTGACATTTGGGCTACTTGTCATGCAAGTCATCGGATCTCTCTGTACACAACATATGTTCTACCGTGCTGCTTCTACCGGCGTTCTCCTCCGTGGTGGTCTCATCACCGCGATTTATGACCGTTCTCTTAAATTATCAACAAGCGCGCGGTCGACATTGACCAATGGAAAGCTAGTAAATCATATCTCTACTGATGTCTCGCGAATCGACTTTTGTGCTGGATTCTTCCATGCAGTATGTTTTTTTTTTCATTGTCATTGTCATTGTTTCAGGTGACCGAACTCTCTTTGATAGGCCTGGACTGCCCCGATCCAGTTGCTGGTTTGTCTGGCGCTACTTATCGACAACCTTGGCCCTTCGGCCCTTGCAGGGTTCGCTTTCTTCTTCGCCGTCGTTCCGGCCTTGGGGATGGTGATGAGGAGATATTTTGCGTTGAGAGTGGAAACGATGAAATGGACGGACAAGCGGGTGAAGCTTCTACAAGAAGTCCTGGGTGGGATGAAGGTTATTAAATTCTTTGCGTGGGAGGTGCCGTTCCTGGAGAAGATATCGGTGTATAGACGACGCGAGGTTGAGTATGTTAATTTCATTTTTACTTCGAATGTACTGCAGAACTGACACTCCTCTCTCTCTCTTTTTTTCTTCAAGATATGTTCGCTCACTACTACTACTCCGGGCTATCAACAGCTCGGTCGGGATAAGCGCACCTGCTATTGCCTCTGTGCTGGCATTCGTCACCTATTCCTTGACCGGCCATGATCTGAACCCAGCCGTCATATTCACTTCTCTGACTTTCTTCGTTCTGCTCCGTCTTCCTCTCATGTTTTTGCGTAAGCTCTAATTTCTTTTTCTTTTCATGCCGTAAATCCATATTCGCATCTCCTAGCCCTATCTATCAGCACCATTGCAGATGCTTTGAATGCGACCAGGCGGCTGTACGACGTTTTTGTTGCCGATCTGCTCGAGACAAATCACACCATCGACGAACAACTTGATGTTGCCTTGGAAGTCAAAGGCGCCTCTTTCACTTGGGACTCTCCACCCCCAGAGGACGACAAAGCCGAAGACGAGAGAAAAGATCACGGAGGGAAGAAGTCATCCAAGTCGAAGACCAAACCCCAAGTTAAAGTCGCTCCCCAAGATGACGACGAAAAGAAACCGGCCACAAACACGAGCACAGAAGAAAAAGCAAAAAAGGACGAAGAGGTCTTCACGGTCACGAACGTGGATCTGATCATCCCACGTGGCCAACTGGTTGCGATTGTCGGTGCCGTTGGAAGTGGGAAATCGAGCTTGCTTCAAGGTCTGATCGGCGAGATGAAGAAGACAGATGGGAGTGTCGTATTTGGGGGGACCGTGGCGTATTGTCCGCAGACGGCGTGGATTCAGGTCAGCGGTAGCTCATTTGCACGTCATCATTATTTGCATAAATTCTGACTTTCGGCCCTGTAGAATGCAACCATTCGGGAGAACATTTGTTTTGGACGTCCTTTCGAGGAGAAGAGGTATTGGGATGCAGTCCGGCATTCGTGTCTCGGGCCTGACCTTGAGATGCTTCCTCACGGCGACATGACCGAAGTGGGAGAGAAAGGTATATCTCTTTCCGGAGGACAAAAACAACGAGTCAACATATGTCGTGCCGTCTATTGTGATACGGATATTCAAATCTTTGATGTTCGTCAAGCTTTCCAAACTGCTTATATTCATTAAACCTTAAATGTCATTTTTCAGGACCCACTCTCTGCCCTGGACGCCCACGTCGGCAAGGCAGTGTTCCAGAACGTCCTGTTAAATAGGGATTCTGGAAAGACTCGGATTCTCGTAACACACGCCCTCCATTTCTTGCCTCAAGTTGACTTCATCTATGTCGTCGACGAGGGCACCATTGCCGAACAAGGGACATACAATGATCTCATGGATCGCGGCGACGCATTTGCGCGATTCGTCAACGAGTTTGGGTCATCCGAGCAAGGCCCTGTGGAAAAAGAGGGGATCCAGTCCTCTACTCACCCGAAAGACCAAGCTGGCGAGGATGAGAAAGATAAAAAGCTCATGAATGCTGCTGCTGGCGCGGCGCTGATGCAGGAGGAGGAGAGGAATATCGGTGCGGTTTCTGGGGATGTGTATAAGGCTTATTATAAGGCCGGACATGGCGGCATCTTGACGCCCTTTTTGATCTTTTCTGTTCTCATGGCGAACGTTTCGTCGATCCTCTCTTCTTACTGGTATTTCTGCCCTTTTATTTTCGAAGAAAGAGTATTGACGCGATTTATTTCCAGGTTGGTTTGGTGGCAAGAGGGGTTTGTTTTGGTTTGCCTTCCGCTCCTAAAAATTCGCTGATCTCCACGTAGAAAATGGCACCGAAACCAGGCATTTTATGTACGTCCAAAAAATCGCTCTGGATATTTTAATCTCAATTTCTTGTAGATGGGCGTATACGGAGCTTTGGGTGTTTCACAAGCCGTCGCTGGCTATCTTGTGGCAGCCAATTTTTCTTTGCTCACTTACTTTTCCTCGAAACGGCTACATAAAGTGAGACAAGCATTTTTCTTCAAATCGCGTTTCTAACTACACGTATGCATGGTATAGGACGCTATCAATCGTATTGTGCATGCTCCGATGTCATTCTTTGATACCACAGTAAGTTACAGACACTTTCTGGTGACGAATTCACGTACTCAGATGATCAGCCCCTTGGTCGTATAATGAACCGCTTTGCGAAAGGTTAGTAAAAGTCCCTTCTTCAGTCTTGTCGCTCATTCTAATATCCATGCAGATATCGACACTATGGATAATCTGATCTCGGGTATGATCTATGATCTTTTACTGAGTGATATACACAACGGTTCACAAACTGATGTTCAGAATCCATGCGGATGCTTGTTGGCATTTCTTCCATGATATTTGGCGCAGTCATCCTGATATCTGTCCTCCTTCCTTGGTTTTTGATTGGGGTGGTTTTCATTCTTATAATTTATGTCTACGCGGCGGCATTCTATCGAGCAAGTGCTCGAGAGTTGAAGGTTCGTTATTTGATGCTCACTTATTCCGATTCATACGACTTATGTTGTTCTTTTAGCGACTCGGTGAGCATCCCATCACATTAAAATAATTTCTTGACTAAACATCCATAGATGCGGTCTTGAGGTCCTCGTTATATTCCCACTTTTCGGAAAGTTTATCAGGATTGTCAACAATCCGTGCATACGGAGAGATGGCGCGGTTTCAACTCGACAATGAGAAGCGAATTGACGTCGAGAACCGAGCTTACTGGATGACAGTCAGCAATCAGGTATCTATCTGTCTCCTAAATTAACGATAAATTGTGGAATTACTGATCTTATTTCTGTAGCACTGGCTTGGAGTCCGACTTGATTCCTTGGGCGCTATTATGGTCTTTGTCGTCGCCATGCTATCTGTAGGGGCCCGATTCACAATTTCTCCAGGGCAAACTGGTCTGCTTCTGTCTTATGTGATGACCGTGCAACAAATGTAAGTGATTCGGCACTCTTGTATCTCCATCTTTATAACGCGCTCCTATAGGTTCGGTTGGATTGTGCGGCAGGTTGCAGAGCTCGAAAATAACATGAACTCCGTAGAACGTGTAGTCCACTATGCACGAGCTATTGAACAGGAGGCACCACATGAATTGCCAGAGAAAAAGCCACCCACGTCTTGGCCAGCTCATGGACGTATCGAGATCAACAACGTGGTCCTAAAGTACAGACCAGAACTTCCAGCTGTACTCAAGGGCATATCCTTGAGTGTGAATGCTGGTGAGAAGGTCGGTATTGTTGGGAGGTGAGCTCTTGAATGCCGCTTGGTTAGTGCGCGTACTTATTGGGTTTTTCAGAACTGGAGCCGGGAAAAGCTCCATGATGACTGCTCTTACACGTATTGTGGAGCCAACCTCTGGTTCGATCGTTGTGGACGACATCGATGTGTCGACTATTGGGCTCGCCGACCTTCGAAAACGTATAGCAATCATCCCTCAGGACCCAGTAAGATTTTTTATCGTTCCTCTTCATTATCATGCTTACTTTCTTTCCAGCTCTTGTGTGCGTCGAACTCGAAACATGATTTAATATTTGTAACGTTTGCTAACATGAATTTTAGTCTCGGGAACCATGCGCACAAATCTAGACCCTTTCAATCTTGAGGACGACTCGAGGTTATGGGATGCCCTCAAACGTGCTCATCTCGTTGACTCTCCAACAACGATCGCTGCGGTCACTGTACAAGATGATGCCACCCTGAGCGGTATACACACACCTGTAAACAAATTTGACTTGGAAACGGTTATAGAAGACGAAGGAAACAATTTGTCTGTCGGACAGGTGAGTTAGAAAACCTAAGCCTATCTATTTCTCACTCATTGGAAATTCCAGCGTTCTCTCGTGTCTCTTGCACGAGCACTGGTTAAGAATTCTAAAATCATCATTCTAGACGAAGCAACAGGTATGAGAATTTTATTGTACAACACGATACTCGCTCTCACGGCTGCTTGAAAACAGCTTCTGTGGATTACGAAACGGATCATAAAATCCAAGATACCATCGCAAACGAATTCAAGGATCGTACCATCCTTTGCATTGCCCGTGCGTTGAACACCGTAGTTCCAGAAGTTTCTCTGACTGACATCCGAATGATAGATCGACTGCGCACTATTATTGGTTACGACCGGATATGCGTCCTCGATGCCGGCGCGGTCGCTGTATGTCACCACGTTTCCATTGTTAGAAGTCACGAACTCATTCTTTTTTTAAAACGAAGGAATTCGACACGCCCGCTAATCTTTACATGGCGAATGGAATTTTCCGAGGAATGTGTGACCAGTCTTCAATATCCTTGGACGACATTACCCATGCGGAACGGATAGCAACCTAGGGCGACCGAATGGCATGGGTAGCTCATTGGATGATATGCGGTAATAAACAAGCGTCTCCTGTTCCTCGGATTTGGCGCCTGGTTCAGGTTTAGATCGTGCAGAACGTGCAGATTGACCCGCCTCTATCTGCCCCACCTTCTGAGCATGAGAACCCACCCACTTCTTCGACGCGGCCGTCGATCAATGGGAGTAAACTGTTCTGGGGAACCCAAATCCAAGCCCTATTATCATGATGTTATAACAAAACTCATTTTTCCCCTGTAATTTTTTTTGTCACCGCTGCCAATATTTCTTTGATCACAATGACTTCCTCTTATCTTATTCTTTTTACTGCCCTGAGTTGGCCTATTTTCTATGATACATAGGAGGAGATGGGTCAATATTTCACATATCTATTGCTCTGTTCTTCTACCTTTTTAAATCCGAGACAATGTGAGATCTCAATAGAGAGATGCTTTACATTGAGTGTATCCAGACAGAGTGGATGAGGTACAAGGAGTCCATGCTCGAAACAAAGGAAGGAAGGAAGCTGAGGTAAAATTACAAAAAGAATGAACAAGAGGCTTCTAAGTTCCCATGTGAATCTGCATGAAAGGCCCAAGAAGAGACACAAGAAAAAGGTAACACAAGAACGAAACAAGGAACAGCCTGCTATATATGGGCTCTGGATGAACTACTTCATCTTAATGCAGGTGGGACTTCATCTCCGTTAAAGCAGTCTTTCCTCCAGACATCGGCTTTATCCTCGTCACGTTGCCTGAGCAGGCCATTTGGTATATCACCCAGCCTGAGTGGCTCATAGTTGTCGTCAATAGGCAACCACTTTGTGGTTGTTGGATCTGTAGACAGGGATGAGCATAAAGGAGATAGATGGATTTTGGACACTTACGGTTGACTATATCAATGACCTGCTCATCACCCAACACAACGATTTGGTCAGGATTGAAGTGGGGTCTTGCACAAACGATCTTCATGATCAGTTCTCGCTAAGATTATAGCTGTATTAGTTTCTGGAAATAGCATGTAACATTATAAAGTGCACACCTGTGTTTGCATTACAACACAGCCAAATAACCCTCCTATACCAGCATCTTCAACCCAGAAACCTGATTGGCCACCAGGAGTTTTGCCGTCTTGCCAGGCGATCTGACGGTTTCGGGGTGTTCTGTTGTTAAACGAGCTGTAAGCAGGTGGCGACTGCGATTCGATGGCGGATGTGAAGACTCTTGTTCGAAAGGCCGAGCACGCCTCATGCAGAATTGCTATAGCGCCAAGCAGCGTGTGAGCGGCTATTTGGAATTGATCTGGATGAGATTGTCCCAAAGCCCTGGCAAGATCTTGCACTTTCTATAGCCATGCGTTTAGATTGACTGGGATCAGCTATGATAAACATTTTTAAAGAAGTCAGGCCCACCTCCAAAGAAACAAATATTTTGTGACGCAAAGCGCTGGTACGCGGGTGCCAACCATGGTCGGCGTTGGTCTCATCAGCGTATACACCTGGCCATGAACCAGCCACAATCTTGCGCCCACGAACCAACTCTTCCTTGGTTGCCACCGCATCCAGAGGGATTGGATCCTTGGCGTCTTTATTGCTCCACTTAAATCTCAGTACAATCGAAATCGCATTTAAAATGCTTGGATGGGTGGCTAGTTTTCGGGCGAGCTGGATCATCTTCTCTAAAGCTACAGATTCTTCAGAGTTTAATGCTTTTAATCTAAGTCCGGACCGTGTGCGAGTAGATGGGTCGTTTTCAAGTTCGGCGGCGTGATAAAAATGGGTTATTGGTGACATGGTAGTGATGAATGAAGAGAGATGAAGAGTCACGGTTGAAGTTGGTGGAAGTGAAACTGGGAAGTGGAATTCAGAAGTATTCGAGTTCCAGTCAGAAGTGTTTGAGTTCCAGGCAGAAATGTTCAAGTCAAGTTCGAGTTCCAGGCGGAAGTGGGACAGCCGGGCCGTTCACGGCATTCTTTCAAGGCAACGACGGCCCAAAGAATCCCCAATACACAAACTGCTGCAGAGCAACCATGGATCGTAATGATGCGGGAACTCTATAACAGGATTTTATTTTTACATTTTGCACACGACATTCAAATTTCCCATTCCCACTAGGGGTCGACTTCGTCGCCAACTCTTTGCATGATAAAAAGGAAGTGGAACTGGGAAGTAGAACTAGGAAGTGTTCGAGTTCCAGGCAGAAGTGTCCGAGTTCCAGGACGGCCGGGCCGTTGCAAGGCCTTGTTGCCCCAATGCACAAACTGCAGGGCAACAAGAAGGTCATGGATTGTAATGACGGTAAGCGAGACAGATTACAGGGCTTTGGGAATTCGTCCTGCAGAGCAGTGGATTGACCAGCAATCAATGAGAATTGTTCGACGTCATAGCCCCAAGCAAAAATTGACCCCGTCCAAAGTATGGAGCAAGGATGTTGCCATCCGACAAAGTTTCCCATATTCGTTTATGTTTGACCAATATGTGCCCGTCGCGACTTGCGCGTAAGTTACATAGAAGGGGTGCTGTGATTTCGGAATGCTGCTTGCAAGTCTTCGTGTTTGATGACATAATATGTGCAGAAAGGACGGGTCTTTTCAGTTCTGCTGCCTGTTCGAGTTGAACAGCGAATCCTCCGAGCCCATCTTCCGATCATGCCCGCTGAGTACACATCACGGAAGGGCGTGGTGAAGATAGCAGTCACGGACCGTATACGGGTAATGGTGGTAAGCGGCACGGATGCTGCACGAAGTCCTCCAGAAAAGGTTATCGTCCTAGTCACTAGGAGTCCTGTATGAGCCGGAGATGCCAGTTACATCCCAAGTTTGAATCACTTTACTGACACCTACATATACCCTATCACCCGGGAATCAGATAAGCCTCCGAGTCCTGGAGCTACTAAGAATAGGTACCTCTGCCGGTTCGCCACAAACGCAGTTCCATGAGATACCGGCGCGCTCGACCGACGACCGACGATGTTACGACCGACCGCGTGACCCCACGAGAAGAACCTTTTTAGCTTTCCAGTTCCAGTTTTGCATTTATCCAGGCGTCTAGTAGGTAGAGAAAAGCGATACACAAGGGATACAGAGACAGACTTTTAGGATAACCTCCCGTACAGGCAAAAGAAAGAACTCAGCAAGATTATAAGCCAAGAATAAAGAAGGAAATGAAAAGATAGGGTCCCAGAACGGTGAAAGGAAGAGGTAAGTAGCGCTGCTGTGATAGAAAAAGCGAAACAATAAAAGAAAGTATGCTTGATGCTTGATGCCGAATTAAGAAGGGATGGATGTGGAGAAAAAAAGAATGAATGTGGGTTGGTGCCAGGATAATAACAATGACGATGAGGGGAGGGAGAAAATAAAACAAAAAAGAATGATTACATTATGCGCCGTCAGTCAGGGTATGTGGGAGTGGGAAGGATCCTTGATTGGTTCGATTGGTGATTGTCAGACAAGAGATCAACCGTGGGGAATGTTCAGAAGAAAAAGTCTCACCGAAACACGAGTCGTTAGAATGTTGAGGGGAGGTCGTAAGCGAGCGAGCGAGGCTTGATGAGGAGTACACGCCATAACAGCAGGAGAGCAATAGGACGTTTAATAAAACCAGAAAACTTCCTTGATGTTGCTGTAGAGTACTAAAAAGACATGGGAGAGAGATGGGTTGTGTGGTGGTACAATTGAGCTTTGTATGAGAGAGAAAGAGAAAGAAAATATGTGCTGCAGAAGATGGGAGAGAGGCAAATTACGACGCCCCGTCTAGTGACATAGTGATTAACGGGAGCAGATCACGAAATCAAATTTCAGGTGGAATGGTCAATGAGAAGTAAGGATGTTGTAGGGCCTCCCGCACTGTTATCCGTTGAGCAGGGTCAAAAGCAAGAAGTTTCCGGACAAGATCCAAAAATTGTCGGTTGACATTATCCGTTGGTGGTATCACATCCTAGAGGAGACGAGGATGAGTTATCGTAGACCATCAAAGAAACGGAAGGACTTGAACTGACCTGTAGTGGACGTGTCGCTTTAACGTCTTTTTTACTCTGCCGCGTCGCTTTAGGTTTAGGCCAATCTAGCTTGCCACCTTCCTTGAAGAAGTCAGGTTTCGATCTAGCGCCTGCTCGCGCGAAGCGTTCTGGGATCTTGCCCATAACCACCTCCATCATGGCGAGATGCTCGAGGTTGTCGTGCGTTTGATAAAGCGCAAGACCAGTAAAGAACTCGACGAGGATGCAACCTAATGAATATGCATCACAAGGAAAAGACCAGCCGAGACCTGGCAGGGAGGGTTCTTGATGAGGACAGATCGCCAGAATGGTGCGGCCTGGAACTCACCCAGGATGATTTCCGGCGCACGATAATGCCGGGTTGATACCACAGATGAATGATATTCTTGCTCAAAAGTGGCGGAGCCAAAGTCAATCAATCGAATTTCTGTCGACTCCAAGATCTTCTTGGGCTTAGGGGGCGCATTTCGCTGATAGGTGGCATTTTTAGTATTGTCATCAACAAGACCTAGAAGAACCAATTTCACCTTTCCAGGGACAGCGACGTGGACTGTACGAAAGTCGTTTTTGACCAGTAGTATATTCTCTGGCTTGAGATCAGTGTGAATCAGCCGGAGTTCGTGGAGGACTAATAATAAGGTCATGGGGATGAGCTGGTGCCGAGTTTTTGATGATTAATGAAAGGCTTACAGGCAACGCTGCCGAGGAGTTGACGGGCAAACTTTTGAATATGGTGACGAGGAAACGGCGCAAAATCGTTTTCCTTGATGAAATCATAGACACACATTCCCAGCAGTTCTGAAACCAGACAGATGTGGTTTCGATGGTCAAACCAACTTAACAGGTGGATGCAATTGCTGGATTTCATAAATCAGGACCAGAGTGAGAATTACGATTGTAGAAATCGTACTTTCGGTTGGTAGGGTCCCGTTCCCGGAGCTTTTGAAGTACACGTACTTCAATCTTGCTGGCGTCTCGGTACTTTGGGATGGCTCGAATGATCTTGATGGCCACACGAGTATTATTTTCGGTGTCAATGGCCTCAACCACCTTGCCAAAGGTGCCTTGACCCAACAACCGAACGGTACGATCTGTCAAGTCATTGTTAGGAACGTTCAGCATAAAACCAGAAAATGAGGGGCTTACAGCGTCGATGGATCATATCATCGGGTACAATAATATAATGCCCCTCCTTGTCGTCGCAGGAGACGGGGCCTTTGGATGTCTAGAAGGGAAATGGCTATTGTTTAGAAAGACGTCACCCAAGGGTGGAGGTCAAAAGTACGTACATCGTCGGTCGCAGCTGCGCTGCGGCTGTCCCATGAGTTGGCGGGAACCAGCGCCTGGGATTGTTGATTGCTGGTGGTTGCGGGCTTCTTAGCCGCTGGCGCACGGACCTCTTCATTGTGATCCCGTTTTCGCTTTTTTGGAGCTGGGGCCGTGATAATGGACGAGGAGCTGCTGGATTGGGCCTGTGCTTCTGCGGCTGCCCTGGCTCTGGTCCGGATGGGTGCTGTGTACAAGGGGGGCTGGTATGAGGCCGAGTAAGCAGGGTTATGGGTGGTCGATGGTGAGATAGTGGGTGGTGGGGGAGTGTCCTCGATTACGATGACTTCTCGGAGACGACCGTTACTGTCGACCTCTTGGACCTCGCTGTAGCTGACGGTGTATTGATGGGCGCGTTTCCGCTTCCTCGTCGCCACGGAAGGAGTAGGGATGGAGCTGGGACCGCTCTGGTTGATGCCATTGAGGGCCTGGTGGGTGTATTGTGCGAGGAGCTGGGACGGCAGTGTGTGGACTGCCGCCATTGTCTGTGTGGCTGTATAAGACGTGGTGGAAGACGACAAGGGTTGAAACGGGGGCAAAAATGGGTGTGCTTGCAAAGCCAAATGGGGTCCTTAACAGGTCACCACTGCCGCAACTTGACGGAGAACAGCGTTTTTGTTGGTCCCTATTTGGCGCTCGCTATGTGCCACACTTCTGAAATATTATCTATCATAATACAACTCTGGGTAGTATAGTAAAAACTTGACTCGAAAATTCCACGCGCACGTTTGCACCATTAGGACGGTTATCCCTTCACATGACACCCCACTATCTACGCTCGTCCGCCTCCCATTTCGTATCGACGATCCATCAGCGCATCAACTTGACTCGACCCATTGTGTGAACATTCATGTCCCTTGTGGCTCGCAGTTGTATGCATTAGTTCGCGATCAGAGAGCGGGATTCTAATTGGTTCGTCAGAAACGCGCCAACAAGGGCGAGGGTAAACAAACCACAACAACCCTGTTCACCGTCTCCGTCGACGAGCTGGGTCTATTTCTCCCTCTACCGCCTCCCTTTTCCGTAGACAAGTTCTCTTTATTTTATTTTACATGCGTAATGCGGGGCTTGGCTTTTCCTCCAAACGCCCCCGGTGATCGCGAAGCCTCATATGAGTACGGCACACCCATCAGCAATGTCGACGTCGACATACCCATCGACCCCGCCCTCGGCGGCGCTCCCATCGACCCTGCATTGATAATGGGACCCCACCCTATCAACGTCGTTTTCCCCAACGCACCACAAGTCGGTGTTCAACGCGACGCGTCGTGGTCACCCCATCCGAAACTGCATCACTCACTTCCTCCTTTACTGCCACAGACCCAGCCGGAAAATCCTTATCTCCACCAGCAACTACACCCGCTGGACGATTACCAGATCCGGCAGTATTCGCAAGGTCCGCAGGGCGACCCATTCGCTCCGCAGATTCCCTCGCCCTATTTTCCAATCCAAGAACAACCACCCCCGCCTCCGCAGCCTCCGAGGCCTAAGCGGAAGCGCAAGTTCTTGCGAGAAGAAGAATGCAGTTTCTGTCAAGGGAACGAAAAGATGAATAAAGCAGGCGAACCTGAAAATATGGTCACTTGCGTCGAATGTGGCCGTAGTGGTAAATTTAATTCTTTGTGCCGTACAACCAACCCACTAAATCCCACGCACACATAGGTCATCCGAGCTGCATGTCTTTGGAGACTCTGGGAGAGGTAGTTCGCTCGTACCCATGGAAGTGCCTCGAATGCAAAAATTGTGAAGTGTGCCAGGAGAAAGGCGACGATGTGGGTTTCTCCAATCTCTTGATACCTTAATCACTCCCTCAACGTCTACTAGGCCCGAATCTTGTTCTGCGACTGGTGTGATCGAGGTAAGCTCCTTATCATAATCTCTCTTAGTTCGTAATACCAATCTCGCGCGTCAAGGCTGGCACATGGATTGCGTCGACCCCCCATTCCAAGACCCACCCGAGGGCAAATGGCACTGTCCAATATGCCCTCCCGTCCCACTTGATGGCCGCATGAACCCACATTTCCCTGACTCCCAGTTCCCTGATCAGTCGCAAGATACCCAGCACACCCCCGCGACTGATCGAGAACCTTCGATTGCCTCGTCCTCGCGCTCCGTCGCGGTCGCAGACGTTGAGACTCCCGCACCACCTAGGGGCAAGAAGAATAGAAAAAGTACAGGGAGGAAGAAAAGAGCACCGAAACACCTTGCCATGTCAGAGGGATCTGACAATGACGACGCTATAGACGTAGAGACGATGACGCCTGCCGTGACCTCGACGAGAACGCGCGTGCGGGGCCAGACGACAAAGTCGGCTGCTGCGAAAGGAAAGGCACGGGCTATCAGCCCCGATGATGCGGTGGTGCCCACACCTACTCGGGCCCTGAAACGCAAACGCGCGAGAGAATCGTCGCCGCCGCCTCCAACTAAAGTGCGCCTTCGGATTCCTGCCCAACGTGGGAGGAAAGGCAAAGAACGCGAAGAGGACGATACGCCACGGGGGATGTTTGACGATATCCTCACTCCAGATGAGCGCAGTACGAGCATGACGACACCTATGAACGCGGACAAGATCATGTTCGAACGGAGTCGACTGATCGCCGAGGTGAGCGAAAGTGATCTGAGATGGACGAAACGAAACTAATTTTTTATACAAAGAGCAAACTCGCACCACCACCACCGCCCCCACCGACCGCCTCCTCCTCGCGCAGCACTCGCGGGGACACAACCGAGACGCCGCCCGTGCACTCGCGCCCTCTCCGTTCATCCACATTACAACAGCAGACACCCAAAACCCTCGACTTTAATTTCACGCACCTAAACTCCCCAGGGCCGTCGACGCCCGGCGGGGCGGGCAGTTCGTCTTTCCAAGCTGCGAAATTCGAACCTGGGGTGCTTCGAATACGAA
>Ga0307513_10006643_pt1 | contig 15097 bp, 15 predicted proteins | sample 15_EM_MG_FD_202174 | JGI IMG/M metagenome (GOLD analysis project Ga0307513, IMG submission 202174) | Populus trichocarpa ectomycorrhiza microbial communities from riparian zone in the Pacific Northwest, United States - 15_EM | ecosystem: Host-associated > Plants > Roots > Unclassified | place... | reverse complement strand
CATGGTGGCGCAGCTCGCGCGTCGTCCACCGTGGGATGTCGCCCGTCAGGTGATCACCCTGGACCGGCTCTCCGAAGGCCGGCTCATCCTGGGCGCCGCGCTGGGCTACGCCGCCGAACCCGACTTCGGGCACTTCGGCTTCGCTTCGGATGCGCGTACGCGGGCCGAAAGGTTGGATGAGAGCCTGCAGATCATCGCCGGCCTGTGCTCGGGCGAACCGTTCGAATACGACGGCCGCCACTTCACGATCGCGAGCACGGTGTTCCGGCCGCGCCCGGTCCAGGAACAGGTGCCGGTGTGGATCGGCGGCTACTGGCCGAACAAGAGGCCGATGCGGCGCGCCGCCCAATGGCAGGGAGCATTTCCCGCTCCCCAGGTCGTCCCCACGGAGGACGGCTTCGCCGCGATCCCGTTCGCACCGGCCGACGTCCTGACCGTACGCCGGTACATCGAACAGCACCGCCCGGCCGGCGACCCGTTCGACCTGGTGATCAGCCACCCGTTGCCGCTTGACGACCCGGCGGCGGCCGCTGCGGAGGTCGACTCATATGCGCAGGTCGGCGTGACTTGGATCGTCCGCGATTGGCTGCCCTGGGAGACCAGCCCCGACGAAGTGCGCCGCCAGATCCGACGGGGGCCACTCGGATCCCACTGAGCCGAGAGCCGGGACAACTGGCGACCGCGCCTGGCGTTGGGTTAGCTTAGGCAAGCCTTATTTGCTACGGTATGTGCGGAGGCGCTGTGACCCGGACCGCTGACCCCGCCGCCTCGGTCGAGCCATGGCGTCTGTTCATGACCGAGATGCGCCACAAGCGACGGTTGAGTCCCACCTTCCTGCGCGTCACGCTCGCCGGCGACGACCACGACCTGCTCTGGGAGGTCCCGGTCGACGCCGACGGGGTGCCATTGACCGACAGCAGCCGCCTGTACGCCTGGCTGGCGGGTGAAGCGGGCGTCATCAAGACATTGCGCCGCCATCTGGTCACCGATTGCGGCGTCGATCGGCGCGCGGTCGCGTTCATGGGCTATTGGCGCCTGGGCCGGGCCGAGGCCGGCTGACCTACTTCGAGGCCGTCGGCGACGCGCGCACGACCTGGGTGGCGGGGTCGCCGTCGACGGCCGCGGCCATCTGTGGCACGAGTCCGTCGAGCAGGAACGGCACGCTGAGCGCGGTCACGAACGAGGTTGCCCCGCCCAGGAGTTCTTCGTTCTCGAGGTAGATGTCGCGCGCCTGGGTTTTTACGTTGAGCTTCGCGTACAGCGGATCGCTTTGGATTTTTGCCTTGTCGCTCGCGTGATCCTCGATCAGCCAGACCAGGACGTCGGTGTCCAGCAGGTCGGTGCGCTCCCGGCTGAGGCTCACGCCGAACTCCTTGCCGGTCAACTGGTCCAGGCCGGCCGGCAGCTTGAAGCCGAGTGCGGTGAGGAATCTGCCGCGGGCATCCTGCGACCCGTACACGTAGTAGCCCTCCCAGACGGTGGCCATCAACGCCGTGGCGCCGGCGAACTTCGGGTTGGCCGCCTTCGCCTGCGCGATTCTGGCCTCGACGTCGGCGACGATCTTCTCGGCCTGTGCCTTGCGGCCGACCGCGGCGCCCACGGTGAGGGTGACGTCCTGCCAGCTGACGCCGTAGTCGATGGTGTCCTTCGGCTGGGCCACTACCGGCGCGATCTTCGACAGCGTCGCGTAGTCGGCCTGGGTCAGTTCGGAGTAGATGCCGACGATGAGGTCGGGACGCTGGGCGGCGATCTTCTCGAACTGGTAGCCGTCGGTGTTGGTGAGCACCGCCGGTTTCGCGGCGCCGCCGAGTTCGTCCTGCGCCCAGGGCCACACGGCGCCCGGGTAGCCGCCGAACCATTCGGTGGTCGCGATCGGCACGACGCCGAGAGACAGCAGAGCGTCCTGTTCGGTGAGGCCGACAACGACGATCCGTTTCGGCTCGGACTTGATCTCGGTCGTGCCGTACTTGTGGGTGATCGTCACCGGGAACGCCGCGGCCCCGGACGCCGCCGAACCGGCGCTGCTCGAGGAATCGTCATCGCCGCATCCGGCAAGGCCGACGCCGAGCAGGAGGGCGGCCGTCACCGCCGCGATGGTGCGAGTGCTTCGGCGCATGAATTGGTTCCTTCGATCGAGGGGCGAGTAGTGCCGACTCGAATCGTAGGTTAGCCTCACCTAACTGTCGAGGGGGGCGGTAATGACCCAGGCCACCGCGCCGGCGCTCGCCGCGCCGGCCTCCACTGTCGGCCGGGGACGTCTCGGCCGGCGGCGTTTGACAGTGCTGATCTGCGCCCTCATCGCCCTGATCGCGGTGGCGACGCTCAGCGTGGCCGTGGGCACCAGGTCGATCGGGCTCGGCACGGTGTGGCAGGTGTTGTGGCACGACGACGGGTCGGTCGCCGCCGACATCGTCCACCGGATACGGATACCGCGCACGCTGCTCGGCATCGGCGTGGGCAGCGCACTCGGCCTGGCCGGCGCGTTGATGCAGGCGCTGACCCGCAACCCGCTCGCCGAGCCCGGACTGCTCGGGGTCAACCTGGGCGCGTCGACCGCCGTCGTCGCCGCGATCGCCTTCTTCGGCGTCACCTCGTTGAGCGGCTATGTCTGGTTCGCGTTCGCCGGGGCCGCGGTGACGGCCACCGTGGTCTTCGCCCTGGGCGGCGCCGGCCGGGCTTCGACGCCGGAGCGGCAGGTACTGGCCGGCATCTCGGTCACCGCCGTGCTCGGCGCCTTCGTCTGGGCGGTGCTGGTGACCAAGCCGGAGGCGTTCAACCGGTACCGCTACTGGGACGTCGGCTCGCTCGCCGACCGCGACGCGGGAGCCCTGACGCGGGTGGCGCCGTTTCTCGTCGTGGGCATCGTGCTCGCGCTGTCGCTGGGCCGCCGGCTCAACGCGCTCGGCCTGGGCGACGAGGCGGCGGCGGCACTCGGCGCCCACCCCCACCGGATTCGCGCGCTGGGCGTCCTCGCCATCACGCTGCTGTGCGGTGCCGCGACGGCCGCCACCGGCCCGATCTGGTTCCTCGGCCTGGCGGTGCCGTACGTCGCCCGCCTGCTCACCGGCCCGGATCACCGCTGGGTGCTCGCCTACTCCGTCGTGCTGGGACCGTCGGTGCTGCTGCTCGCCGACGTCGTCGGGCGGGTCGTGGTCGCGCCGTCGGAGCTGCAGGTCGGTGTGGTGACGGCCTTCGTCGGCGCACCGATCTTCCTCGCCCTGTGCCGCCGGCGCCGGTTGGGTCAGCTGTGACCGGCGTCGTGCGGTCCGAGCGGCCGCCTTCGGCGCGGCGGCTGGTCGTGCGCCGCGGCCCCGTCGCATTGCGGCTGCGGGCTCGAACGCTTGTCGTCGGCGTGGTCCTGACGGCTACGGCGATCGCCATCGCGATGGTCAGCCTGGCGTCCGGCGATTTCCCGGTGCCGCTTGGTGACGTACTACGGGCTCTTGTCGGACAGGGCGACGCGGGCACCGAATTCATCGTCGTGACGTTGCGGCTGCCCCGCGTCCTGGTCGCGCTACTGGTCGGCGCGGCGCTCGCGGTCAGCGGCGCCGTGTTCCAGAGCCTGACCCGCAATCCGCTGGGCAGCCCCGACTTCATCGGCCTGACGACCGGCGCGTCGACCGGCGCACTGCTGGTCATCCTGATCCTCGACGAGCGCGGCCTGCCGGTCGCCGTCGGCGCGACGGTCGGCTGTGTCGCGACCTCGGTCGCTGTCTACCTGCTCGCGTTCCGGCGTGGCACGAACGCGTTCCGGCTGATCCTGATGGGCATCGGCGTGTCCGCCCTGCTCGAATCGGCCAATTCGTTCCTGCTCGTGCGGGCCCGGCTCTCCGACGCGCTCGCCGCGCAGGTCTGGCTGATCGGCAGCGTCGGCGGCCGGTCGTTCACCGACGTGGCCCTGGTCGGTATTCCGTTGGCCGTGGTTCTTCCCGTGTTGCTCGTCCTCGCCCGCCATCTGTCGATGCTGAACCTCGGCGACGAGACCGCGGCCCTCAACGGTGTTCCGGTCGAGCGAAGCCGCGTCGCGCTCGCGTTGAGCGCCGTCGTTCTCGCCGCGACCGCGACCGCCGCGGCCGGGCCGGTGGCGTTCGTCGCGCTCGCCGCACCGCATCTCGCCGCCCGGCTGACCCGGGCGCCGGGGCCGGGGATCCTGCCGGCGGCGGCCATGGGCGCTGTGCTGATGGTGGCCGGTGACTGGCTCGCCCAACGGGTGCTGCCGGCCAAGGATGTGCCGGTCGGGGTGGTGACGGCCGCGCTCGGCGGCGCCTACCTGACCTGGCTGTTGGCGCGCGAGTGGCGTCGCGGACGAGCACTGGGCTGAGCGGGAGAGGATTCCATAGTGGATGGACGATTGTGGGCGCGGGAGCTCACCCTCGCCTATGACGAACGCGTCGTCGCTCGTGATTTGAGCGTACGGATCGCCGACGGCTCCTTCACCGTCATCGTCGGGCCCAACGCGTGCGGGAAGTCCACCCTGCTGAAGGCGCTCGCCAGGGTCCTGAAACCCCGCGCCGGCACGGTCCAGCTCGACGGCGAACCGATCTCCTCGTACGCCTCGCGGCACGTCGCCCGGCAGATCGGCATGCTGCCACAGTCGCCCGTGGTGCCGAACGGCATCGTCGTGGAGGATCTGGTGTCCCGCGGTCGCTTCGCCCATCAACGGCTGCTGCGCCAGTGGTCGGCGGCCGACGAGACCGCGGTCGTCGAGGCGATGCGGATGACCGAGGTGCTCGACCTGGCGGACCGGTTCGTCGAGGAGCTGTCCGGTGGTCAGCGCCAACGGGTGTGGCTCGCGACGGTGCTCGCCCAGGAGACCGGAATCCTGCTGCTCGACGAGCCGACCACGTTCCTCGACCTCGCGCACCAGTTCGAGGTGCTCGATCTCTGCGCCGACCTGCACGAGCAGGGCCGCACGATCGTCGCGGTGCTGCACGACCTGAACCAGGCCTGCCGCTACGCCACCGAGCTCATCGTCTTGCGCGACGGCGCGCTCGTCGCGCAAGGCCCGCCCGCGCAGGTCATCACGCCGGCGCTGGTGGAGCAGGTATTCGGGATGCCGTGCCGGGTCATGGACGATCCGGAGACCGGCACCCCGATGGTCGTACCGGCCTCCCGTGGCCGCCGCCGAGAGACCCTCCTGGGGCAATTCATCGATAAGACGGCCTGAGCTCGTGCGTTTGTGGTCGGGAAGCCGCGCCGGCTAACGGGGCGGTGGCCACGTGCAGGCGGCCGGTGAGCGGATGCGGGCCGAGATGGGCCCGAACGCCGAACACCGAGGCGATGGGCTCCGGCGTGAGAATGACGTTCGGGGTGCCGGTGGCTATTACTTGTTCGCCGCCTCCTGACCGCCCGCCGCGAACGGATTCACGCCGCCGGCGGAGGCGATCACGTCGTTGGTGACGCCGGTGGCCATCACCGCGGGTATGCCGGCCGCGTTCATCATCGACATGCCGGGATAGGCGACCACCACGTTCTTCGTGGCCTGACCGGCCACCTTGGCGCGCACCGCGTCCAGTCGGGTCCGCAGCCCGGAGACCACCTGGGTGGCCTTGGCCGGCACGTCGAAGATTGTGCCCAGCTCGGTGAGGATCTCGAAGCTCGACTCGATGGACTGCCCGGCGTAGGCCTGCTTCTCGGCCAGCACCTTCGACGGTGGCTTCTCGAACCGCAGTGTCTGCCCGCAGTTGACCGTCGTGGTGTTGCCCGCGCTGCTGCTGCCGTTGGTGTTCGCCACGAGCCCGGCGTGTCCGGCTGGATCTGGTGGACCCGGTCGTGGGCCTGGCCGGCATCGGGGTGCTCCTCGCGCAGCAACACGCGTTGTCGGCCCGAGGCGGCCAACCTCTCTTCCCGGCACGGGTTGTGGCGCCGTGTTCGTCTCAGCGATGTGGCGCTTTCTTCACGAGGCGGTGGGCTGAGCGTGCCGCGTGCGGGTTTACTGGCTGCCCTTGGCCGTGGAGAGGTGATCTGGTAACGTGCCCGCCGTCGGTTTGGCGGTTTCGGGACGTAAGGGGTGGGTTTGATGTTCGCCGGTTGCGGCGCTGCTACGTGCAGCGCGTTCGCCATCCCCGCCTTCAGGGCCCGGGGCTGACGCCGCAGCTTCTCGTCCGTTCAGTCCTCGGGTCCTTTCTCTCGAAAAGGACCTTTCTTTCGCCATGAGCGACTCTTCTTTTGATTTGCAAAGGTTTCAGGATCGCATTGCGGTCGGCAGTGCGCCACGTGCCGCCACCTACCCGGCCGACTGGGTTCTGGAGAACCAGATGGGGCCCAACGCCCTCTGGCTCGTTGACGAGCTGACCAGCGTGATGGACCTCCGGCCCGGCATGCGCGTCCTCGATCTGGGCTGTGGGCGCGCTTTGACCTCCGTCTTCCTCGCCCGCGAGTACGGTGTTCACGTCACCGCCGCGGACCTGTGGATCGACCCGTCCGACAACTGGGAGCGGATCCGCGCGGCCGGCGCCGAAGACTCGGTGGTTCCGCTGCGCGTTGACGTGCACGACATGAAGTTCGCCGAGGACTACTTCGACGCGGTGGTGTGTGTTGACGCCCTCGAGTACTTCGGCACGGACTACTGGTTCCTGCCTTCCCTGCTGGGCTTCCTGCGGCCGGGGGGACAGGTAGGCGTCGTGACGCCGGGCGTGACGCGGGAACTCAACGGGCGGCCACCCGAGCACGCGACGTGGTGGGACTGGGAGTTCAACGGGTGGCACACGCCGGCGTGGTGGCGGCGGCTGTGGGAGTCCACCGGGAAGGTCGACGTCGAGCGCGCGGATCTTCTTCCGGACGGCGCGGCGAATTGGCTGGCCTGGGAGAAGGCAGTGCTGGACGTCGACCCCGCCAAGGGTTCGGCCGACCAGGTGGCGATGCTGGAGTCGGATGCGGTGCGGGCGCTGGGGTTCGCTCGTGTCGTCGCGCGGAAACCGAACCTGGCGGCAGCCGGCGTCGAGCGGGTCTCGCTGGACAAACCGCCGTCGGTGGAGGCCTCCGTCTTGGCTGAACGGCTGACGCTGCCACGGTATCCGCGCAGCGCAGCGTACGACCCGGCGTGGGTCATGGCCAACGTGATGGGACCGCAGCCGCTCTGGCTCGCCGAGTGGCTGACCGGCACGATGCGGCTGGAGCCGGGAATGCGCGTACTCGACCTCGGCTGCGGGGCGGCATTGACGTCGGTGTTTTTGGCACGCGAGTTCGGCGTACACGTGACAGCGGCGGATCTGTGGATCGGCCCGGGGGACAACTGGCGGCGGGTGCGTGACGCCGATACCGGCGCGGGGACGGTGACGCCGCTGCGCGTCGAGGCCCATGCGCTGCCGTTCGCGGCCGGGTATTTCGATGCAGTGGTGAGCGTGGACGCGTACCACTACTTCGGGACCGACGTCCGGTATCTGCCGATGCTGGCACGGTATGTGCGATCGGGCGGTCAGCTCGGAATCGTGGCGCCGGCGACGTGTGTCGACCTCGATGAGGAGCCGGTGCCGGAATACCTGTCAGCGTGGGCAGCGGACGCGGACTTCTGGACGTTCCGGACCGCGGCCTGGTGGCGCAAGACGTGGTCGCGCAGCGGCGCGGTCGTGATCGAAACGGCGGACACCCTTGAGGACGGCTGGCGGGACTGGCTTCGGTGGAACGAGGCATGCGCCGAGTTCGGCGACCCGGAATCGAAGTCCGGCGCGAACCGGGCACAGGCGGACCTCGTCCGCGAAGACGCGGGCCGCGTGCTGACGTTCACGCGCGTGGTGGCATCCCGCAAGTGACGGCAGCTCGTACCTCAAGTAGCCGTTCGCGTCGGTGACGTGCGTAGCGTCCGCGGGGAGTGGCCGTAGTGGGCTCGGAACAGCCGGCTGAAGTACGCGGGGTCGGTGAATCCCCACCGGTGGGCGATCGCCGCGATGGTGGGCGCGTTCGTGCCTGATCGCCCGCTCAGCTCCCGCCGGCATCGTTCGAGACGGCGATGCTGGATGTACCGGCTGATCGTGGTGTCTTCGGCTTCGAACAGCCGGTGCAGGTAGCGCACCGAGATGTGGTGGGCGCGGGCGATGGATTCCGGCGACAGCTCGGGGTCCGCCAGATTCGCCGCGATGAAAGCGCGGACCCGGGCCAGCAGCGCCCGGCCGCCCGGCGCCGGTTCCGTCGGGTCTTCTCCGGCGAGTTGCTGGGCTATCACGGTGGCGAGCAGGTCGACCGCGGTGGCGCCGAGCCGCTCGCCGCCGGTCTCGCTGTACGCGCCCGCCTGCCGGGCCAACCGGGAGAGGAAGGGAGCCACCAGGGCGCCGAGCCCCTCGTCGCCGCGGACGGTCACACCGGTGATCCGGTTGAGCAGCGACTCGCTCAGACCGAAGGCCCGCCGGGGGACGAGGAAGACCTGCATCTGGAACGCCTGCCGAAAGCCCAGCAGGTAGGGCCGGGTGGCGTCGTAGAACGCGAGATCGCCGGGGCGTAGCAACGCCTCGCGCCCGTCCTGCGCCACCACGGCCGGACCCTTGGTCTCCAGCCCGACGAGCATGTAGTCGTGCGGGGACGCGGCGATCAGCCGCGGTGTCCGGGTGACCTGCTGTGCTTGCGCATCGACCGTGGAGATCTGCATCTGCCCCAGCCGGTCGGTAGTGACCGAACCAGAGAAATGGTCATTGTCCGCCATCGCCACCCGAAGCGGCACGAACGTCTGGCAGACCACGTCATGCCAGAAGGCCGGTCGGTCACCGACCGGCAGCGTGTCCGTGGAGACAACGACGCTCATCTTCCTTGCCAGGGAACGCGACGGATCTTTCGTGGAAGCTACCACCGCACTTCGCCGGTGTAACCAGGCCCAGTTCGCCGTGAGTCAAGAACCCGTGCGCGGGCGTCCAAGAACGTCGGCCGGTCCGGCTTACGTTCGGTCCCTGACGCAGCTCAGCAGCAGCAGGAGGAACCATGGCAGGTAACGCACGAGCGGGACACACGCCCCGGTTCACCGCATATAGCGCGAAGCTTCCGAGCACCACCTCCGCCTTCGTCTTCGCCCAGTACGGCTGCCAGGCACCGACCCGGGCGGCGGCCAGCGACGCGGCCGCCCTGCTGCGGGAGTCGTTCGCCGAGGCCGACGGCCCGACCCTGGTCGACCGCGGCTCGTTCGTCGACACCGCGGGCGAGCACAACGTGGTGTGGCTGGTCTATTGGCCGGACCCCGACAGGTACCTCCGCTGGTCGGCCAGCGGGCGGGTCCGTTCCCAGTGGGACGCGCTGCCGGGCGGGGGCACCGTCGGCCACTGGCGCGAGGCGTGCGTCATCCCGGCCGGCCACGCCGAAACCCTGCACACGCATCGTCGCGAGGACTACGCCACAAGTGGTCTCGTCCAAGCGGTTGAGGTGGACGAGACCCTCACCCACGACTACTGGGGCGCGGCCCGGGACCGGATTCCCGCTTCGGCCGAGAGCGAGCTGGCGCCGGAGATGCCGGTGTACGCGCCCCGGCCGGCCGACACCCGGGGCCGCCGGCTGAGCGTCGAGGTGCCGGGCAACGTCGCGCTGATCCGTACCGCCCAGGACTGGTCGGCCAGCACCCTCTACCGCGAGACCTACCTGCGTGACGTCAAACCGGTCAAGGACCGCGGCGTGGATTTCCTCGCGCAGCACGCCGATTCCGGTTGCATCGCCGCCCGCAACGTCGACGAGGAGGCGGCCGACGGTACCGCCCTGGACCGAGCCTGCACCGTCGCCTGGTTCGCCTCGCTGGAGCACCTGATGACCTGGTGCAAGTCGCACCGGACCCACCTGGACATCTACGCCAGCTTCTTCCAGATGGTCGGCGGCGGCGAAGGGCCGCTGGACGTCGCCTTCTGGCACGAGGTTTCGGTGCTGCCCGCCGGCGCCGTCACCGCCGAGTACGTCAACTGCCATCCGATGACCGGATTCCTGCCGCTGGCCGACCGCCACACCGCACTGACCCACTGAAAGGGACGCCGACATGATCGAATACTCGGGCGCGTTCAAGGCCGCCGTCGTGCAGGCCGAGCCGGTGTGGCTCGACGCCGACGCCACCATCGACAAGAGCATCGCGCTGATCGAAGAGGCCGCGCGCGCCGGAGCCGCGCTCATCGCCTTCCCGGAGACGTTCATTCCGGGCTACCCGTGGTGGCTCTGGCTCGACTCGCCGGCGTGGGGCATGCAGTTCGTCGGCCGGTACCACAGCAACTCACTCGCCCTCGACGGCCCGCGATTCCAGCGGTTGTGCGATGCGGCCCGCGCCAACGCCATCACCGTCGTCGCCGGCTACAGCGAACGCGACGGCGGCAGCCTCTACATGGGGCAGGCGATCATCTCCGCCACCGGCGAGCTGGTCGGCGCCCGGCGCAAGCTCAAGCCGACCCACGTGGAACGCACTGTCTTCGGCGAGGGCGGCGGCTCGGATCTGGCCGTGCACGACCTGCCGATCGGGCGGGTCGGCGCGCTGTGCTGCTGGGAGCACCTGCAGCCGCTGACCAAATACGCCATGTTCAGCATGAACGAGCAGGTGCACGTCGCGGCGTGGCCAAGCTTCTCGGTGTACAAGGGCGCCGCCTACGCACTCGGCCCCGAGGTCAACACCGCCGCGTCCCAGCTGTACGCCGCCGAAGGCCAGGTGTTCGTCCTCGCACCCTGCGCCGTCGTCGGCGACGCCGGCCTGGAGCTGTTCTGCGACACCCCGGCCAAGCAGCAACTACTGCAGCGCGGCGGAGGCTTCGCCAGAATCTATGGCCCGGACGGCCGGCCGCTTGCCGAGCCGCTGCCCGAAGACGCCGAAGGGTTGCTGTACGCCGACATCGACCTCGCGGCCATCCCGTTCGCCAAGGCCGCAGCCGACCCGGTCGGGCACTACGCCCGCCCCGACGTGACCCGCCTCCTGCTCAACCGCGCACCGCGACGGCCGGTCGAGCACACCACCCCGGACCCGGAACCTCCGCAGGAGACCAGCATCGCCGAGCCCGAACTCGCCCCGCTTACCAGCTGAACTCGGGGCCTTTTGCCGTGCCACCGGGCAACAGGCTCCGGCCGGTGTACTGCCAGGTCTCCACCACGACATAGCGGCCGCCGTGCGGTGGCCGCAGGTCCACCGGCCCGCAGCTGTGTTTGAGGGCGAAGTCGGTGAACATCAGACCCTCGCAGGTGTACGGCCCCGCGGCCACCTGATCGGTCGCCGCGTCCCGCACCGACACGGAGATGTCCGCCTGGACACCGGGGGTGGCCTCCATGTGGCCGACCACCCGGACCGCCGGGCCGATGGCATGGCACGGTTGCGCCAGCACCGGGTGGCCGACGTCCCACGAATACTCGTCGCCGCAATGCCAGGGTCCGAACGAGACCTCGGCCTGACCCGGGCCGGCGGACACCGCGATCCCGGCCGGCCCGGCGGAGATCCGGGCGTGGGTGCCAATGGACGGCTCCGGTCCGGCCGACCCGGTGGCGGCCGGCTCGCCGACGGCCGCGGCGAGCGCGGGCGGCACCTGCGATGCGGTCGGCGTCGCAGGTGCCACCGGCCCGGGGTCACCGGCCCCGAGACCCTGGGTGGGCGTGTCGGTCGCGTGGGCGCCGCCCGCGTCGCGCCCGTTCCAGACCTGGTAGCCGCCGATTCCCGAGGCGAGCAGGGAAGCGGCGGCCAGGGCGGCGATCACGCCGGGTCGGCGCCAGAGCCAGCTGCGGGCTCCGTTGCGGGGACGGTTGCGGGCCGGCCGCGGATGCTCCGGCACCGACGGGTGGGCGGCCGGGCCGAGGCTCGGCGGCTCGGAAACCTCCGGCGGCGCGGGCAGGGCCGGCTGGGCCGCCGTCTCCCGGGCGAGATCGCGCAGCACGGGGCCGAGGTCGCCGGCCGTGGGGCGCCGGGCCGGGTCCTTGGCGAGGCAGGACTCGATCACCGCCCAGGTCCGGTCCGGGGTGCCGGCCGGCCGGGCGGGCGCGTCCTCCAGGTGCTGTCGCAAGACCGAGATCGGTTCGCCCGCGTACGGCGTGCGCCCGGCCACGAGTTCGTAGAGCACGACGCCCAGCGCGTACACGTCGGCGGTCGGGCCGGCGTCGCCGCCGCTGATCACCTCGGGGGCCATGTAGTGCGGCGTACCGATGATCGAGTGGGGTGTGGTCAGGCCCGCCGCGTCGATCACGCGGGCGATTCCGAAATCCGTCAGGCGTACGTCGAGACGCCCGTCGTGGGATTGCAGCAGGATGTTGTCGGGTTTGACGTCGCGGTGCACGACGCCGAGCCCGTGCGCCTCGGCCAGCGCGGACGCCACCTGGGCCAGCAGCCGCGCCGCCTCGGCCGGGGCGAGCGTGCCGTGCGCCCGCAGGCGTTCCCGCAGGCTGCCGCCCGCCACGAAGTCCATCACCAGAGCGAGCGACTCGCCCGCACTGAACAGGTCCCGCACCCCCACGATGTTCTCGTGGCGCAGCATCATCAGGATCGTGCGCTCCTGCACGAAGCGGGTGACCAGCTTCGGCTGGCGCAGCAGACCCTCGTGCAACAGCTTGACGGCGACCTGCGTGCCGGAGGAGCGCTCGATGCCACGCCACACCGTCCCGGTGGCACCCTGCCCGATGGGGCAGATGAGGATGTACGAGTTCCCGACGCACCGACCGCTGAGATCGACTGTGGCGGGCTCGTCGAGGCCGTCGACGTGCGCGGAGGAGTGTGACTGCACGTGTCGTCGTGTCCTTCCTGGGCAAGAGAGACTTACCGGGTCCGATGCGACGCCGATGGTCCCGCCCGAGGCCCCGGTCGGCAATGCCGATCCGCCCGAGTTGTCACGAAGAATCAGGCGATCGCCGCACCCGTCACCATTGCGGCACGCGGTCGTTGTCTCTCATCCATGGGCGTCGGCGTGCAGCCGGGCCTCGAGCAGCCGCCGGGTGTACGGGTGGCCGGGCGCCGCGAAGACCTCGTCGACCGGGCCGGTCTCCACCACCCGGCCCCGGTGCATGACGGCCACCCGGTCGCTGATCCGCTGGACCGCCGTCAGGTCGTGGGAGATGAACAGCATTCCGAAACGCAGCCTCGACTGCAACCCGGCGAGCAGATCGAGGATCCGCGCCTGGGTGGCCACGTCGAGCGCGGACACCGGCTCGTCGGGTCCTGCCAGACCACCCCGATGCGGTGCCGGTGCGGGCGGCGGCGGCGTTCCGGTACGCCGCTCCACGCCTCGCCGTCGAGCAGCACCGTGCCGCCGTCGGCCGCCAGCAGGCCGAGCGCCAGCAAGGCCGTGCTGGTCTTCCCGCAACCGGACTCGCCGACCAGCCCGAGCGTCTCACCGGCCGCGACGGTGAACGACACGTCGTCGACGGCGGTACGCGTACCGCCGCCGGGCACCGGGTAGGTGCGGGACACGCCGCGTACCTCCAGCACCGGCCGCCCCGGCGCGGGGCTCGAGGCCCGGGTCGTCGCGGAGCGGGCGTCGAGCAGCTCCCGGGTGTAGGGGTGCTGGGGCGAGCGCAGCACCGCCTCGGCCGGGCCCTGCTCCACGATCAGGCCGTGTCGCATGACCGCGATCCGGTCCGCCAGCCGGGCGACGACGGCGAGGTCGTGACTGATCAGCAGCACGGCCGTACCGGCGTCACGTCGCTCGCCGAGCAGGTCCAGGATCTGGCGCTGGACCGCGACGTCCAGCGCCGTGGTCGGCTCGTCGGCGATCAACAGGTCCGGGCCGGCGGCGACCGCGCCGGCGATCAGCGCGCGCTGCCGCAGCCCGCCGGACAACTCGTGCGGATACTGCCGGGCCCGGGCCGCCGGCTCGGGGATGCCCACGCCGTGCAGTAGCTCGCGGACCCGGTCGCCGACCCGCGCCCGGGGGAGTAGCCCGTGCGCCCGTAGCGGCTCGGCCACCTCCGCGCCGACGGTTCGCAGCGGGTCCAGCGCCACGAGCGCGTCCTGCAACACCAGCGCGATCCGCCGGCCGCGCAACCGCCGCCATTGCCGGTCGGTCAGCCGGCGCAGGTCCACGCCGTCGAACTCCAGCGCGGCGGCGCGTACCGTGGCGGTCGGTCCGGTGAGGCCGATGAGGCTGCGCGCGGTGGCGCTCTTGCCCGAGCCGGATTCGCCGACCAGCGCCAGGCACTCGCCGGCGGCGAGGTCGAGCGACACCCCGCGGACCGCCGGCACCGTGCCGTCCCGACCCCGGCCGGCGAAGTCGATCCGCAGCTCCTGCACCCGCAGCAGCGGTTGCCTGGTCATCGTCCCGGCCTGCCTTCCAGCCGGCCGCGCAGCCGCCGCCCGAGGCCGTTCAGCGCGAGCACGGTGGCGGTGATCGTCAGCCCCGGGAACAGCGCCAGCCACCAGGCCGTGGCCAGGAAATCGCGGCCCTCGGCGAGCATCGCGCCCCATTCCGGCGCCGGCAGGCGCGGGCCCAGGCCGAGGAAGCTCAGCGACGAGCCGACGATGATCGCCGTGCCGATGCCGATGGTCGCCAGCGCCAGCAGCGGCCCGAGCGAGTTCGGTGATCCGCCCATTCTCCAGACCGACTCGAGTGGCGTGGCGCAAGTTGGACAGGCGTCGATCGTCGCACACAGAAGGAGCACGCATGGCCCTGTTCGCAGTCCTGACCAACGCCACGCCGACCGGTATCAGCGCCGACGAGTTCATGCGCCGGTTGCCCGAGGGATACACCTACATGAAAGGGCTCATCGACAAGGGCACGATCACTCACAGCTGGGTCCGGGTCGGTGAGTCCGGCGGCCTGAGCATCTTCGACGTGCCGAGCCACGAGGAGTTGATGTTCGCGTTGTACGGCAACCCGATCAGCCCGCACCTGAAGTTCACCATCTGGCCGCTGGCGCAGGTGGACGACTTCGAGCCGGAGGAGTTCGCGCCGCCCGCCGAGGAACCGGCCGTCGCCGAGGCGGCCCTGGCCTGATCGTCGCGGTGGCGGCCGGATCGACGATCGGGCCGCCACCGGGTCGCAGCACCGAGGCCACGCGGCGGGTCCGACACCCGCCGCGTGGCCTTTGCGGCCGTACGGGATCAGGCGCTCTCGCCGGCCAGGAAGTCGCGCACCGCGGTGACGAACCGCTCGCCCTGGTCCACCCAGGGGAAGTGGCCCGCGCCGGCGATGGTCACGTGCCGGGCGTCCTTGAAGACCGCGGCGACGACGTCACCCACGCTCAC
>Ga0307513_10006641_pt1 | contig 15099 bp, 21 predicted proteins | sample 15_EM_MG_FD_202174 | JGI IMG/M metagenome (GOLD analysis project Ga0307513, IMG submission 202174) | Populus trichocarpa ectomycorrhiza microbial communities from riparian zone in the Pacific Northwest, United States - 15_EM | ecosystem: Host-associated > Plants > Roots > Unclassified | place... | reverse complement strand
GACTATGATGGGCAGTTTGGTAAGACGTTTTGGCAACCGGGTCACAGGGCGGATAGTGGGCCCGGCCTACATCGTTCGTCTGCAGCGGCCCCTTAAATTTCGAAATCGCGGAAACAATTACAAACAAAAAGTGGACGCTTTTATGGGATATTATGAGCCTCATTCGCCTTGATATGCCTCTCAGACCAAACCATCCTTCCCCGGCCTCGGGCCTTCTCCGCAACCGGGGGAAAACAGGTTATGTCAATGTGATAGTACCTCAGAGGCACTTGGTGGATGCTGGTATGTCCCACATTTCCTATTTCCACCCTGCTGGAAAGAACCCACTCGCCCGAAGGTTTTTTAGAGTGTCCGGGATATGATGTGGGGTAGCTGTATCCACACCAGCCAGGTGATAATCACAGTACTGCTTACCCAAGCATCCTTCCACTACTTAAACCCCCCATCGCCGGACTCACATGGCGAGTCTCCCAAATGTCTACAACCACTTTTTACGACTTGAAGGTAAAAGACCATCGGACCAGTAGGATCATGCACTCATAGAGCGTGATGCCAGGCCGAACTCCCCAAAGGCGACCATTTCCATTTTTCTCAGCTGAAAGGTAAAGTCGTCCTTATCGTCAACGTAGCCTCGAAGTGGTGCGCATTCTCCTTGAACAAGCTGAGAAACTGCTCTGAAGCATCTCGTCAGCGGCTTCACGCCCCAATATGATGGTCTAGAGGCTCTCTACCAGAAGCACAAAGATCAGGGTTTCGTCATTTTGGGTTTCCCTTGTAACCAACTTGGTGGGCAAGAGCCGGGAACGGATGAAGAGGTTGCTGCCTTCTGTAGGAAAAACTTTGGTAAGCAGGGCAACCATACTAACGCATGATCAATCGATTAACGGGGTAATCTCGGCAGGCGTTACTTTCCCACTGGTGAAGAAGTCCGACGTCAACGGACCAAACACCAATGAGGTGTACAAGTGGCTCAAGAATAAAAAGGCTTGGCTCTTCGGTCTGACCATGATCAAAGTGCGTCCTGGATTTTGCTCTTGGCCGGAGGTAATGACGCATTGACTCGGAATTTGGACGTAGTGGAACTTTGAGAAGTTTTTGGTCGATAAGAATGGTCATGTTGTCGACAGGTGGATTTCGACGTCCAAACCAGAGGCGATCGACAGTGCCGTTACCAAACTTCTGGCTCAATGAGCCCCTAGTTCACTTGAATACGTTGCTTTAATTGGGCTCTGTATCGCTAAAGTGACACTTGTGTCTTGCCACATGTATAAATGGTTTTTCCGCATTACGGCATCGGCTCCGTAACGAGCAACGTCACGTTTGCCACCAGCCTGCCGATGAACCAGGTGTCGTTTTCTTATAATCACCAATGAGGAAAAGCAGGAACGGTGGCAGTACAGCGCACCTGACATTAGACGCGAATTTTTCCGTGGGTGGCCATTACACTGATTGAGTAGTTGATGACAGCCTCATTGCATTTCACTCACAGGATAGGCGTTGGTCGCCTCAGGCCAACATAAAGGTCCTCTACCCTCGGCAACCCTTCTCTATCCTCCTCATAGATCATCCACTTCTCATGGTTAACGACCCTCAAGTTAGTGACCTCCGCTTCAGGATCACCGGCAAACCGCTGGGTCGGGTAGCAACGAGCAACGAGTGGAGTGCACCTCGCAAGTTCCAATATCGGGAAATGTTTAACACGCTCCTTAGTCCACTTGTCATACTGCCCCTTGAAGTGCCGCATGATGACTGCCATCTGCCGAGGGATTGTCGCAGTGGTGGGTGATATGACAGAATGTCGGATAGAGAGAACGATACAGTCCCCAGTAACCACTACGGTTGTTCCTGGTGTCGGGTTGCCATGCTGTTGCAAGGCAGTTAGTAGGGGCAAATGATCGGGAGATTACGCACATCTGGACAGAGAACCGACGGATCTTCCCAGGGTACACTCGGATCCGGTTTGCCAACCATGTGGCTCACGAGAACATGTGCTGCCTCGAAGGTGTCCATCCATGGGATTCATAAATTTCACTTTACGAAGGGTCCCTGTAGGAGATATAAGGTGTTATGTGTACCCTAGTTCGTCGTTACTCACGGGTCGATAAGTTTTGGGGCAGTGTACGAATGGTGTAGTGGGTCCAACAACTTGACGAGAGGGAGTAAATCCGTGTACGGGCTAGCCAAAGGAAGGCTTTAGGTAGTGACGCATCATGGAATGCTCATAAAAGGCCTTAATTTACTGCCTGTGAATAAATCGTTCATGATTGCAAGCCGCGGGCTTGAGTGCTACGGTCAGGATAGACCGCCCAATCCAGTCTGACGTTCAGACAATCGAACAAGGCCAGACAAAGGGGTTATCAGACAAGGTATTGAAACGACTGGCTCCACTACCCACCTGGTCCATCAAGACGAGAATGAGTGGCGTGAATAAGCAGAGCAACCATACCGCCTTCCTGGGGTCATGAATGAGTTCTGCTCCTGATAATGGTCTGTGGCAAAACGTCCAGAACCCGTTGAGGAAAGCTGACCCTCCTAGAGGTAAAGTGTCTAACGATGACGTACCTCGTCCATCCTGCGGTCTCCTCACCAATCCCTCAAGTTCGAATCGTCAAAGGGAAAACCATCGATTTCGAGAATCGAGTCAAGGGGACAAGGAGGTTTTCTGTCGCTCAGCAAACGATCGCCGATTCCACAGAAGAATGAGCCGGAGCAGCCGAGGAGCCGAGGATGAGGTATAACATGCAGGGTTGCCTTTTATATGAGTGCGCGCCTTCCGTCTATGGAAATGAGGCAGTGGTGATATCCAGGATCACTCGACTATCCACAAATTTCAGTCAAAGTTTGTCCCGGGTTCTCACAAATCTACGGTGGTGGTAGTGAATGAAAGTAATACAGTCGGCGTATCCGTGCACAACGAATATGAGGTGGATCTACGAGGGTTTAGTAGCCTTGTCTTTCGCCAACACATGCTCGTATTTATCGAAGCCGAGCGAGGCTTCTACCACATTAAGTGGTGCGTCTGGTACCAGGTGGCCTTGTTCGTTTCGCCGAGCCCTGGGAGGGAGTGAGGAAAAGATAGCTGGATATAACGGCGTGAGTTCGTACTTGAAGAATGTATAGGACAAGACAACGTCTGTCACATTTCTGGCAGACGGGTCGTCCACGATATCTTTGTCTATAAAGAAAAACAGAGGCATGTCCACTTCCTCTCCTGCTAATAGTTTCTGCTCCTCAAAGCAGAAACACTCTACCTTTGAGAAGTAGGGGGCCACCTGTGATCATTATTAGAAAACGCAGCGCCCAACGATCTGGACGACCCACCCTATCGGGCAGTACGTTGTACGTAGCTATCCCAATGACATCATATGGAGCATTGTTCTTTGCTGTATAAAAGGCCAGTGAGGTCTCTCCTGGAAGGACATAGACATGTTTCTGTTGCGGGACGAAACTCCAAGGCAGAGCCTCTGAAGTGGCAGCGTTGAAAGTGACCTTTATTCTTTGAGCGCCTGTTACTGGTTGCAGTCTTTCCGCATCGAATTTACCCATTCCGGTCTTTGGTGTGCCTGCAAACCCGGTGGCTGCGCAAAACGCTCGGTAGAGTGGGACAGCGGCATAGGTTGCACCAGTTGCGAGTAAAACCTATGTATCACTTGTTCAGGTTATAAAAAGAGGGAAGCAAAAGACGAACCGTCGCGATGCCGTACATGAGGAAGGCACGATTCTTCTCCGCCTGACGCGCCCTTGCTGCTTCATACGGTGTCTTTGGGGGTGTTAACTGTGCGTAAGCTCGAGTTGTAGTGGAAAATGAGGTCTTTTGGTGTGAGTTTCGCGGACAACTCGCGAAATTGCCTCTATTCGCGCACGGAGACCACGACGAGCGGAGTTGAGCGAAGATGTTTTGCAAAGGACGTGAAAATAGTCTGGATTGTTGTAAACGAAGGCATTGAGACTGCATGGTCGGGAGTCAAGAACTTTTGTTTGGCGTTGTCAACAAACTGGCACCGTCCTGTTCGACCTCGCCATGTCTTCGTCTTCAAAGAAGGAAGCCGCCGCTGCACCAGCTGCCCCGAAGAGTCTCGATACTGAGATAACAAAATACAAGGTCTGCAGCCGTCCTTGCGCTCACCTCGATGCCCCTCTGACCTCATTTTCAACCACAGACCGCCGCCGACATTGTCCACAATGTGATGAAGAAGCTAGTAGAGCTTGCCGTGGAGGATGCTAAAGTTTTCGATCTCGTCGTTGAGGGCGATAAAGCCATTGAAGCTGGTGCTGCGACCGTTTACAACAAGAAGACCAAGGCAGGCGCTGTTCCAAAAGGCAGGGTTCATATTCGACGTATAAAAAGGACCTTTGTGGGCTGATCAACATCTTCTCTGTGTTCTTCAGGAATCGCCTTCCCTACCTGCATCTCGGTAAACAACGTAGTCGCTCATTTCTCCCCGCTTGAGTGCGATGGCATTGTCAAAATTATCTCATAAATGCATATTAACACGTAGTCAGGTCCGATCCCGCCTCTTCACTAGTGCTGGCAAAGGGCGATGTGGTCAAAATCCACCTTGGAGCCCATATTGATGGATATGCGGCGACGAGCGCTGAAACAGTGCGCGCCTATCCTCAATTCGACTGCTCTCACATTGACGTTTAACGCAGCTTATTGTTGGTGCGACTGAGCAAGAACCTGCCGAGGGACGAGCTGCCGATGCAGGTTCGCTCAACGCATTCTCTGTTGTCACAACAGGAACTCAATCAATGACCAGTGAAGGCCGCTTACCTTTCTGCCGAAGCTGCTATGCGATCAATTAAGGCTGGCGAAAGGAACTACGGCGTAACTGAGGTTGTCGACAAAATAACCGCCGCGTTCGACTGTAAGCCCGTTGAGAGTGCGTATTATAACTTAAACGGAAATACCCATGCCAAACAACCATTCCAGATATGCTCTCGTGCAGCCATGAGCAAAACAAGATTGACGGCAAGAAGCAGATCATTCTTGGTCCCGCGGACGCACAGAAGAAGGATGTACCGAGCTTTGCTTTCGGTGAGAACGAAGTATATGGCATGGATGTGCTGGTGACCACCGCCGTGGATGGAAAAGTATCATCATCATTCTGGTTGGTCCATCTACAAATTCCGTACTGACGCCGGTGATCGCAGACTAAGCCCGGCGATGCACGAACTACAATCTACCAACGAATGTCCGAAGTTACCTACCAACTGAAGCTGAAGACCTCTCGCGCGGTGTTCTCGGAAGTACAGTCTAAGGCTGGTGCCCTGCCGTTCAACATTCGATCCTTGGATGATGAAAAGAGGAGTCGAGTGGGTCTTCAAGAGGCCGTACAGCACAACCTGGTTCGCGAGTACGATGTGCAGTGCGTGGCCCGATCGGCCTGCTCTCACTTTGGGATATACACTCATGGGATATCAGGTACACCCCGGCTGGAACTGTCGTCGCTGCCTTCCACTTCACGATTGCAATCCTCCCGGGTGGCCCATGGCTAATTACCCAACCTCCTGTGTGGTACAAGCCAGAGAAACTAAAGACGAGCAAGGAGCTGGAGGATGAAGACCTGAAGACATTGGTGGTTCGACCGCTGAGGGAGAAGAAACCCAAGAAGAAGAAGACCACTACCGCTGAGGGTGAAGAGGAAGAGTAAATGTTGGAGAACTGAACTTCAGTGCCACTCTCCATCGCTTGTACATCCGCCTTGCGGACGCAGTCTATGCTCTAGCTTTTTTGATTTGTAACCCCGATCGCTGCATACCTGCCTTGACAGTCAGATATAAACCATTCAAAGCCTGGTATCCGTATTGATACAAGTTGCTACTATAAATTGATGAGTTACGACGGTTTAAAGAGACTGAACCTCAAGGGAGCTCAGAGTCGGGGCCAAACTCATCCAAAGTCCGGATAACGAGATCTAAGCTCTCCAGAAATGCATTAGTAGCGAGTCGGGCCAATCGAACTGTGAGCGTCTTATAAGCCCTAGGTAAATAGTCAATTGCAACTTGCGAAACAGACCGACAAGGCCTTACACCACTAGATCCTCTCCTTCTACAGTCATTTCCCGCTGGACGGCATGCGGTTGAAGTTCCCGATCCACTCCAATCACGTCCTTCGCGATAGTGGCATGCTTTGCAGAGGCGAAGGGTATACGGAGGGTTCTAACGAGCTAAAGATCAGGAAGATCATTGACCAGTATGAGTTCTTGGACTGCTTACACCGTGTGCCACTCGCTCTCCACGGAAGCCATGATCGCAGGTGGGGTGGAGAAAAGTTTGCCCAAAGTTTGCTTTCGCGCCTCCATGTCGGTAGTCGCAGAGGTGCGGGATTACCTCGTTCGACGCTATCCTAAACCCTCGGTAGACCCGGTGTGTCCATAACACACGTACAGGAACGCGTCGCTGACTTGTACTTGGCGCAGGAATGGACCACGGCGGCAGTAGCATGGCTGCAAGACCAACTCTCCCTCGACCCGAACGCAGAACACGCATCACAGGACCTCCTAGATAACGTAGATCTCCAGCTTCTGCAGTCAGACCTCTCCGACTCGGCGCTGCACCACACCGGTCTCCCTACACGAGTGCAGTCGATGAAGAACGGAGTAATTGCTACACCTGCGACGGGAGGGCCAATACTGGTACAGGTTTTGGAGATGATGGAGATTGGTGCCAGCGCGTTTAATTTGATGAACGTCCGTCAGGCAAGGATAGACGGCACCGACTTGTCTGGGTTGGCGGTAGGTACTGAGGAGGAGGGTGGAGAGGGCGCAAAGGAGGCAAAGTACCCAAGGGGTATGCTTTCTTTGATGCTCAGTGATGGCAGTGTGCAGGTCAAGGCGATTGAGTATAGGAGACTTGAGAGGTTGGCCCTTGGGGAGACACCCCTTGGATTCAAGGTATTTCATTAGCATTTGTGAGCCTCATTGGTCGCTATATTTACGATGTACAGCTCCTACTGAAGAGTGTTCGTGTGCGAAACGGAATCGCCTTGCTCGAACCATCGAATGTCGAACTCAAGGGATGGCAAAACGAAGACATGCAAATAAACCATGATCAAGAGTTTACGAGGAACCTGAGACGTCGGATGGGGTTCGTTCCCTATCCTTCATCTCAGATTATTTGCTTGACATGTTTCCATGCGTCTCTAGAAAACCAGAAGTTGACCCCGGTGAGGAGCATCAGAAGCAAGCAGCAAAACCCCGGACACGGGCAGGCACACCTCCACCAGGAGCACCACAGCCATATCCCGCCTCCCCTCACCCTCCAACCCAAGCCCCACGGCCCCAACATGCTCCTTCTGCCCCCCCGGTACCAACGCATGGAACTCGTGAACTGGCTACCTCTCCGCCCTTCGCCCGTCAAGCTCCTCCTGCCGTCGCCCTTCCACAACTCTCCCCCTGTCTGCCCAATCCCCCCACATTAGGGGAAGACGAGGGGTGCAATGAGGGCCAAAGTTTCGGCGATATGGACGTGGAGGATGACTTCTGGGGTGAGCTGGATCAAATCGAGGACGCCGAACGTACCGGCAGAAGCGGGAGACCATCAGTACCTGCACCCCTGCAGGGTTCCGGAACGGCAGCATTGAACCGTGCGCTTGGGGCGACGCGCGAAGTGATCACGTTGGACGATGAGGAGAGCGAACCTGACGACTGGATCTATAGAATCAGTGGGAATAAGGGGACTGTCAGTCATAGTCAACGTCACAGGGTTACTCCACCGCCTGTGCCATCCTCGCAACCTCGGCACAGGCACAAGCCGAAAACTCAGGTTCAAGAGGTAATTTATCTCTCCGATTGAGGCTTTGTACGGTGTGAAAACAGTATATAGCGACTTCTACGGACAGGAGGGGCTGAGTATCCATCCGGAGAAAAGATGGAGTACGCGGGAAGAAGTAGTTCTGAATTAGCGGGATGGAGATTAACCCAAAAACTCGAGGTTGTTCTTCTTTTTCTTCCTCTTGGGCCCTCCGCTTGCGAACGACCGCCAGCTGTCGACTCGCTGCTCACGGTTTTCTGTCAGATATTATTAGTCCATTATGTATAGAAGAAACGACCAAGAGAGAGCACATACCCTCCCACTGCTTCTCGTCCTCAACCTTTCGCTTCCGCTGGATCACTTCCTGCTCCTTGGCCTGCGCTTCACGGCCTTCGTTGGTCATCTGAACCTTGACAGCTCTGTCATCATGGTGTGTCAGTTCTAGTTGACACAAACCAATCGACCCGACTCACCGTCGGCGTCTCAACTCTTCGTCGATCAACATCAGCTTTGATTTTGTACGCAACTGCTCTTTGAAGGGGGGCTTGAGATCCTTGAGCTTTGGGTGATCATCCCCAGCCGAGGTGGGCAGCTGGAGGCCCTTGAGGATCTCGTTGCGGGCAGCCTTGATGACCCCATCTAAATTATCGCGTTTTTCCTGGTCGGTAAGCTCTGATTCGGCCTTCTTGAGCAAATCAAACGCCTCAGGCGCACGCTCGTGCTTGGCCTTGTCTGGGTGGATGACTGACAAACAGCAGAAAAGGTTCAACGAACTGGACGAGAATCAGTAGACGACGGCTAGGGAGGGGGCTGCCTACATATTGAGAGGTGGCGGTATTTCTTCTTGACGTCGTCAGCTGTGGCAGTCATCTACAAGGCGAGCGCGTGAGCTCTCGGCATGGAATGGTGAGGCGAATGGATCACAAAACAGACCTCCAAGTCGAGTATGTCATAAGGATCGAGTTTGAATGCATTGAGGATGCGGTCTACCTATTCGCCAGCCGCTTAGTTGCGTGTGACCGACGACGCAAAACGCGTACCTCGACCTGACGCTGGAGAGCGTTGGCCTCGGATTTGAGCAGTCTATCAATTTCTGCATCCGAGGGGGGCGGTTTGCTGGTGGTTGCCTCTGCCATAGTCGTGGAGGAGTCCAAAGTTTGGCGGTTGACAAATAGGGCAAAGACGGGGTTGACTTGGGATTACAAGAAGTACGGGATTGGTGGTACATGATTACGAAAGCCTACATTAGGACGAAACCATCCCGGTGTGCAAGATGCCGGGGTTGAGCAAGTGCACGCTCATTTTTTCTCCAGCTTGTCAAGCAAGTCGCGCGCTTCGTTGATTTTACTCGCGATGTAAGGTGAGCCTCCTCGGTCTGGGTGGTTTGCGAGCATGATTTGACGGTGAGCGTCCCGCAAGTTTTTGCGTATATTCGTGTCCCTACGGAGTGCAAGAGGAAGTCAGTCAGCCACGGAAGGGTGTAAATTGGTACTATGAAATGCATACCTGAGACCGAGGATATCAAGCGCCTCTCGCCTGTCCATTCTCGTCTTGAACCCGCCTTTAACGAACTCTTCTCCCACTTGCTTGCCAAATCTCAGCCCATTGCGGGCGATATGGCGTCCAACAACAGCTGCTGCAATAACTCCAGCCCCAAGGATAATCGGCGTCGCCATTTGCGTTGCAGTCGCCAAGGTGGTCGTGGTCTAAGTGGAATCTATGAAGAATGAAGCCGTACAATCCTATGTACAAGAGGCTATCGACTACCTGTGTGTCCACTAGTCACTAGTCCTTTTTGAGTCTATAAGGATAACACAACAGTCCGATGGGAGAGCATACGAAAACACGAGAAAATCAGGTATGATACAACAATGTCAGGGCTTCGGCACCATAGGGGGCTATCAGAAGCAAGCAGACGCTCCACTAGACCGTCCATCCGAGACATAGAATGTGTCCTTGAAGTGAAATCCTCATAGCAGCACACGTCGCAGCCAGATACGTCCTCGTCCACACTTCTCCCTTACGAGCTCCCACTCCTGACCACCACCCACATCGGCAGAAGCAATAGCTGTTTCCAGGAAGGCCTTGCCCTCCTTGGTGCCCTCAGCTTCCAAGATCCACTCATTCCCCCACCTCAATGCCTCGGTTCTCGCCACCCACGCGGTCAGATTCACCCGGACACGGCCCGTGGGTGACATGACAGACGCGACTGTCGATATCAGCCGCCCATGAGTGAACGTTGGCACCTGGGTACGCCGTCGCGGAATGGTCAACACAAAACGGGGGTTTGTAGTTGGCGGAAGAACGTGCGAGTAGTAAAAGGGAGACGGGAGTGTGAACGTGGGATTATAAACTGGTATGCGGTGTGTCAACGGCATCAGCCGCTCGCCGTCGTAAATCATCCATCCCACGTCTTCCTCGGCACCCTCGGCCTGTTCTGGGACATAGCCAAAGTTGATCACCAGGTCACCAGGTGCAAGGTGCTTGTGTAACTGCGCCGCTGTCAATTGGACCATACAAGCGTGTAGGGTGGCGTCGTCCAATACGGAACACGGAACGTAGACTCGAAGAATTGGCGCTCGGGCTTGCCACCACACACGATTTAGACTGTGCAATGAACTAGCCGCGGCGGCGCCTGGAAAACTGTCCACACTGGGGTGCTGTTGGCCCGGTGCAATCGAGAGTGCGGAACCACCACGGCTAGCGCTTGGGAATGTATCAATCTGGGGAGATGAGCGCGAGCGGGCGGTGGGTTGCCCCTCCGAGGGATTCAAACCGTCCTGGGCGGATTGCGAGCGACGATGAGCAAATGACGACGGGGGGCTGAGTTGGGGTTCAAACATCGACGGAGATATCTTTGGCGTGCTCTGGGACAGCCGAGAAAGCCGACGGCTGCCAAACAGTGTCGGTGGTGGGGAAATTCGAGGGGCCGGGGGAGGCGGAGGGCTCTCCGACTTCCTGGGGACAATTGACAATCTACGGAGAGTTTTTGGTTTGGTAGGTGCATCAGTCGTGGAGCTCTGGTTCAGAGGTCGATGCAGAGGGACAGGGGGCGAAGGATTCAGAGAAGGGTACGATAGAGGGGCAGGGAAGATAAGTTCCTTCGTGGTTAAACTGAATGGGGTTTGTACACGTTCATCCTCATCTTGACTGAGAGTAACGTTGCTTCGAGAGCGGAGATAGAGGATAAAGCGGGAGTGAGTCAGGGTTAGAGTTTGGAAACGCATGGTCGTGTCGTGACGATCAGGCGATGGCGGGGATTTGCTTGCCATTAACATGAGAGCATGCATCGGGTAATTGGAAAGAGGCACCGCCTCGGATTCGACTGTGGATAAGGATGAGCCTGCAGGCACAATGCCGGCAGCGAAAGAAAGTACGCACGGAATAGCTCGAGGTCGGTGAGATCGATACGCAAACGAGGGTTCCAATATGGACGACTCGCAAGCGAATGGCCAGGGAGGAATCGAGCGAAGAAACGATGGCGAACGATTGGTTCGCTTTCAAAAGCGGCACCGACGACGGCACGCATCTCCTTTGATATATAAAGAAAGGAGAGGAAGTCGTGGGTGGATTGTATGTATTCCACGAGCTCTACGAGAATTGTAGAGTTGCGGCACACGGCAACGAACTTCTCTGGCGCCAAGCAGGGGTCGAGAAGAACGGCGGGAAGGTCTGGGGCAAGAGGCTTGAGAAAGAAAGGTGGAGAAGACTCTTGCATGTTCAAGGCACGGTTGTTGGGAGGGTTGGGAGGCGACCCTTGGTATGAGGGTTGGGTCGAACGAAGCCGGCTCGGAGGACGCCGCGGTATGGACAGGTGGGCACTCTGTCGGCGGAAGGCATGTTGAGGCTGTAAGGTGAGCATGTTGGGTCCCTGGTCTTACCGTCGATGGGGTAGGGGATTAAGAGGGGCGGCTGGAGCGCTTGGGTGGCCTGCCCGTTTGTTGATGGACCGCAGTGGAATCCAGGGGTGTAGACAACGTTCCCAAATGGTATAGAGATGCTGACCGACATGCTGACGGAAAGATGCTGACAGAAAGCCAAAGTGAGACCAAGTCGAACGTTCGGAGACGGTTCGCCAAGGCGGTGCCCTTTCTCTGCTGCTCCGTCCTGCTCCGTTCGAATCATCATGACGAGGGGCCGCCCCGCACTCTTCGGACATGTATCTGACCTAATGACCTCATATCCCCTCATATGCCCTTGCGTCCTGCATACTGCATAGACTTGAACCTGCAACTCGGCTGATCCCACCAGTCCGTCGCAGGGACGAGCCAAAACGTGTTCAGTGCATGAAGAGTGCAGTAATCAGGTTCGCTTCGCCGAGCCAAGTGACCGAGTGGGGCGACCGCCCTGACACGCCTGACACGTTGAGTGGGTCATAAAGCGCCCAGGCAATTCAGTTGTCGGGCGGGTTGGGCTGGATTTGATAGTGACTGATAGTGACAACCATCCATATTCAAATCAGCAAGTCAGGAGGTCCATCCGACTTCGCACCACTCGTGTTTCAGGGTTTTCATACAACCGGGGCATTTGGAGGAGCGTGGGGCGTGGTCTACCCGTGTATGCTATTTACGGACGGGGGCTGACACGCAAGGACTGGCCGCTGGCATTGCCAATCCCTCGAGGAGTTTTACGCTTCCAGTTGGCTGGTCTGCCTCTGCCGGTGGGGTACATCAATTTTCCAACGCACTTCACTTCTGACACTTTGCCACCACTTCACCTCCCCATTTGGTGAAACAGGTAAAATGTGACGTTTCTATTGCACTGACCAAGGCTGGGCCACATCCGCATCACAATCACTAGAATAATCTGAATAAATTATATAAATACCATTTGACTTTCTGGGTGATCCTAGGAAGGTTCAGCTGCGAGGGGACACGCCATCACTACCGGCTTAAACTCGGCAACGTCGTACTTCTGGCAACGGGGGCGCAGCAAGACCATAGAGTTTCGGCACGCATCGTGTTACCGCAGTTTCGGCCGTGGTTATTTTGGTAATGACGGGGAAATAAGCGAACTGCGGCAACCACTGTATAATAGATTCTTGACTTCGTTAGTATGCTATTTTCCAAACACACCGTGCGTTTTGGCAAGACTCAGCATACCCAGCATATAACGTCCATTACTTCAATGCTGGACACGGTGTTTTCAATATCCGCACCTGCTCCTCTCTGTCCTCTACCACCTGCGGCTTCTTCGTTCTCGCTTGGACGTAGTCCCATACAATGTAGTTATATAGGTATATCTTCTATCTATGTTCTGGAACGTTTCCATTAAACCAACCGTTCACTGGTTCCACTGTTTGAAATTCTCACAACTCAGAAGGGGGTTCAATAACCCACAGAGCGATGTGGACTAAACAAAATAATCCCGTCCTTGTTCACAAATCTTTTTACAACATCAAATGCGGTTAGCTCGGGACCAGGGAATATCGGGCGGCCGTAACGGAGAACTCGGGGCGGATGCAGGCAAATACCAAAGGTGAATAAGTCCTTGCAAATTTCGTGTTGTCGAGAATTTGAGTTTACCGCGGGAATATCGCCCAAGTTGGCCGGAGCAGGTCATCATATCTGGAATGTTATAGAATGTGGAACGTTGTGGCTGGCCCCGGCCCGCCGCCTGATGGAGAGTCAAATCAAAATCCCGAGATTTCCGATGGGTTGTGATGATCGAGACATGCTCGAGGCGCCAAGCGCTGACGTTATTCGAGACAGCGATTCCCGTTCAGTCCACCAAGTCACTGAGGTATTACATATCCTCGGCCTCGCAGTCGAGCAGCCTGGGGCGTCCAAGTCCCACTGCTTTGGCTTTTGTAGGCTTTGGCTTTGTAGGCTTTGGTTTATGTAGGAGTGCCGCCCCCTCGAGGGTGTTTGACGTTGTAGGTGGCGGTTCGGTACCGCAAACCTGTCGAGCACAGTGACATTCTCTTGGAAGAACCAACTGGCGATCAAAAGCCAGTGTCAGGCGTCTGTTGGGCATGTTGTCGCCGTACCGCGGCCATGCGCAACCCGCGCAGAGCGCGAAATTAGGCGGGTAATGAGTTCTCAACGTACATTGCGAGCATTTGCGAGACGAGCGAGAAGAGACGGAGGAAAATGGACGGGTGACACGATTTGAAAACACTCAGCCACACGGTTGTACCATAAACGTCAACCGCTTATAAATGTGCTATATGATTCCTTTGCTTTAGTTCGCTTGCGTATGCGAACCGCTATATTTAAGAGGGTCTCACCATGTACAAAATTCACAGACGAGTACCCTGTGCACAATTTAGTCATGACCCCGACCCGATCCAAGTTTTGACGTTCACCGTGTGCTTCCATCGCAGTGCTTCCCACTGGGTGGGCGGGGCGCCCGGAGGGCAGTACCGCGCTTTCATTAGCATGAATAGAACCACATAGCTGCGCTGATACATACCTTTGTTTGAGGTTTGTATAGCGCATTTATGGTGTCCACCTGAGTTAGAGCCTTGGAAACATCTCTCGCGGCCCTAAGAAGGATGTCGATGACTCCAAAACCTTACGGTGATGAAGTGCAAAGTGGCCATTTTATTAATATCCTTCACAATGTTATCGGTGATAAATAGGCCATCTAATTCATTATTGGCAATCAAAAGGAGTACCGTTCCTGCCATGCTCTACTATAATAGTCGCCGTTAGGGCGCGCGCTCGATGAGTAGCCCTACCCAGTGGAAACTCAGCATTCATCCCTAATAAGGCCTGCAGTACTGCTAATGTGTCATCTTTAACAGTGCCTCATGCTCTCCTTTTGCGATCCGAGCATCAGCACTCAAGATCAAGACACGGTGGCCAAACAGATACCCTCACAGTGTGCGCTCGCTCATATTTGAAAGCTTTGAGTGTCAGGAATTTGTATTTCCCCGTGTTTGTAGAGTACTGTATGTCCGTTTAGCTGGTTTGCTTTATAACATACGAGTTGGACTCGACCACCTGACTCGTGTCCGGCGATGCCCTGGCCCCATGGGACGCTGTACTTTAACATTGAGCACTTCTCTCCTTGCATTGAAGGGATTCCCGCGGGTTATTAGACAGGTCTGAACCATACTAGATGTATAGACGGCCTTTGAGAGACTCGTGCATAGGTCGACACGCAGGCTTGCTGACCGATGTCCTGCGAGGAATGGGCAAAGGTGTAGATCTATTTAGGTTGCAAACCAACACCTCTCATGCTAGTGGATTGACAACAGCGTAGACCATAATGCGCACTAGTACAAGCGGATGACTGATACGTCAAGCGTCGCTCTGGATAGTAATTCCGCCCATTCCCCGTGCGGGGATCCCTACCTATCTATGTCGGGAGCCGGTCCCTCAAAGTAGGATTCCCTAT
>Ga0307513_10006640_pt1 | contig 15102 bp, 24 predicted proteins | sample 15_EM_MG_FD_202174 | JGI IMG/M metagenome (GOLD analysis project Ga0307513, IMG submission 202174) | Populus trichocarpa ectomycorrhiza microbial communities from riparian zone in the Pacific Northwest, United States - 15_EM | ecosystem: Host-associated > Plants > Roots > Unclassified | place... | reverse complement strand
ATAGGGCACTATACAGTCTATATTAAATTATTCACCGGTTCAATGCGTTCGGTGAACCCATATGATATGATACACTGTTTATATTCATTGTATCATATCATATGGTACACTGTAACATCCCTACCTGAATTGATAACCTTGATCCACCCAGATGAGGATGTTGAGTTGATACCTGAACTGACATATTGGAGTTTCCCGCATGAATTTGCGATGGGTCTTCTTCCTGGGTCGACCTGGAGTTTCCGAGGAATCGGTCAAGTTCAGTAGCCAGAACATATTTGCAATACACTGCCGGATATTTCGGAAAAGGATGGCATTGGCCAAGCATTGGCAAAAAAGAGCAGTGGGGGAATATCTTCGATTATGGGACAGATAGTTTTAGAACAAAGAAATGTACACGATTCTCCACGAAGAAAGATATATCTGATATACTAATGTACCATAGAAGTTGCAAGAATCTCTGGCGAGGACGATGGCAGGATCCCCATGCCCGTTGGTCGCGGATTCTTCCAAAGGTTACCAATATCCCGCATGTTGATTTGGAGGGTCCGGACGAAGAGACACTGATTCTCGTAGTCCGTTCCTTCTTCCGCTGCATCACCCATTTGTAATTCTTCCTCCTCTTTTGCGTCAGGACCAGTTCTGACTTCAACCATTGATGAAGAACTTTCCCATACATACGACCTTCGGATGTCGTTCCGGGCGACCTGTTTGAAAGTTAGTCGCACGGGATCCTTCTCGGCTGATTTCAGTGTCGAAAAAGTGGCCATTCCCCAGGCTGTGGTTTTGTCATGGCCCACGACAAGAGATAAATCGCCATTTTTAATATCTCTCCCAATATTGCGGGCATATATATACCAGCTCTCTGCGTTAACTGTGGTGTATCCTTGAATCCTGGCCATCGCGAAACGGTCCAGATCCTCTGTATTAGAGCCGAAAGGCATGGCAAGAACAGCACCTTGGTGTTCTTCTGATTCGAAAGTAAGGGTACTACCATTATTTGTCACAATAGGACCTTGAAGAGAAGCAGGTTATAAACGTACGACGCATGGTCATAGTGTGGGATGAACTTCATCGAAGGACTGGTGAGATAACTGTTGTTTTTAAATGAGGCTCCTCGTCGAATTTCGAACCTCGCAATTTCAAATGGGATAAAACGTTCCGAAAGTATGCCACGATTGACTGGATGATCACTCGGCAGGCAGATGTTGAATAGGAAATCGAATCCTCCAAAGGGGGTCATAATACCAACGTCGCCAATGGATATTCCGCTTCGACGGTATTTCAGTGGGAGGTGTTTGCTAGGTCCTGGAATCGTCAGGGGGATCCCATATCCCATGACAATCATGGCTTTATAATAGATTTCACGACTTTTTTGTCGATCTGACACCTGAAAATCAGGAATTCCATTTTGTGTCAGCCAAATATTCGATTCGAACAAAACTCAAAATGCCTACCGAGGGGATATGACTAGAACCTAAACTATTTTCGGTAAATAAACTTCGACTCAACGCACCAGAAGCCTCGGAGTCCGTTCTTAACCTTGGGTTATCTGGCACTACTAGTTCATCTTTCTCAACATCGCCTTGACGTGGAAGCTTATCTTGGGACCCCTCGCCGCTAAATGATAGTTTAAATATTAAGTTTAATGGTTCAGACACTGTGGAAATGTCCCTACAATGTATCTGGAGATGTTGCGTGAAGACTCAATTCTGGCCCGCTTTCATCGGATCTTCCTTCGCCAACTTGAATGGTTTTTACTTTTTCATAGGAGCTAGCTTCGTTCGGCCCAGAACTTGAATTAGGTTCATGGGAGCTGTCGTAGTTGTCCTCTGACTCTCTAAACGGAGCCCTCGGTCTAGAAAAGTATTTCATCAGTAACGGGTCCAAGGGTAGTCCTGGTTGAAGTGCTAGAACACCCGAAATACTAGTGGACATACTCAAGTAAATCTTCTTTCACAAGGAGTTCTGAGGTTTGAATACTTGTCCGGCGCCGGAGCTGTTCCACTGATTGGTATCGTTCAAGTAGAGCAATCAATTCATTATCATGAACCACCACGGTGCTCAGATTTTTCTCTTGCTAATGAAGGCATTAGATATTGTTAAGCGTCGATTTGAACATTACAGGTACCATGAACTTTTCGAGAGCAACAGCATCATATAATGCGTCCTAATATGCAGTGTGAATGACCGAGAGGTTAGCATTTATTTAATAGGTGGCGTACAGAAGCACCAGGACCAGGAAGCCCGTCAATGGGCTCCACGTGGGCAGAGAAACTTTGTTGTTGTTGGGAATCACTGCTCGGGGCTTTGGGCGGAACCGCTGGGATTGCAGATATGGGGGTGCTTGTAAAATTTGAAGTACGTCTGAAGATATTCCCCAAAAGCGATGGTATCCAATCTACGGGGTCCAACACTTTGAGCTTGTCCTTTAACAACTCACGTTCACGATAACGAAACCCCCGCAAGAAAATGCATTGGTTTCGGACATCGCTGTGATCTCGGCAACTGTTGGCAAATATTTCGCTAGTGGGGGTCGCAGTCGCTGGAGGAACTGCCAACCCAGGAGGATGGCGGTGGCCACTTGAGCGGGCGGGACTGACCAGCTGAACGTCATTCCAATCGTATGAAAGACCTCCACCCCCCAGCCCTGTGGCCTTGACTGAGAAATCAAGATTGCCGTTAGAGGAGTCCGAGGACATGGCCATTGCTGCCCAGTTCCAAGTCTTATAAAATCCTGTGACGAGTATAAGCCGTCCTAGTGGAAAGTCAACTGGGACAATTCGTGCCTGGGCAGCATCATCACGCCATGATTGGGCATTTTTGAGAAACTCTTGTCCCATTGCGTCTTTGTCACCGTCTGAGCAAGAGAAGAAGTCCGCGTCCCGTGTCTCCACCTGCAAAACAGCAAATGCACTATGGGATGTCGACAACAAAACGTGACCCACGGCATTAACAGGCAGCGTAGAAGTCCTGGTGGAAATATCAGGGAAACTAACATCAGAGACACGCAATAAACGCACTCTAAATCACCACGAAATCCACGTTCCTTGAGACTACCAGATAAGAGAGGGGTTGGAAAATCTATCGGTCGAAGCTCTACTTCCGAAGCGTTATACTCCGGTTGACTCGGGCGTCTGATACACCGAAAGGCCCCTTCTCTGATGGACAACATAGTTAGGTAGCCAGGCAGTACACCAACAAGAAAGGAAACGGAACTAACTTCATGTATCCAACATCGCCAATCTGGATATCCTGTCCAGCATATGGGTCGCCATACCACACAGGGAACCCATGCCCTGTCTTTATCATTTCATCTTGGTAGGTATGGTAGCCAGGTGCCATCGTTGGGACTCAGAATATATATTAGCAGGTTTTGATGATGATACAGAAATTGACAGAGGAGCGGAACTGTGAAAGCACAGTTCCAAGATCCTATCCGATTCTTATAAACGTCAACTTGGACAATAGTCTCCTATCATGGCGGTCACTGCCTGTCGGGTCCAACAATAGTCCGGTGTCATCGACCTCTTACATGTGCTGCCTCATGTTGTCCATTATTTTCAAAATTGTCAACTTAGTCCACCATTTGGCAAAAAGGATTCGAAAAAATCCCCTATTACGTTAAAAGAGTTCATTAAGTACCTGCGGTTGGTACCATCGTCCCTCTCCGAAGATCAAGCTTGGGCTTTGGCTTTGAGTGAACCCTCTTTGAGTGTGAATGAAATCCAGCCATAGCCTGTGGCTGTGCTTGACTTCGAGTCCCTGATGGCTGTGGGCCCTTGCGCGTGACTGCCACCCCTTTAACCACCATTTGCTTCCGAATGGAGAAGTCATAGTCCCATCTCCGCTACCCTCTTCTATGTGGCGATCCGGATCCTCATCTTCCCAATGGAATTATGAACGCCTCGCATCTTGCGGCAACTCATGATTCGGGTGCCCAAAAGGCCTTTTCTAGTGTCGTTTTCAGACAACATCGGCGATGGAAGGCTTTCTTACCATTGATTCAGCTGTTCTGTGGTCCGTCGGAAACTTGGACGACGATCCCCATCGCCGACGCGTACTACAGCTCTTCGTCATTTGTTGGACATAATTTCCATTTGAAATGTGGTTTTCTCCTAGTGCCGAATGATTCGGCTCATTGCGACACTCGACATTGGCTATCCATAGAGTTTGAAGGGAATGTTCCAAGCCGGATCCTCGACACCCAATTCAACGGCGGTGAAGAAGTGCTATGGATGCACCTGCTGCCTCACAGTAAGTACGGCAAATATAGGCTTTGAAAGGAATCTCGCGAGTCGCCACAAATCGACTGACGCCCAGACGAAGGGAACATCTGCCACTTATTCAAATTGCACCCCTAGACTTGATCGTAAGAACCCATATTTGTGCAAATCCCAGCGCTGTGGGTGAAAAAATAGGAGAAGAGAATGACCACCAAAAATCCAGGCGTTCAACAGGCATTTAGAGAGAATTGAGATATCTTAAGCGCACATGATGTCATTATAGCGGCCCGCTAATGGGACAAAGGTTGCGTCATAAAAAGGAAGCCTTGAGCCGACTGAACTCGAGTCTTGAGCGGCTGAATCTGGTTAGACCGGAACTTGAGTGGGCTTAAACCTTGAGCGGGTTCAGTTCATAGCAACAGCCCAGATTCCGCGTGGTACGTGAAGGAGACGGAGGACATAATCGTGCTTAAGGTACCTCATCTCACCGGCGTTGGGGGGCTCGTCCCAGGGAAGGACCGTCCAGTCGTTATTGTTATCCTTGTAGTGGTACCAAGTTACTTGCTGCTGGTTGGAACGGTGGAACCCACAGAAGAATACTACTTTTGGACTGTCGCGACAATGCTAATTTCTTTGAAAGTGTATTTGTGAGCGAGTACTTCCGAAGTAATTTAGAGAGGGTTAAGCATTTGAGACCCTATGATAATATATATTCTGGGTAAGGCCCTCTAAATGCAGACTTCGTGTCCTTGCATGTCTGAACGCGAAACCGAGGACAAATGATATAAAATACTAGCCTACTTAGCAAAACTATCACAACTTCGGATTGATCCAAACCATTAATTCAGACCATCCTCTAGCAGCGGAACTTGCAAGACTTCGCAGAATAATCCATAGCTTGGAGGGGATGTAAAGTATCACCCATTGCAGCCCATCGGCAATGTACCATAGCAATTCACCGAACCAACCAAAGAGGGCCCTCATAATCTCGAAAGATACTACCCCGAACTTCCGTATCCAGGACCAAAGAGTCGTAGGGAGGGTGACAAATATAGCCTGAAGGAGATCACAAAACCCATTCCAGATATCTCTCAGCGTCAAATTACGCAAGAACGTAACGATGGCCTGGAGGACGGTGTGCAGGAGTGACACCATCTTCAGAATGACATCCCAAGCTGCCTTCCCGAGCGAGCTGATTCCGGCCCAAATCCACTTGGCCATAACAACAATTGCTTTAGGGATGCGCACCGTGATTAAGTCCCAAATCCACTTGGCCGCGTCAACAGTTGCTTTAGGGATGCGCACGGTGATTAAGTCCCAAAACAAGAGGGCCATTTTCTTGATCCATCTCGGTAGCGTCTGCGTCCCAAACTTCCATAGCTCTTTCCCCGTCTCTTTGACGGCTTTCGGGATTTTCTTGACACCCTTCCATATCCACTTTCCAGCCCGGACGACCCGCTTGGGCAGCTCAGTAATCTGATGCTTACACCAAACCCCGAATTTCTTTCGATTCGCCCAACACCATTTACAGCTTCTTACGACGGGGAGGACGACCAAATGCTTGGGAATGCTCCAAACGAAAAACTTGGGCAGGTGCCAGACGAAAAACTTGATGAAGGAGCCGATTTTTCGCAATGCAGCCTTCATCCGCGCAAGGGCTGCCGCATTGTGCGTTTTCCAGCGGAGGAAGCCGCCTGCGCGGCGAGAGGGCAGGTACTCGACTATGGTGCGATGGCCACCGGCAGAGGCGAGGCGGAGGGCTATTTGACCGTCTGGGGCAACGAGAGCGTCGTTGGCAGAATATGGAGGTTCGAAGAGGAGCTTGATGATCGGGAGAGAGCCAGTGCTTGCAGCGAACATTAAAGGAGTACGGGTGGCTTGGTCCATGAAGCCATGTTGCTATTGGGATCAGCTCGTCAGATAGGGTTTACGTAGAAGAAAAGAATCTCACAACGACACCGAATGCGTTGGGGTCTGCGCCAAAGTCAAGGAGTTCCTTAACTAAGTGGATGATTTTTGTTGATATTGCCTCTAATAATGGCGTTCCGCCTCCTTGGCTCCTTGTGTTCGCGGTGACGAGGTTGTTCTGGATTAAAATGGCAATGGTTTCGCTGTCTTCTCTCAAGATGGCAAGGAATAATTCCCTGACGATTTGTTGTTTGACGCGCGTCAATGGATCTGTGCCCTTTGGATACTCCTCGATGGGTTTAGGTGCCTCGGTTTTCTGTGACCCTTCATAAGCCGGAGCCTTCTGGCTCTCGATGAAGCTTTCGAGGATCGCGCGAGCATCGGGTTCCCTCGTAGCGATCGCTATTCTCGTGACGACCGCGTCAAAAGTACTCTGGGGGACTTGGTTCTGAACATAATCCGGCAGGGGTTCAATATGGCTGGGGTCGACTTCGCTCATTGTAATGCAGGTATCAGAGCGCAAGTAGAGGATTAATGAGCGTGGTCAAAGTTGGGATCTATATAGAAAGGGAGGAATGGGATGGAGCAACTACGCATTATAAGTACATGAGACAACATGAATCATGTGAAAGCCCACTTGCCGTAAAGACCTGTATTGTACTAGCATGGGAAGGAGCGGTGCGAACCGGACCCTGAACCGCGGTTTAAGCCAAACGCGGTGCGGTTAGGCACGAATCCGGTTCGAACTGTCGGAACCGCGATTGAAAAATTCGAGATAGCTCACCAGGACAGCCTTAAAACCCTTAGAAATTTTGCCAACTTAAATAATAGTATATTTTACACGTTATCGAGTGTATACATTATTTGAATTGGTGGAAAATCTGGTGCTAGAGCATAATCTCCTCAAGGGGGCTGTGACAAAGCCACACCAACCTTGCGCCGTGTGCATAAGAAATTGGCAGGGTGAGCTAGGGTTTGGCGAGCCGCGAGACACCACGGTTGAACCACTTTGAACCACCAAACTACTTACCATTTTGAACCACGGTTCTATTAAATTAGGTACGGTACGTAAAACCGGGGACCTAAGCAAACCCTATATTGTTGACACATTGACACCCGCAGGAAACTGAGAGGCTGCGCGAACTGCGATGCAACACGTGTTGTGAACTTCGATCTTTTTTTCCCCCTAGTCACTGGGATTCCATAGGACGTTGAAGGTTCAGAAACGTATAAATTATTCATGTAAGAGAATACGACGGTCCATAAGACCACAATCCACAAACAACATCGTACATATGTATCGTCGGTCCCACCTTGGGCTCGAACACACCTCGTCACCATTAGTTGTAAATATTCCACGACTAGAGGAACGAGTTAACAATCCCCTCCAAAAAATTGAAAATATGAAAGAAAAAAAACATACCTTTCTCCACAACAGCCCCTTATGGTCAGCAATCGGCCCAGAGATACCAAACGCCGCGCCCTTGAACCACCAGAACGTAAAGAGGAGAATCGACGAGAGAACTCCAAAGATGATAGCTTTTGTTTTCGTTGTGTACCGCTTCGAGGAGAAGATGAAGTGGTCGAGGACGTGCGAGAGCATGAGGACGGCGAAGTAGAGCGTTGGCAGCTGGAAGGCCAAAATAAAAAGGTCATTAAAATCCGACATAAGTAATGACAGAGCGGGCGTACGTAGTGGTGCAGGTATGTTACACGGCCCATGATAAGGAAAGGCACTGGAAGAACTTCAGTATTCAAGGCGAAACGAACAAGGCCAGAACATACCGAAATGGAAAGCCCAGCCAAAGAAAGCGATCTTGCCAACATAGAGGAAGTGGTCCCATTCGCCTGCAGAGAAAGGAATCCATGAATATCAACAACTTCAAAAACAAAGACTAGAAAATGAAACGTACGAGCATCCATATCGACATACTTCCGTTGCGCCCTTAACAAATACACACCGAGAGTGGCGAACGCAACACCCAAACTAACCGTACTGCCCCACCAGATAACAGGCGTGCCCATAAGGTAATACTTGATCTGGGTATCGCCCCATCCACACATCCGCAGCCCGAGATGCAGAAGCGGCCAGTCGAACGGTTTAGAAGCAAGAATATCTTCCTTATCTGGGTCCGGCACGAGAGCATTGTTTGATGTCATCATAGCCACGTTGAGGTGCCAGAAATCCCGAAGGAATGGGGATCTATAGAATTTGGTATTGCCAGAGGGCACTATGTAAAAGGAGCAGGTTCATCAATCCAGTTCGTTCATAAAGAGAAAGAAGAAACTTACATCGATCGTTCCAGTGGCTCTCTACATTCCAATACGTATGCGCATCCGCAGGATTATTCTCCTTATCACAGCTAACCTCGACCTGCTTGAAACCCCACTGCGGCAGAATCGCATTCGCCGCTCGAAGGTAACACCCCAGGTGCTTATGCTTAAACCTCAGCCTCGTCGTGAGCGAATGTATCTTGTCCACCTTGGTCCTTTTGATATCGTCCACAACCTCGACCTGCCAGTAATCATGGTTGTCCCCAATCGTCTCGTTCCCGTAACACGACACCTCGTAGTTGAGCTTGGACACAGGCGCGAGGACTGTGTGAGAGTGTAGATTCCGCGTGGTAGGTACGTGACGGAGACGGATGACATCATCGTGCTTGAGGTACCTCATCTCGCCGTTGGGGTTGTATTCGGGCTCGTCCCAGCGGGGAAGGACCGTCCACTCGTTATTGTTATCCTTGTAGTGGTAGCAAGTTACCTGCTGCTGGTTGGAACCCACAGGGTAAGTCTGGACGTGTGAGTGTAGGAGGCCTCCACCCCAGCCCATGTTTTTGAGCGTAATTTTGGAACCGAATGCGATTTCTAGAAAGAGATTCTCAGAAAGAAACTGAACTGGGAATGGAAGACGACGAACCGAGAGGATTTTTTGAAAAATCGTTTCCTTCAAGGTTGGCTTGGAAAAGGGAGCTCATTTGCGCATCTCCGGGTCCAGAATGGTTGAGGACCATGAAATGAATTTTGAACGACAACATGAAGACGAGAATCGGAACAATGATAAGGCATAGTATACGGGCACCCCAATGTCTTGCTTGATCGCGCTGGATGGATTGTTAGACCCGAACTGCATATGGAAAATACAACAAAAGCTTTACCAGAGACATCTTTGTATCTCCAAACTTTTCCCAAAGGTCTTCGATTGTGTACAAGCCAACTAGAGCCGTGACGAAGAGGCCGATCATCTTGACGCTGCGAGCGGTCAGATTGTTTATGGCGGGATAAAGAAAAGAAAAAGTACCTGGTTACTGCACCAATTGACGCGCCTGTAAGGAATAACCAAACCCACCAATCTATCGAGAATGACCTATTCACACAAGGTTAGCAATTGATTAACCAGCAAACGAAACCTCCTCACTGGTATTGCTGGTTATGGAATTTAGTTAAGCAGAAAACCGTAAGAAATGTGAAGAATAGAAGCATGGAGTCGAGGAGAATGAAGCGCGAGATGCACAGCCAGCCCACATCTAAATATACAAAAAAGAAAATCAAAATGCGAAAATTTTACAGATGAAATAACCACCCACCAAGCAGAACCATCAACGCAGTAAGATGGCAAGCCCACTGGCTCATACCAAGCTCTACAGCGGTATACCAGGCCAATGGAACCATGCCAACGCCAAACGTGGCAAGCATAACGCGCATCGCAACAAATGGTACAGTATCTGGGTAGACCTCGCCGCTCTTGAATTCGAACGAACCATCGTACCCGGATAGCAGACCTGCCAGTCCAACTAGCATTTTTCCGAGAGGAGGGTGAACGTCGAAATAAAACTCGCGTTTGAGGTAATGCGAGCCGAATTTTCCAAAGTGGGCTTCATCCCAGACGACGATGTTGGATGCGCCAATTTTGTGGAACCGCGTCCAACAGGAAAGCAGGGTGTAGATGACCGGTGGTATATGTTCGAGGTTTTGAAAGAAGAATTCTCTCTATAAAGAAATTGCGATTTAGTGAAGATGAGACAGTGACAGGGCTCCAACGACTTACCAGGGACGTCGGTGGAGGTAATGGCCGTTGTGGCAGTCGTCCACTACCCAAACGTGCATTCCCTGGTCGAATTTTGTTATACACATCCTTCCCTTGGTCGTCGTAATAGTCGCCGTAGTGTTCCTTCTGGGAATGCGCATGATCCTCGCCGCCCATGCCAGCAGGCCCAGTGGGACCCTTCACCACCCTCCTGCGCGCCTTTTCTTCTGACATGTAATGTAATGGGAGCTCTTCTTCTCTATTAGACAAGGACCAGTGGTGGTGGTGGTTGGTAGGATATGGTACGTGTTCGAAATCGAATGAAGCGTCAGGATCTGTTGTCCCGAAGTCGACCGCAACTTCTGCGGGTGGTTTCATCAGCTATGGGACCCGAGGACGCCGCGTGCCTGGTCGTCGTTCGCAACGGCGACGAAGAATGGAAGAAAGAAGTCAGAGGCGAGTGTTCGTGATGAGAGAATAATGTCTACTGCGGCCACATGATCAGTTCCTGCCACGTCAATTGCTTGCACCGCCAATCGCCCATTTGGCGGATTTATTTAGAGTTGCCTTGGTCATTACACATCGTACACATAAAAAAAGAAAGAAATAGACAATAAATCGCTGCGCTACGTAAGTATGTACATGGAAAACTAAGGTATCATCTTTGCCCTCCAAACCCAAAATAAATATTACTTTGGGACGCCGTACCGGCAATATGTCGCTGAAAGAAAAAGAAATGTTCAATGTGAACTTAAAGAGAGAGCAATAGAAGGAAGACACACCAGTGACCATGGCGTGATCGCGCTCATAAGGCTCCAGCGTCACTTGTTCCAGAGGCTTGAAATTGTGTTCTTGAAGGAATTGTACTTGCGAAGCAAAGATTGTCTCAGGAGGCATCGTTGAGTCGATACAGCTGGCTTTGATAGAAATAATGACATGACCGCCGTCTTTTAAGAAGCTTTCAGCGTTGTGAACAACGATACGAGCTTGATCGGGTTGAGCAACGTCGGCAAAGATGACGTCGACAATGGGCAGGAGGATTCGGTATCTGTTCGGTAAACGGGCATCTTCAACGATCGCTGGAGCATTTGTCAGAAATTTTCAAAGAAATTCTTTGAGAAACACCTTACGAATGACATTTGTCCTCTTCTTGGCCATGTTTATCAGGTCACGGCCGGATCGTGGTGAGAATTCCACTGCGTAAACATTACCCTCCTGTTAAAATTGAGTAAAGTCGGCAAAAGATTGGGTAAGAAACGTACAGGTCCAACAATATCAGCTACATGGCTGACACTTGTTCCACTTGCAGCACCAAGGTATAGCACTTTCGCACCAGGTCGGATGAAAATATTGTCCAAACCACCGAGCACACCAGCAGCCAACTTGCTCCGGAAGGGATTCCACACCCGGTATTCCACTTTCGTGCCCTCAACACCTCCATCAATAGATATCCGCTTCTCGCCGTAAACAGAGTCTCCTGGGACGAGGTTTTTGGTGACCAACATGTGGTCTTTTCCTTTTGCGATGAATACACCCTCGTGTCTGTGGGGCTCTAGTACGGTGTTGGCGCCTCCTCTAGCGCCACCACGACCACCCCCTCCACGTCCACGGGGCGCACCACGTCCGCCTGGGGCACCGCGTCCGCCTCCTCGTCCTCGAGCACCTAACAGGAAGGAAACGCAACATGAAATTTCGGGCAGCAAAAGAAATGGAAAAATAGGCGTACCACCACGTCCACCACGATCGCCTCCACCTCGTCCGCCAAATCCTCCTCCTCGTCCTCCGCCGCGTCCACCACGTCCACCACGGTCACCCCCACCTCGGCCACCAAAACCGCCACGGCCACCTGATGCACCTAGATTCCGAAGGAATTCAACAGTAAGTATACTTACAAAGATAAGAAGACGCTAAACTCACCAAATGCCATTATATTCTTTGGTGATGTACTTTTGTTCGTTGGTTGCGGCTGGTGACTTGCTCAAGCAATTTTTTTGGCGTTCCTTAAAGTTGCACTTGTTTGTACAAGCAGCAAATCGGTTGACAATCTTATCTTATCTCTTCGTGTTCTCCGCATCACCTCGATCTCATTTTCTGAACGGATTGACCTCCAGTGTCCCATCGAATTCATTCGGACATTATTGCATTACGAATGTCTTCATCCGAAAACTATTTGTGTCGCTGACTTCAACCACGGTTAGAAAGGGTGTGTAATTTGATGTTTACGTGGAGGACTTCCGAGTTGAGGTTCACATTGATTTCCAGAACGCGGGGAATACCTTTCTTTCCCACTCAGGCTCGTTGTGTAAAGGAATTGTTCTCAACTCGTGCTGCCCTGTTCCAATAAAGGGGCCGAACGCCCTCCGATGTTCCTTGTACTGGAATCGTATGGAGTATACACTCTCAAATTCTAGAAAGAATTTGGGTGCCGTGCTCGGGTACATATTCCAGGAAACGATTTTCCGATTCCTTAGTGCCCACTTCGTCGTTGTGGCTTCATTACACTCGGATTCAATTGACTCGACCATAATCGCTGCGGCGTCCAGCCTTCCAACGACAGCATTCTTTTGGTCCGACAACCTTCATCCAAAATACTAATACGCTGCACGGTCTCTCCAAATGCCTTCCTTTCTTTCTTCTTCGTATTCTCTGCTCCCCGGTCCGAGTTAAATTCCCGGGTGAATACCATTCCCGACATTTCCAAATGGGAAAACACTCCACACGGACAACCAATAAGTAATTTACCTTCGAGACCTCTGCCGACGGCGTCGTCCCAGGTTGTCCCATCCTTTCGGACGAAAGGAAAGGGACAACTGTACATAAGTAATCTGACCTGGTGCCTGTTTTCGATCATGCGCCCCGCTCCTCCATGGACATCGGCACGGAAAGTCGATTAGAAATACTCTCGCCAATAAATCACTATATAAGAGTGGCGACTCTACATCTCGCCTCCTTCTTCGTGAAGCTTCCCTTCACGCCCATCTTCCCGTATTGTGCTCGCCTTCAATTCGATGGCTGTTATCCGACAAGAAACAAGCACTTCCCAGCACTCTAATGACATCACGGTAGAAAATAAACGGACTTCCAGCGACCATTCGATATCCAAGGAAACATACGAGTTCGATCCTGCCTGCGAAGTCGTCGGAGTTTCAGGAACCTCTGAAGATGATTATCCTGATGGCGGTCTGAGAGCCTGGTTAATTGTCGCAGGTGTAAGTCACTGACAATTTAAAGGTATCTCGCAATCTGACTTAATTCTCTCAGGCGATATGTAATACTTTTGCAACGTAAGTGCATTTAATCCTTGCGTCATTCCTTCTGTCACGTCCGGCGTTTTTTCTTGATATTACGTTGGTTATCTTATCACCGTTTGTGTCCCCGCGGATACCTACTTTGAAGCAGCCACCTGATATCTTTCTCTCTTTGTTTTGATTAGTTTCGGCTACGTAAATTCATGGGGTGTGAGTATGTTCTAAATTTGTCATTCGTTTCGCTTGAAAGTTAACCCAGGGCCATAGATTTTTCAGAAATATTATCAAGAGACCCTCCTCCGGGAACTTTCTCCATCGACCATGTGAGTAATCATTTATCATCTGCCAAGATAACTTTCTAAGTGCTAACAACGAAGCGCAGAGCGTGGATTGGCTCAATCCAGGTAATTTTTCCGATCAATTGTGCACTGTCAAATTTATCTAAGTATTACTTACTCGCGGTCAGTACTCACTGGTCTTCCTGCCAGCACTAGTTGTAGGACGGTTGTTTGACCTTGGATACTACCACTCGATTTTCTTAATCTCCAGCGGCATTCTGGTCGGAGCCACATTCCTTACCGCTCAATGCACCCAATATTGGCAATTCCTGTTATGTCAAGGGATTCTGGTGGGGGTAAGTCCATGAATATCGTTCGATTGAAATATGTCCATTAATTATCGCCCTTTGAATTTGTAGGCGGCATGCGGCGGGATTTTTGGCCCTACCGCCGCTGTTATCGCTCACTGGTTCAAGAAGCGGCGCGGCCTGGCAATGGGGATCGTGGCTATGGGCTCCTCCCTTGGAGGAACTATCCTTCCAATAGCAGCCAAGAATTTACTGCCAAGAGTGGGGTCAGTCCCGAGTTCCCACCTCGTTTATGGTCTCTCTGAACCCCGTCTCTTCGAGTAGGTTCCCATGGACAATGCGTTGTTTAGGCTTCATCCTTTTAGCCACACTCGGAGCTTCGAATCTGGTTCGTCTATCCCTTCTTTCGTGGAACGAAATGGGAATTCAATTCGTTGGAACGTCTAGCTCCTTAAACGCCGGCTACCTCCGCGTCGGGTAGCAGGCGGACTATTCAACTTGCGTGCCTTCAAATCAGCGCCCTATTCAGTGTATTGTGCTGCAAGCTTTGTGACGTTCCTCGGAATATATACACGTGAGGATCATATTCCTCGTTATACACCCTTATCTCTAATTCGGGTTGCAGTCCTCACCTATGTAGGCGTAAGCGCCACATCCCTCGGAATATCTTCAGAATTTTCTTTTTATTTCGTCGCCATCGCCAATGCGAGTTCTTTTTTCGGACGGTATACGGGTGGAAACCTGTCCGATAGACTCGGTGAGCAAGATGCATTCTCTGAGTTTTCTCAGCAAGCTAATGGAGAAATCCAGGTCCGATGAACGTGATGATTCCCTTCACAGCCGGTGCTGGGATCCTCACATACGCATGGCCCTTCGCCCAGTCGGAATCCTCGCTCATCGCAGTGACGGTGATATACGGGTGAGCCAATTCCATTTCTTCACGGGATGTGGGGATTACTCATAGTTCAATAGATTTTGCTCCGGGATATACGTCTCCCTTCTTTCCAATCCCATCATGGAGATGGGCGAACCCTGGGACGTGGGCAGACGAACCGGGATGTTCTTGAGTATTTCGGCGATTGGCGCTCTGACGGGGCCTCCCATTTCTGG
>Ga0307513_10006639_pt1 | contig 15104 bp, 7 predicted proteins | sample 15_EM_MG_FD_202174 | JGI IMG/M metagenome (GOLD analysis project Ga0307513, IMG submission 202174) | Populus trichocarpa ectomycorrhiza microbial communities from riparian zone in the Pacific Northwest, United States - 15_EM | ecosystem: Host-associated > Plants > Roots > Unclassified | place... | reverse complement strand
AATAACAAATCATGGTAGAGGGCTGACTTTAACTATGGGGTTGGCCAGCATGCATGTGTGTGTTCTGCTGGGATTTTGTTGAAGGATTTGGTGCTGAAATTGATGGTTTCAATGTGTGTGTTCTGCTAGAATTTATTGAAAGATTATATGTTGTAATTGATGGTTTCAATGTGTAAACCATGTGTGTGTTCTGCTGGAATTTATTGAAAGATTATATGCTGTAATTGATGGTTTTCAATGTGTGTGTTCTGCTGGAACTTGGTGACAGTGTATATGCTGGGGTTGTTACAGCATGTGTGGTGCGTGTTCATGCCAAAATGTGTGTTGTGCAGCGAAATTGTGATTCGCTGCCGAAACTGCGTCGGCTGCAGCAAATTGGCATTCGCTGCCGAGTTGTGTGTTGTGCAGCGAAACTCTGATTCGCTGCCGAAACTGTGTCAGCTGCAGCGAATTAGCATTTGCTACCGAAACTGAGTTGTCTGCAGCGAATTTGTGATTCACTGCCGAATTGTGTGTTGTGCAGCGAAATCTGATTCGCTGCCGAAACTGAGTCTTCTGCAGCGAAATAGTATTCGCTGCCGAATTGTGTGTTGTGCAGCAAAACTCTGATTCGTTGCCGAAACTGAGTCTTCTGCAACGAAATAGTATTCGCTGCCGAATTATGTATTGTGCAGCGAAACTCTGATTCGCTGCCGAAACTGTGTCAGCTGCAGCGAATTAGCATTTGCTGCCGAAACTGAGTTGTCTACAGCGAATTTGTGATCCGCTGCCGAAACTGAGTCTTCTGCAACGAATTAGCATTCGCTGCCGAGTTGTGTGTTGTGCAGCGAAACTGTGATTCGCTGCCGAAACTGTGTCGGCTGCATCGAATTAGCATTCGCTGCCGAATTGTGTGTTTTGCAGCGAATTGTGATTCGCTGCTGAAACTGTGTCGTCTGCAGCGCATTAACAATTCGTTGCCGAGTGGCGTGTTCTGCAGTGAACTTGCGATTCGCTGCCGAAGTTGAGTTGGCTGCAGCGAAATTGTGATTCGCTGCCGAAACTGTGGCGCCAGCAGCGAAACAGTTTTCGTTGTCGAACTGGCTGCCGGTGGCAAAACAGTTTTCGTTGCCGAACTGGCTAGCTGGAGCGAACCAGTTCTCGCTGCCAAATTAGGCAGCCTGCAGCGAACCAGTTCTCGCTGCCGATTTCTACAATAAGCCTCCTAGGCAGAAATGACTTAAATGCTAGTAACAATTTCATGGTATGATGGTGTAAAATGTGGAACACTTGAATGTGAACATATGAACTCTTGAAATAAGTGTGGTGACGAATGTGATTCAAAAATACAAATGTATTGATTTATGACCATTTATGTCTTAGGTGGTGCGGTCGGGATTGGACCATCTTCAAGACAAGAACAACCCACAGGTGGAGCAGGTAGGTGACTTGTACCTTCCTTTTTCATACGTTGAATAATGAAATACTTTAATATGAATATTACCATATTGTGTTAGAACCGATATTAGATTGTCGAACGCTTAAATGTTGACAAACGACTGATTAGCTTCGGCTAATGACATCCGAATGGATGGCCGGGACAAATGAATGATTAGCTTCGGCTAATGGCATCCGAATGGATGGCCGGGACAAATGAATGATTAGCTTCGGCTAATGGCATCCGAATGGATGGCCGGGACGAACGATTGGTTAGCTTTGGCTAATGGCATCCGAAGAGGATGACTGGGGTGAGTGAACGGTTAACCTCAGCAAATGATACCTTAAGAGGATAGCCGGGTTTAAGATTATGGTTAATTGCAAAAATTGGTGCATTTATATACACTACAAGCTGTTTATACCAAGTACATGAAGAAATTATAAATGTTAATGCCTCATTTAATTGCCAGACCGTTTAGTTACCATTATTATTTTTATTATTAAGTAATTACATTCTCTTAAATGTTTTGTACTACTGCAGGAACGTCACATCCACGAGATGTCTAGGTAACCCGATACACGGAAACCTACTTTTGCAAGGAATCATGTAGATGCATTCTAAATCACAGTGTATTTTGTATGAATCAATGTACTGAATGTATAACTTTTATTAGATCCTTTTGTTTAAATTCGTAAGGGCTATTAGTAGGATAGGAATGCAAACTCATGTCTATGTATGTATATTTTTAATATGAACTTCTAATCATGCAACCATAATATTACATGTTTATGTAAGATTCACTTTTAAATGAAATGTTGATTGTATGGATTGTATTTTGATGATGTGAGGGATCAGGTTCGCTGATTACTGGCACCATGTGTGTTAGGTGTGTGTATATATATATATATAAAAACCGGGTTGTTACAGATTTGATAGCTCAAAGAGCTGCTAGGGACTCAGAAATCATCAACGAAGTACTGTCACGGGTGACGCATGGATTCTAGATCCCAAACAGCCCATAGGGACTCAGATATCGTCACCTAACTGCTGTCACGGGTGACGCACGGGTTTGACAGCCCAAACACACCCTAGAGACTCAGAAATCCTCAACGAAATGCTGTCACGGGTGACTCAGGGATTCGACACCCCAAACACCCCCTAGGGACTCAGAAATCAGCAACGAACTGCTGTCACGGGTGACGCAGGGATTCGATAGCCCAAAGATCCCCTGGGGATCAGATATCATCAACGAAGTGCTGTCACGTTTGACGCAGGGATTCAACAGCCCAAACACCCCCTAGGGACTGAGATATCATCAACGAAGTGCTGTCACGGATGACGCAAGGATTCTACAGCCCAAACAGCCCATAGGGTCTCAGAAATAATCAACGAACTGCTGTCACGGGTGGCCCAAGGATTGGACCGCCCAAACACCCCCTAGGGACTCATAAATCATCACGAACTGCTGTCACGGGTGACGTACGGATTCGACAGCCCAAACAGCCACTTGGGACTCAGATATAATCAACGAAGTGCTGTCACGGCGGACGCAGGGATTTGACAGCCCAAACACCCACTAGGGACTGAGATATCATCAACGAAGTGCTGTCACGGGTGACACAAGGATTCGGCAGCCCAAACAGTCCCTAGGAACTCAAATAATCAACGAAATGCTGTCACGGGTGACGCACGGATAGGACAGCACAAACAGCCCCTAGGGACTCGGAAATCATCAACGAACTGCTGTCAAGGGTGACGCAGGGATTCGACAGCCCAAACAGCCCCTCTGGACTCAGATATCGTCAACGAACTGTTGTCACGGGTGACGCACGGATTCAACAACCCAAATAGCCCCATGGACTCAGATATCCTCAACGAACTATTGTCACTGGTGACGCAGGGAATCGAAAGCACAAACAGCCACTAGGGACTCAGAAACCATCAACGAACTGCTGTCACGAGTGACACATGGATTCGACAGCCCAAACACCCCTTAGGGACAGAGATATCATCAAGGAAGTGCTATCATGGTGACGCAAGGATTCGACATCCCAAACAGCCCCTAGGATCTCAGAAATAATCAACGAACTGCTGTAACGGGTGACGCACGGATTGGCCACCACAAACAGCCCCTAGGGACTCGGAAATCATCAACGAACTGCTATCAAGGGTGACGCAGGGATTCGACAGCCCAAACAGCCCTTAGGGACTTAGATATCGTCAACGAACTGCTGTCACGGGTGACGCATGGATTCGACAGCCCAAACAGCCCCTAGGAACTCAGATATCATCAACGAACTACTGTCACGGGGGACGCAAGGATTTGACAGCCCAAACAGCCCCTATGGACTCATATATCCTCAACGAAGTGCTATCACGGGTGACTCACGGATTCGACAGCCCAAACACCCCTTAGGGACTTAGATATCGTCAACGAACTGCTGTCACGGGTGACACATAGATTCGATAGCCAAAACAGCCCCACGGACTCAGATATCCTCAACGAACTGCTGTCACGGGTGACGCAGGGAATCGACAGCACAAACAGCCACTAGGGACTCAGAAATCATCAACGAACTGCTGTCACGGGTGACTCACGGATATGACAGCCCACACAGCCCCTAGGGACTGAGATATCTTCAACGAAGTGCTCTCACGGGTGACACAATGATTCGGCAGCCCAAACAGCCCATAGGGTCTCAGAAATAATCAACGAACTGCTGTCACGGGTGACAAATGGATTCGACAGCCTAAACAGCCCCTAGGGACTCAGATATCATCCACAAACTTGTGTCCCGGGTGACGTAGGGAATTGAAAGCCCAAACACCTCCTAGGGACTGAGATATCATCAACGAAGTGCTGTCACGGGTGACGCAAGGATTCGACAGCCAAACAGCCCATAGGGACTCAGATATCGTCACCTAACTGCTGTCACGGGTGACGCACGGGTTGGACAACCCAAACACACCCTAGGGACTCAGAAATCATCAACGAACTGCTGTCACGGGTGACGCAGGGATTCAACAGCCCAAACAGCCCCTATGGACTAAGATATCCTCAACGAAGTGCTGTCACGGGTGACGCACGGATTGGACAACACAAACAGCCCCTAGGGACTCGGAAATCCTCAACGAACTACTGTCACCAGTGCCGCAGGCATTCGACAGCCCAAACAGCCACTAGGGACTCAGACATCATCAACGAACTGCTGTCACGGGTGACGCAAGGATTTGGAAACCCGAACAGCCCATAGGGTCTCAGAAATAATCAACGAACTGCTGTCACGGGTGACGCACGGATTCGACAACCCAAACAGCCCCTAGGGACTGAGATATCATCAACGAAGTGCTGTCACGGGTGACGCAGGGAATCGACAGCCCAAACAGCTCTTAGGGACTCAGATATCATCAACGAACTTGTGTCCTGGGTGACGCAGGGATTCGACAGCCCAAACAGCGCCTCGACTCAGATATCATCAACGAAGTGCTATCACGTCTAACGCAGGGATTCGACAGCCCAAACACCCCCTAGGGTCTTAGAAATAATCAACGAACTGCTGTCACGGGTGACGCACGGATTCGACATCCCAAACAACCCCTAGGGACTCAGATATCCTCAACAAACTGCTGTAACGTGTGACGCAGGGATTCGACAGCCCAAAGATCCCCTGGGGAACAGATATCATCAACGAAGTGCTGTCACATTTGACGCAGGGATTCGACAGCCCAAACACCCCCTAGGGACTGAGATATCATCAACGAAGTGCTGTCATGGATGACGCAAGGATTCGACAGCCCAAACAGCCCATAGGGACTCAAAAATAATCGATAAACGGCTGTCACGAGTGACGCACAGATTGCAGCAGAAACAGCCCCTATGGACTCGGAAATCATCAACGAATAGCTGTCACGGGTGACGCAGGGATTCGACACCCCAAACGCCGCCTAGGGTCTCGGAAATCATTAACGAACTGCTGTCACGGGTGACGCAGGGATTTGACAGCCCAAATAGCCCCTCGGCTCAGATATCATCAACGAAGTGCTATCACGTCTAACGTAGGGATTTGACAGCCCAAACACCCCCTAGGGACTGAGATATCATCAACGAAGTGCTGTCACGTCTGACGCAGGGATTCGACACCCCAAACAGCCCATAGGGTCTCAGAAATAATCAACGAACTGCTGTCACGGGTGACGCACGGATTGGACAGCACAAACAGCCCCTAGGGACTTGGAAATCATCAACGAACTGCTGTCACCGGTGCCACAGGGATTCGACAGCCCAAACATCCCCTAGGGACTGAGATATGATCAACAAAGTGCTGTCACGGGTGACGCACGAATTGGACAACACAAACAGCCCCTAGGGACTCGGAAATCCTCAACGAACTGCTGTCACTGGTGCCGCAGGCAGTCGACAGCCCAAACAGCCACTAGGGACTCAGAAATCATCAACGAACTGCTGTCACGGGTGACGCAAGGATTCGACAGCCCAAACAGCCCATAGGGTCTCAGAAATAATCAACGAACTGTTGTCACTGGTGACGCACGGATTCGACAACCCAAACAGCCCCTAGGGACTGAGATATCATCAACGAAGTGCTGTCACGGGTGACGCAGGGAATCGACAGCCCAAACAACCCTTAGGGACTCAGACATCATCAACGAACTTGTGTCCCGGGTGACGCAGGGATTCGACAGCCCAAACAGCCCCTCGGCTCAGATATCATCAACGAAGTGCTATCATGTCTAACGCAGGGATTCGACGGCCCAAACACCGCCTAGGGTCTTAGAAATAATCAATGAACTGCTGTCACGGGTGACGCACGGATTCGACAGCCCAAACAACCCCTAGGGACTCAGATATCCTCAATAAACTGCTGTCACGGGTGACGCAGGGAATCAACAGCCCAAACAGCCACTCGGGACTAAAAAATAATCAACAAACGGCTGTCACGAGTGACGCACAGATTGCAGCAGAAACAACCCCTATGGACTCGGAAATCATCAACGAACTGCTGTCACGGGTGACGCAGGGATTCGACACCCCAAACGCCGCCTAGGGTCTCGAAAATCATCAACGAACTGCTGTCACGGGTGACGCAGGGATTCGACAACCCAAACAGCCCCTCGGCTCAGATATCATGAACGAAGTGCTATCACGTCTAACGCAGGGATTTGACATCCCAAACACCCCCTAGGGACTGAGATATCATCAACGAAGTGCTGTCTTGTCTGACGTAGGGATTCGACCCCCCAAACAGCCAATAGGGTCTCAGAAATAATCAACGAACTGCTGTCACGGGTGACGCACGGATTGGACAGCACAAACAGCCCCTAGGGACTCGGAAATCATGAACGAACTGCTGTTACCGGTGCCGCAGGGATTTGACAGCCCAAACAGCCACTAGGGACTCCGAAATAATCAACGAACGGCTGTCACGGGTGACGCACGGATTGCAGCACAAACAGCCCCTATGGACTCGGAAATCATCAACGAACTGCTGTCACAGGTGACGCAGGGATTCGATCGCCCAAACAGCCCCTCGACTCAGATATCATCAACGAAGTGCTATCACGTCTAACGCAGGGATTTTACAGCCCAAACACCCCGTAGGGACTGAGATATCATCAACGAAGTGCTGTCACGTCTGACGCAGGGATTCGACACCCCAAACAGCCCATAGGGTCTCAGAAATAATCAACGAACTGCTGTCACGGGTGACGCACGGATTGGACAGCACAAACAGCCCCTAGGGACTTGGAAATCATCAACGAACTGCTGTCACCGGTGCCGCAGGGATTCGACAGCCCAAACAGCCACTAGGGACTCCGAAATAATCAACGAACGGCTGTCACGGGTGACGCAGGGATTCGACACCCCAAACGCCGCCTAGGGTCTCGGAAATCATCAACGAACTGCTGTCACGGGTGACGCAGGGATTCGACAGCCCAAACAGCCCCTCGACTCAGATATCATCAACGAAGTGCTATCACGTCTAACGCAGGGATTTGACAGCCTAAACACCCCCTAGGGACTCAGATATCATCAACGAAGTGGTGTCACGTCTGACGAAGGGATTCGACACCCCAAACAGCCCCTAGAGACTCGGAAATCATCAACAAACTGCTGTCATGGGTGACGCCAGGATTTGGCAGCCCAAACAGCCCATAGGGTCTCAGAAATAATCAACGAACTGCTGTCACCGGTGACACACGGATTCGACACCCCAAACAGCCCCTAGGGACTCGGAAATCATCAACGAACTGCTGTCATGGGTGACGCGAGGATTTGGCAGCCCAAACAGCCCATAGGGTCTCAGAAATAATCAACGAACTGCTGTCACCGGTGACACACGGATTCGACAACCCAAACAGCCCCTAGGGACTGAGATATCATCAACGAAGTGCTGTCACGGGTGACGCAGGGAATCGACAGCCCAAACAGCCCTTAGGGACTTAGATATCATCAACGAACGTGTGTCCCGGGTGACGCAGGGATTCGACAGCCCAAACAGCCCCTCGGCTCAGATATCATCAACGAAGTGCTATCACGTCTAACGCAGGGATTCGACAGCCCAAACACCCCCTAGGGACTGAGATATAATCAACGAACTGCTGTCACGGGTGACGCACGGATTCGACAGCCCAAACAACCCCTAGGGACTCAGATATCCTCAACCAACTGCTGTCACGGGTGACGCACGGATTGGACAGCACAAACAGCCCCTAGGGACTCGGAAATGATCAACGAACTGCTGTCACCAGTGCCGCAGGGATTCGACAGCCCAAACAACCACTAGGGACTCAGAAATAATCAACGAACGGCTGTCACGGGTGACACACGGATTGCAGCAGAAACAGCCCCTATGGACTCGGAAATCATCAACGAATTGCTGTCACGGGTGACGCAGGGATTCGACACCCCAAACTCCGCCTAGGGTCTCCGAAATCATCAACGAACTGCTGTCACGGGTGACGCAGGGATTCGACAGCCTAAACAGCCATTCGGCTCAGATATCATCAACGAAGTGCTATCACTTCTAACGTAGGGATTTGATAGCCCAAACACCCTCTAGGGACTGAGATATCATCAACGAAGTACTGTCACGTCTGACGAAGGGATTCGACACCCCAAACAGCCCATAGGGTCTCAGAAATAATCAACGAACTGCTGTCACGGGTGACGCACGGATTGGACAGCACAAACAGCCCCTAGGGCCTTGGAAATCATCAACGAACTGCTGTCACCGGTGCCGCAGGGATTCGACAGCCCAAACATCCACTAGGGACTCAGAAATAATCAACGAACGGCTGTCACGGGTGACACATGGATTGCAGCACAAACAGCCCCTATGGACTCGGAAATCATCCACGAACTTGTGTCACGGGTGACGCCCGGATTGGACAGCACAAACAGCGCCTAGGGACTCAGAAATCATCAACGAACTGCTGTCACGGGAGACGCAGGGATTCGACATCCCAAACAGGCCCTAGGGACTCCGACATCATCAACGAACTTGTGTCACGAGTGACACATGGATTGTCCAACCCAAAAACCCTTAGGGACTCAGAAATCATCAACGAACTGCTGTCACGGGTGACGCAGGGATTCGACAGCCCAAACAGCCCCTATGGACTAAGATATCCTCAACGAAGTGCTGTCACGGGTGACGCACGGATTGGACAACACAAACAGCCCCTAGGGACTCGGAAATCCTCAACGAACTGCTGTCACCGGTGTCGCAGGCAGTCGACAGCCCAAACAGCCACTAGGGACTCAGAAATCATCAACGAACTGCTGTCACGGGTAACGCAAGGATTCGGCAGCCCAAACAGCCCATAGGGTCTCAGAAATAATCAACGAACTGCTGTCACGGGTGACGCGAGGATTCGGCACCCCAAACAGCCCATAGGGTCTCAGAAATAATCAACGAACTGCTGTCACGGGTGACACACGGATTCGACACCCAAACAGCCCCTAGGGATTGAGATATCATCAACGAAGTGCTGTCACGGGTGACTCAGGGAATCGACAGCCCAAACAGCCACTAGGGACTCAAAAATAATCAACAAACGGCTGTCACGGTGATGCACATATTGTAGCAGAAACAGCCCCTATGTACTCGGATATCATCAACGAACTGTTGTCACGGGTGACGCAGGGATTCGACACCCCAAACTCCGCCTAGGGTCTCGGAAATCATCAACGAACTGCTGTCACGGGTGACGCAGGGATTCGACAGCCCAAACAGCCCCTCGGCTCAGATATCATCAACGAAGTGCTATCACGTCTAACGCAGGGATTTGACAGCCCAAACACCCCCTAGGGACTGAGATATCATCAACGAAGTGCTGTCACGTCTGACGAAGGGATTCGACACCCCAAACAGCCCATAGGATCTCAGAAATAATCAACGAACTGCTGTCACGGGTGACGCACGGATTGGACAACACAAACAGCGCCTAGGGACTCAGAAATCATCAACGAACTGCTGTCACGGGTGACGCAGGGATTCGACAGCCCAAACAGCCCCTAGGGACTCAGACATCATCCACGAACTTGTGTCACGGGTGATGCCCGGATTGTACAGCCCAAACAGCCCCTAGGGACTCGGAAATCATCAATGAAGTGCTGTCACGGTTGATGCACGGATTGGACAGCACAAACAGCGCCTAGGGACTTGGAAATCATCAACGAACTGCTGTCACGGGTGACGCACGGATTCGACAGCCCAAACAGCCCCTAGGGACTAAGATATCCTCAACGAACTGCTGTCACCGGTGCCGCAGGCAGTCGACAGCCCAAACAGCCACTAGGGACTCAGAAATCATCAACGAACTGCTGTCACGGGTGACGCACGGATTCGACAACCCAAACAGCCCCTAGGGACTGAGATATCATCAACGAAGTTCTGTCACGGGTGACGCAGGGAATCGACAGCCCAAACAGCCCTTAGGGACTCAGATATCATCAACGGACGTGTGTCCCGGGTGACGCAGGGATTCGACAACCCAAACATCCCCTCGGCTCAGATATCATCAACGAAGTGCTATCACGTCTAACGCAGGGATTCGACAGCCCAAACACCCCCTAGGGACTGAGATATAATCAACGAACTGCTGTCACGGGTGATGCACGGATTCGACAGCCCAAACAACCCTAGGGACTCAGATATCCTCAACAAACTGCTGTCACGGGTGACGCAGGGAATAAACAGCCCAAACAGCCACTAGGGACTAAAAAATAATCAACGAACTGCTGTCACGGGTGACGCACGGATTCGACAGCCCAAACAGCCCTTAGGGACTCTGATATCCTCAACAAACTGTTGTCACGGGTGACGCAGGGAATCGACATCCCAAACAGCCACTAGGGACTCGGAAATCATCAACGAACTCCTGTCACGGGTGACGCAAGGATTCGACAGCCCAAACAGCCCTTGGGCTCAGATATCATCAATTTAGTGATGTCACGTTTGACGCAGGGATTCGACAGCTCAAACACCCCCTAGGGACTAAGATATCATCAACAAAGTGCTGTCACGGGTGACGTATGGATTCGACAGCCCAAACAGCCCATAGGGTCTCTGAAATAATCAACGAATTGCTGTCACGGGTGACGCCCGGATTGGACAGCACAAACAGCCCCTAGGGACTCGGAAATAATCAAGGAACTGCTGTCACCGGTGACACAGGGATTCGACAGCCCAAACAGCCACTAGGGACTCAGAAATAATCAACGAACAACTGTCATGGGTGACGCACGGATTGCAGCACAAACAGCTCCTATAGACTCGGAAATCATCAACGAACTACTGTCACGGGTGACGAAGGTATTCGACACCCCAAACACCCCCTAGGGTCTCGAAAATCATCAACGAACAGCTGTCACGGGTGACACAAGGATTCGACAGCCCAAACAGCCCCTGGGCTCAGATATCATCAACGAAGTGCTGTCACGTCTGAGGCAGGGATTCAACAGCCCAAACACCTCCTAGGGACTGAGATATCATCAACGAAGTGCTGTCACGGGTGACGCAGGGATTCGGCAGCCCAAACAGCCCATAGGGTCTCAGAAATAATCAACGAAGTGCTGTCAAGGGTGACGCACGGATTGGACACCACAAACAACCCCTAGGGACTCGGAAATCATCAACGAACTGCTGTCACCGGTGACGCAGGGATTCGACAGCCCAAACACCCCCTAGGGACTCCGATATCATCAACGAATTGTTATCACGGCTAACGCACGGATTAGACAGCCCACACAGCCCTAGGGTCTCAGAAATAATCAACGAACTCCTGTCACGGGTGGCCCAAGGATTGGACAAACCAAACACCCCCTAGGGACTCATAAATCATCAACAAACTGCTGTCACGGGTGAAGCAGGGATTCGACAGCCCAAACAGCTACTTGGAACTCAGAAATCATCAACGAAGTGCTGTCACGGCTGACACAGGGATTCGACAACCCAAAGAGCCACTAGGGACTCAGAAATCATCAACGAAGTGCTGTCACGTCTGACGCAGGGATTCGATAGCCCAAACACCCCCTAGGGACTGAGATATCATAAACAAAGTGCTGTCACGGGTGACGCAAGGATTCGGCAGCCCAAACAGCCCATAGGGTCACATAAATAATCAACAAACTGCTGTCACTGGAGTCGCATAGATTGGACAGCACAAACAGCCCCTAGGGACTCGGAAATCATCAATGAACTGCTGTCACGGGTGACTTAGGGATTCGACAGCCCAAACCCCCCCTAGGGACTCCGATATCATCAACGAAGTGCTGTCACGGCTGATGCAGTGATTCGACAGCCCAAACACCCCCTAGGGACTGAGATATCATCAACGAAGTGCTCACACGGGTGACGCAAGGATTCATTAGCCCACACAGCCCATAATGTCTCAGAAATAATCAACGAACTGCTGTCACGGGTGACTCATGGATTCGACAGCCCAAACAGCCCCTAGGAACTCTAATATCATCAACGAACTTCTGTCCCGGGTGACGCAGGTATTTGAAAGCCCAAACACCCCCTAGGGACTGAGATATCATCAACGAAGTGCTGTCAAGGGTGACGCAACGATTCGACATCCCAAACAGCCCCTAGGGTCTCAGAAATAATCAACAAACTACTGTCACAGGTGACAGATGGATTGGACAGCACAAACAGCCCCTAGGGTCTCAGAAATAATCAACAAACTACTGTCACTGGTGACAGATGGATTGGACAGCACAAACAGCCCCTAGGGACTCGGAAATCATCAACGAACTGCTGTCACGGGTGACGCAGGGATTCGACACCCTAAACACCCCTAGGGACTCGAAAATCATCAACGAATTGCTGTAACGGGTGACGCAGGGATTCGACAGCCCACACAGCCCCTGGGCTCAGATATCATCAACGAAGTGCTGTCACGTCTGACATATGGAGTCGACAGCCCAAAGAGCCGCTAGGGACTCAAGAATTGTCAACGAACTGCTGTCACGGGTGACGCACGGATTCGACAGCCCAAACAGCTCTTAGGGACTCAGATATCCTCAACAAACTGTTGGCACGGGTGACGCAGGGAATCGACATCCCAAACAGCCACTAGGGACTCAGAAATAATCAACAAACGGCTGTCACGGGTGACGCACGGATTGCAGCACAAACAGCTCCTATGGACTCGGAAATCATCAACGAACTGCTGTCACGGGTGACGCAGGGATTCGACACCCCAAACACCCCCTAGGGTCTCGGAAATCATCAACGAAGTGCCGTCACGTCTGACGCAGGGATTCGACAGCCCAAACACCCCTAGGGACTGAGATGTCATCAACGAAGTGCTGTCACGGGTGACACAAGGATTCGGCATCCCTCACAGCCCATAGAGTCTCAGAAATAATCAACGAACTGCTGTCACGGGGGACACACGTGTCGCACCCGACATCGCGGCGGCCCACAAATAATTCTTGAAATATGGAAAAAGAACAGATTTCTGGCATGTGGTTCTTTTAAGGGAAAATGTCTTGTCTAAGGAGTCGCCACCTAGTATTATGGTCACTAGGAACCCTAACTGGTCAACAGAAATTCTATGGCTCGGGATTGGTTACGTAAAAAGGAAGATATTATCACCCTTTAAACGTTCTGCCTAAGGCAGACTGCATTGCTGGCTTTGTCTTAAATTGCTAAACATTTATTCGCTTATGCTATGATGATTTGTTTATAATATTCCTGACTCTAGCGCCAGTGAATATTCGAGCTCGAATAATTCCAACTCTGGCGTTGGTAAGTATTACGTAACCCAAAACAAAAATGAATGGTGTTGCTGACTCTAGCTCTTTAAATAAACCAATAAAAATAAATTTAAATATATGCATGCATATCATTATTTTTTTTATTTTTTTACTTTTCTGTTTTTTTATTTTTTTTGGGTTGGGTCCAACTCAGCCCACATGGGCTGTGCTGGACCCAGCCAGCCCGGCCCGGTCACTGGCCCAAGCCAGTGACCGGGCAAATTTATCACGCATGCTTCTACAATCACCACTTAATTAAGTCTCTAATGCATAGTATTGATGAATTATTTTACAGAGCTGGAGACACTTGCCTGGGAGCAGAATGAAGGGATGGCGTGCTGTTCCTCTCTTCGTTTTTTAAGCTTCTTCCTCTGGTTTTGGAAGCCGGCGCCGGAGAAGAAGAAGCCGATTGTGATGCTGGTGCTTTCGTCTGTGGGTTTCTTATTTCCTTGTCCTCCTCTTTGCGTCCCTTTCCTTGTTATCCCCTGTCTTTCTCGGTATCTCTCTCTCTGTATATTCTTGGTTGCCCTTGCGTCTGTCTGTTCGGGGGGGAAGGGGGTGCAACCGGAGTCGCGGCTAGCACTGGTCTGGAAGAAGACGATGATGAAGGTGCAGTGGCAGGCCAGAATTTGCTCTCTCCTCTGTATAATCTCCGGTTTCTGTTTTTTTCGTGTCTGGGTTTAGCTTCCCCCCGGTTCTGTGACTCCCTCTTTTCTGCCGTTCGTGGCTCTGTTTTTGTCTCTCCCTCTCAGCCCCTCAGTTTTGCCCTTTTCCTCCCCTTCGTTGCTTTGTTTTTGTCTTTAACCTCCTCTGTTTCCTTGAGAAGAAACAGAGGAACGAAAGTCTGTTTATTTTCTCCTCTTTCTCGGTTCTGTGATCACCAGTGGCTTTTCAGTTATGCCCCCAGTCTTTTTCTGTCTTCCCCCTGGTTTTTTCGTGTCCCTCCCTGGTTTTTTTCGTGTCCCTCCTCTGTTTTTCTTTCCTGCTCTCGTTCTCTTTGTCTCCTGCGTTTATTTTTTCGTCCTTCAGTCCCTCGGTCCTGCCTCTGTTTTTATTTGCTCCTTATGCCCTCTTTTTCCCCCTGTTCTGGGTCTCCTTTTCTCTTAGTTTTTCCCCTTTTCAGTCGCTCACAGTTTTTTTTTTTTTTTGCGTGCATGGCCTTTCTCTAGCTTTTATAGAGCCAGAGAATGCCATGCGGTCACCTCCAAATAATGAGGTGACCGACCGTTTGCAGGAGTAATGAGGGAATGAGGATCGTGCAGTGTCCGTTACTTGTTTGAAGAAGATGAACAGTGTCCCTTGAAACGGCGCCGTTTTGAGATGTGAAATGGCCATTTGCATTTTGGCCCTTGAATGTTTGAAAGTTTTGCAACTAAGCCCCTAGTTAAATTGTAATTG
>Ga0307513_10006638_pt1 | contig 15104 bp, 17 predicted proteins | sample 15_EM_MG_FD_202174 | JGI IMG/M metagenome (GOLD analysis project Ga0307513, IMG submission 202174) | Populus trichocarpa ectomycorrhiza microbial communities from riparian zone in the Pacific Northwest, United States - 15_EM | ecosystem: Host-associated > Plants > Roots > Unclassified | place... | reverse complement strand
TTGATATAGGGACAATTCTCGGGTTGGCGCACCTGATCCCGGAGGAGGACCGGCGGTGGCTTGTAAATAGCCGGATTGATCTGAGAACATTTAACGAGGTTTATTAAAGAGTCCGGATGAGAGAATTAAGCCTCCGCTATGTGTGAGAATCCTACATCTTGATACTGTATATAGTAGAAGATATAGAAGCGACTTTCTTGAAACCTAGATCATTAGTTCACTAGACTAATGTGGTGTGAGATGTGAGACGTGAAAGGTGAGATGTGAAAAAAAAAAGGTGCTGCTGCCCCAGACGCCGGCCAACGTCTGAGGAAGGAGCGAATTAATTGAAGTTGTGATAGCGGGGATGAGGGGCGGGATACATCAGGACGCGGAGAAGAGGCGAGGAGGACGAGATCGAGCGTCTGGGGCAGTCTAGACGTCGGGAGGATGTGACGTTGCGTCAGGACGCAAGGAACGTTGGAACGCAAGTCAGGACGTACAGGACGCAGGGGACGCGGGAGGTACGTCGCTTGCGTCAGGACGCAACGCCGACGGATCAGACGCAGGATCCGTTTTTCCTGATGTACCTTTTATTTGAAAATCAAATACTAAAGGACTATATGTACCTGTAAAATTGGCTGGCTTAAGATAACCTGTGCTATGAAGAGATTATGGTAAGGCAGCCCTCCTAGAACTTTGGACTCAATTATCAGAAGACAATACCAATGATGGTATATTAATCTCAGTGGTGGAGCACGGCGATGGCTGAGATTTCACTGCTATGGGGAACTCTTTCATGTATAGTGAAACACCAGAGTGTGGACCTCAGGAAGGTTGTAGGGTATGAATGGATGTATAGGGGATATGATGAGACATAGGGCTATCACATGAATAGGCAGAGCTTTTATGACTTAAGGTGAACCGTAGACAGCAACCTCTATAGAGAATAGATAACACAACCTCTCGATAGCGTAGGGATCAAAGCCTGGATTGCCACGGTCCTTTTACATACTAATGTAGAGATATTGGCTCCACCCGTTAACATATCTGCGAACACCACCTATGACATTCATTTATTAGCCTATACATGTCCCTTTGAGGAAAGATTCTGGAGCGAACAATGAATGTAAGAGCAGGTGTAAGTCTTGTTGGTGCCATTTTAACTGGAGATAATAGTTCAAGGTTAAGTAAAAAGGACCACTGCTAGATGAAAGATATACATCCATGATAATGCTCAAAAAGACAATTTGGCCCATGTTTGAGCATAAATCGTGCCCAAGTACACCCAAACCTTATGCTGGACCATGATCATGGGAAGCATTAGTTTTTGCAGTAACTGAAATTACAGCATGGAATATCACTAGAGTTTAGTAGTTCGACTTGGTCTGATCTACAGAGTTCTCTGGCCATTGACCATGCAGTCAGCCTGATTCATCATCTCGGGCCAGAGCTGCGTATAACTAGATTATACAGTCCAGACGAGGCCATTCTCAGACCATTCGGAAAATTGAATTAAACATAACATCATGGTATCGCTATATAGTGAATTTATTTCTGTGTTTTCTTGGACACTAAGCCTTAGAGACAGAGATCACAACTTCAGTTCGGAATTGGGACAGTCATATCTACTTATATATAGGGTGGGGGGACCCCTCAGATAATGTGAAATGCCATTGGGTAGGAAAGTGGGGTTATGCTTTGGAGTAGGCCAACAGTGCCATCCGTGCCCAAGGTTTCGGTAGCTGCTAACATGGTATTGGAGTTTGTTACAGGCCGGACGGGCCCCAAAGACACGAGCCCCTGGACCTCTTTCCAGCCACGCCCCACTCAACGCCCTGGGGCGGGTTGTCTTTTTCAGCATTCCCTGCCCCTGTCCCCTCGTAGGCCCCCGCCCCACCCTTACTCCAGAATGGTCCAAGTGCAAAATCGGTGGTAACAAACAGGGCCCTGTGCAGGGCATGAGTGCAGGTGGGCCTGGACAGGAGCAGGGTGGGGATTACCCTAAACATTGCCCCTCCAGCCCCGTGTAAGGGTGGGCTCTGACCGGTGAAACTGCGCCGCCCCCAGCCCAATAACCAACACTAGTCTTCTTTGACATTCCCTGCCCCTGTCCCCACTCAGGGGCCCTCGCTACCCATACCCCACCCGGGTCCCCGTTAAAAATAGGTGATAACAAATAGGGCCCAGGCCAGGAATTCTGGTCTTTACACGGCGGGGCAGGGGGGTTTTTCACTCGCCAGACCCCGCCCTTACATGGGGCCGGGGAGGGTATTTTCGCGTAATCCACGCCCCACCCCGGTCCGGGGCCCCGTTTGTTACCACGTATTTTTAACGGGCACCCGTCTGGGGTATGAGTGGGGCGGGGGCTTGAGCGGGGACAGGGGCAGCGAATGCCGAAAAAGACACCCCGCCCCAGGCTATTGAGTGGGGGGGGGCGGGGAAAAGGGCCCGGGGCCCGCGTTTTTTTGGGCCCCATCGGCCTCGTAACGAACTCTAGCCCGCAAATGAGTCTGGGTGGGCTCCAGAGGGTGGCGAGGGGGCAAGTACCCGAAAGATACCCCCCCGGCCCCATCTAAGGCCCGGGTCTCGCCAGTCAAAGCCCGCCCCGCCTTGCGCCGTAACGAACACTAGAGATGACCAGAAAAATACACCCCTGGGCCTGGGTTAGGTCTGGGTCTGGCGTGTGAAAGCCGGCCATGTCCCACCCCGTAACGAACACTAGTTGTCAATATCTTTCTGGTATCATCTATCACCACAAGACGTTGTCCTATGTAGGCTCCCCTGTCCACCAGAGATTAGCAGTGCCATCTATAGTAGGACTAAAGAGGCATAGACAAGATGGTCCATCATTGTTGGTCGGCATCAGTTTGCAAATAGGAATGGGACCAATTATCCCTTGAGGCGGATGAAGATGACAGACTATCTCCAGGGTAAGGGCATGTCGAACCGGGTCAATGGTTGTCAGGAGCAGATGGAGAGGCCGGAGGAAGAGGAGGCCGACAAGAAAAGGTTTGTCTAGGAGTCTGAGAATAGTATAAAGAAGTACGAAAAGCAAGACCTTCGAATCCAAAACACCAGAGGTACCCTACAAATGTCAATGACAGCTGCTATCGCCATTCGGTACTACATTGCAACAGAATCACCCACAGTTTCATGTATCTCGGGTGATGCATATACCAATTATGCAATAGCTACGCTCTATGACTCCAACTATTTGCCACGTGTGCTCTATGAATCAAGGCATGTGAAATTGAGTACTGTACTGAAGTACATCAACCACATTCAGCAACTCAGAGACAAGCGCCTGATGTGCGGGCAAACCCCGTCATCCTGGGATATAATCATTCAGATGTTGGAGGCTCTACCAGAGATGCTACAGTGGACATCATGGATTATGGTAACCAAAGCGTCCCTACCAGACCAGAATTCTCAGCCTGGATACAAGATGTTACATCTACTACTACATGCCTATGAGGTTGACCCTCATAGAAAGAAGTCCCTACTTCCGGACCCAGCCTTGTAGATGCAGGGCAGAAGGGTAAACGAAAGAGGTCAAGAAAGGACAGGTCCAGCAACTGATTCAGTATCCAGAGTGAGAGGGAAACTCGAGAGGTTAAATTCCTTCTGTGGTACAACTCACGGCTGTCGCTAGAATGAGTGTTAGAAAGCTCATTGATGGCAAGACAGCAACATCAGCACACACGGTGGTGGAGGAAGCAATGAAGCAAAAAGAAGCCAATCGTTAACCCAATTGGCAGCCTATCTCAAACCAAAGAAAGATTGTATTTAACCGAGTGAAGAGTAGCCGGCGATCACTGCTGAATGCTAACTGCCGATTTTGAGACCAAGAGGAAGAGAGACCTATGCTCAAGATGACGTACACTATTGATATACAGTTCAACGCGTAATGGAAGAAGTAACATCAGCCACCATGTAGTGTCACAACACGTAGAAGTAACACAAGCCAGAACCTAGCGAAATGTGGCGTTCCTGTGATCTATCACCCTTAGGGATCTTTACGGGGCAGGGCGGGGCGGGTTTTCACTTGCCAGACGCCGCCCTTAGACGGGGCCGGGGAGGATATGAGTTTGGGAAGAGCTAAATGTTCCTGCCAGAAGCGAGGTCTTTGAGGTGAACGAACGAACATTCGATCAGAGACCTGGTGGTACTACTCTGAGCCGAGTAGAGGCCCATGAAGTGCAGCAGCGTCTTACCCCAGGTGAGGAGAATGCTATAGTGAAATGGTGCTTCTGTCAGGATGATATTGGTTTCACGCGACGTCTTGATATGGTGAAAGATATGGCCCTGCATTTACAAAAGAAGTGCATCGGTGTTCAACCCGCCCCCGATTGACAAAAACTGGGTGTTACAATTTTTGAAGAGGCATCCACCTTTATCTCGGAAGCTGAGCACCCAACTCGAGCGCAAGCGTGCATATGCCAAGGATTCAGATATCTTGCGCGATTACTTTGTGAAGCTAGGAGGGTTAATAAGGCCATATGGGTTAAGATCAGTACAAATCTTTAACAGGGACGAAAAAGGTTTTATGAAGGGCTTAGCAGCCAAGACACAGGTTTTATGCGGGGGAGGAAGACATAACCCTTGGGTTACCCATGATGGAAAACGGGAACCTGGTAACAGTAATAGAAACTGTGGGCGTGGATGGGAGTGTGCCGTCGCCCTTTGTGATCAACAAGGCCACCGGGATTTATATGGGCTGGTATAAAGGTTTTACCAAGAAGGAAAGGTCTTATAGGTTCCGCTACTCGCCCAAAGGTTGGACTGATGATCTATTGGTACTCTAGTGGCTGCAGGAGGTTTTTCTTCCTGAGACACAGTTGAAATGTGGTGATCTCTGGCCCCTCTTGATATTTGATGGTCATGGATCACATATTACCTCCCAATTCGTATCCAAATATTTTTCTCATAATATTTTGCTCCTCGCCCACCCTACACAATCTACCGATTTGCTCCAGCCTCTGGATATTGGACTGTTTAGCCCATATCAACACTTCTACAGTCTTGCGGTTGATAACTATATGTGCTCCGGTCACAACAGCGCCGCAATTACAACATCTATCTTCATAGCATTTTGAACAGAGGCAGAACAGGCAATCTTGCCCACCCCCAATATCCGTCAATCCTTGTCCTCTACATCAATATAGCCACTAAATGCTAGGCGAGTACTTGGCAAGCTAGCCCCAACAGTCCCCAAGAGACACGATACCCTCGCTATTATTAAGTCACCAGGTGGAAGCCAGGAAATACGGCACCAGGTACAGGATGTGGGACTCCTACTGGACAAAATCACGCTTGGGAATTCACCTCCTACTATAGATCAAGTAACGGGGATCATGAGTTCACTTGGACACCAATTGCAGGAGGAGTTAGCCTCCAAGGAGTTGTGGGGAGAGCTTGGTGAAAAACTTCAAACTGGGGACAACCTTTGCAAAGGGACGGAACGGAGAAAACTGAGTGAAGCCCGTGTTCTAGATGGTGAGACATTCATGACACTTCACAATGCGCCTGTTGTGAAAGATGAGCGGAAAAAAAAACTAGGGGGATAGGTCAAGGCAGGATGGCCGGGAAGAGTGCTGGGTTGCATATGCGGAAAGGCCTACCCCCCCCAAAGGTCAAGAGAAAACCACTCCCACCACCTACAGTGAATCCTTCTCTTCTGGCGACACTACAACGGAGGGACCCACCAGCAAATATCATTACCATTGTAGCAACTCCAGATGTCCTTGTAATTCATTCTGAGGATGTGTCTTCTGACAATAGTGAGCCTAACGATCTTTGCAATTCGGAGTGGTCTTCAGCCATCATTTTATCACCACCAGCGTCCTCTGCACACCTGCCTGCCGTCCCTCCTTCCCGCGTGCTCTTTCCCCCACCTGCATTACAGATGAATCTAGATGCACACAAGTCTCCTACTACATAGTAACCGATTTTCTAGTAGGTAGTCCGATATCCACTGATGCCCACCTGCCACCACATTGTCTAATCACTAGTATTAAGTGTCTAGGAAATCCAGATCTTTCTTTCCTGGCACGTTATTTGTTTCTTATGAGGCTTCCTTCTCCATGCAATTTTATTTCAATCGCGGGGAAATTGGGGACTTTGGGAGTGGGTGTTACGCTTTGACGTTGCCCTGGATGGTGTAATCTCAGACTGTGTCATAGCCCGATGTTGCGGCACTTCTCGGTGGGTGACGTTAGGTGTAATGCACCAAATGGAATAGGGGGTTGATTCTGAGTACACGAACCACATGACGTGGAACCAGCCACGTTTTGTTAAGACGACCTAGGTTTCTCTATGACAAAACTGATACCAAATGGTGACCGCTATGTGGGAGCTTGTTTCCGCCGCGGGTATTTGAACAGTTCAAACTTAACCCTGGACTACCGGAGGGTGTCCTAAGCCCTTGTTTCTGACTGACGTACTTTATGTACCAGGTGCAACTATGGCTGGATTTATATCACTTAGCCAGCCAATCCAGAAGGATGTTCAGATTGTGTTTACAGATGATGTGGTGGAGTTCTACCAGGAAAGGATTCTAATTGCTATTGCTGAGAAATGAAACAGCTCTGCAAGGTAATACAGAGTAGAAGGGACCTGGATTTTGGTCTACATATTTCTAAGAACGACTATACGACGAGTGAGCTCAGGTATGATAGGCTTGACTATCTACAGCTACAAGATCTACTAAAGATGAATAACATGAAGGTAGTGGGTGGTATGCCTTGTTTGCAAGCAAATAATAGAGAGAATCACAGTACATCGTGATTTTCGGGAGAAATTACATGTATACCGTTCCAGCTATCAACCCACAGAACCTACTCGGCATTTGGGCTATTGTATCCAGACCTTTGTGGACAGATGCAGACTGAGTTCCTTCAAGGATGTCGATACTTCACATTCTTTATCAAGCACTCTACCAAATAACCCGCGATATAGTCCCTCAAGCCCCACACAAAAGCCGGTAGCTACTTCCAGAATTACCAATCGGCAGGGAGAAGGTTTGCAGTGACATGAAGAGGTGTCCTAAGATAAAGAGGATTTGGACCAAGTGAGGAGGTGAATACTACAGCAGTAAGTTCCAAATGGGGCTAAAGCAGTCTGGGATCGAGTGGCAGGTTAGGTGTCTTATACTCCCGTACAGAATGTACTCTCACAGAACTGCAACCAACTTCCAGTGCAGAGTGCTAATCCATTGATCCACTATGCTGAAGCACCTACGACTGATTGGATGGAAGCGGTACAGGCGATAGTCTAGTTAAAGAATGTGTCTTTGACCTGTAGGTCGTTGCGGGGGAGAAGAGGCCCCGAAGAATACAGGCCCTTGGCCCTTTTCCCGCCTGGCCCACTTACCGGTCAGATGAGGGCTCTCTTTTTTGGGATTACCTGCCCCTGTTGGCCCTGAGCCACGCTCGCCACCCATATCACAGACACGGCCCCATTCAAAATAGGTGGTAACAAATGGTGTCCCATCAAGAATTTCAGGTCAGGTGGGCCCTGACAGGGGGCCGACCAGGGCTTACCGGAAAAATACACTAAGATAAAAAGTGGGCTCCTAGAACGAAGAAGCGCATTTTTGTAGGTTATAGGCAGACTATGAAACATTACGTTATCTACCACTGTGCAGTGAGACGTATAGTGATCTTGAGAGACATATTCGTTCATGCTGACACATCATATTTCTGCCCCAGAGATTACAAGATATACCTACCATTTGCAAATGAACCAGATTTACCTCCACCTTCGGCAGACCAAGCTCCTCTGAGTTGTGTCAGAAAGAGCCTGTGGAGAATAACACTATAATCACTACGACCACTATTACCACTTCCATTGGCAAGAATGTTCGGCACACCACAATCCTCTGTGAGAAAAGCCCGAATCAAGGAAGAAGAGGAAAGTCCTCAAAAGGATGACGAGTGTGGTACAGTGAGGAAGACACACTTAGAGACAGAAAAGGGTGACAAATCTTAGTCCTTTCTGGTATATAGTGGAAGATGACAGACAAAGTCGAAGTGAGGCGGCTGAATCATCCAGTTTCGGAGGTAGGAGAAGTAGAAGAACAAAGAACAGCAGAGGCAGCAGATTAGATTCGGATATCAACCATGGAGCAAAGGATGCTGTGAATCCAGGTATCGAGTTCACCTGTATCAGCACTAATCGAGCTGAATCAATGAATGCAGTCTTGAGCTTAGCATTCTGACAGAAGTGTATTAAGGCTATTAATTCAGTGGTGCATTCACAGAAAGCACGTGATAAGTGGATTGTCGTACCAAAAACAGATAAGAAACGAGATCTACGTACTATTTGATAAGGCATGGTTTTACAAGTGAAGGTGGAAGAAGATCTGTGTGTTGCATGAGTCAAAGTATATTTGGTTCCGGACCGATTACAGCACAGTCCTGGTGTTGACTTGATCAAAACCTACAGTCCCACGATCTCGTTATACCCAATTTGGATGATTCTCTCCAAGCCTGCGATGGAAGCCAAAGAAATTGTCCAGTTTGGATATCCTTACAGATTTTCTCGAAAGCAAAATATAGAAGGCTATATGCGTCCAGTTACCAAAATAGTTTGGTATATTAGCTGGAGGAAAGATAGTACTACAGGGTGGATATAATGGTTACATGAGTGGGAGATGAACAACCAATGTCGTGGTTTAGCTCAAGAAAGGTCGCTATGGTCTATGGCAAGCAGGTTGTAACAGGTACAACACACTTGAGTCACATCTAAAGATTGAACTGGGAATGGAAAGTTCTAAGTGCCAATCGAGTATTTATACTATGGGAGCTGGCTTAACTATCATCATTGTAGTGGACGACATGCTACTTATTAGGAGTAAAGCAGAAGTCACATGGAGTAAGTTAGTAATAAGTAAGAGATTGAAGATCAAAGACCTCTGAATGGTTAAGTCTTTCTTGAGTATAGTTGTCGTACACAATTGGCACAGAAGCAGGATCTATGTCAGCCAGGGGGAACCCATAAAGAATATTCCCCCTAGATTTAAGCTGATAATTCTGAGTCGTGTCAGACGACAATGGATCTCAAAAGCAAGCTACCAAATACGCTAGTAGAGGAGCAAGCGACTGAAACAAATCAATACCAGGAGGCTGTCTGCTGCCTGGCCTACGCAGCAATTTCGAGAAGACCTGATATCACCTATGCAAGTGCATTGGTGAGGTGATGAATGACAGACCCATCTATGACACACTGGGCAGCAATTAAGAGGATCTTACGCTATCTGCATGATACGCAGGAACTATGCCTACTACAGGGGAGAGAAGACAATGCGGCCATTGGGGGAGTAAGCAGTCGGTCCAATAATGCATGAATCATCATATGCACAGATGCAGACTTTCCCAGAGCGGTTTATGGTATGCGGTCTACCAGCTGTTGTATCATTCTCCACGAGTATGGACTATGGTTTATTGGTGGAGTCAAAAACACAAGACTGTGGCAAAGTCACCCACAGACACAGAACTCAATGCCAGGGCGTTTCCGGTTGACGAGGCTACTGGGCTATAGCAGCTACAGGCAGAGCATTGCAGAAGTGCAAATAAAAGTGAAGAGCAAGAGGAAGGAAAAGTCCTAGTGTCAGCATTTAATGATAATCAGATCGGTATAGTGTGTGTGATGACTGGGGAGTTTAAGCTGGCAACCTGGCATGTGTGGATGAATTATTGCTGGTTGCGCGAGTTGGTCAGGGACCGAGATATGAATATCTCATATGTTAGGACTGGCACCATGATGGGGGATGGGTTGACCAAACGATTGGAGCGAGCAAAGCACCAGAACCTTCTTAATATGTTGTCACTTTCTATGTAACCTGTCTCCGAGGGAGAGATGTTTAGTTTTTCACTCCTTCAAAACTGTTTTTTCTTCTTTCTTCCGTTCTTGTTTTTTCTGTGCAAATGGACATTAATGGCAGAATGTACAATGACATTAGGAGGAGTGATGGAGTAACCCCATCATCGGAGGTTAGCTTAGGGGGGACTTGTAGGGGTGAGAACGGCTATTGAGCAGACCAGGTGGTGGTGCCTGATTCTCACGGTCCCCTGGTGAGATACTTGTTGGGATAACTTTGGTCTTCTTTCTTTATTACACAGTTGCTATGAGGGATTTCCTTTGTAAGGTGTACGACAAATTGTATTGTTTCCTTGGTTACGCTGATATGCGACTCATACTAGGGTATGAGTCAGGCGGCAAAAGGCTGTGTGAGGATTTCCTTCAATATAAGACGGCACCACCCTCTTATTTCCTTAATTCTTTACGGCACCTAGTACTAGAAGCCCCTCGACCGATCGGTCCAGCGTATCCTTAGATATTTACTCTTTGCTTGTCTAGTAAAGTGTGACATTGTGATATATTGTTAGTAATAATTGAAGGAGCAGCCCCTTAACTGACAGGTCAAATATATAGTTTGATATGTTCCCGATTTGATAGTATTTAAAAAAGCTTGTACATAATTATAGCCAGATGAACCAGTTAGTATATGAGGATGAACTGTCTTACAGGCTTGTGCAAGCGTCATCACCTCTGTCACTACCTTCCTCATGCTGTCCACAATTTCTAGCATTTCCCATTGTACTCCGATATAGGGCTTATCGAATCTAGAATACGGTTACCCAATTGAGCTACTCGGCCTCTCTCAATGGGTTGAACCAGCAGGATTGAAGCTATGAGATGAGTCCGAGGAGTCATACTTGTGTACAATGACCGCAATATAGCCATTTTGACCAGTTGCTGAAATAACAGCAACCGGTCGAGGGGAACAGATAAGTGATTGCGCAAGGCTTTTAGTAGGACACATCACAGACCCGGTTATTATCGTGGAGCATTAGGATGAATAGCTCCATCGAGAAGTAAGGGGGATTGTTACAGCGCTGGGCCTCGGCAAAGGTAGAGGTCACACTTATCCTTGGTGAGAATATTATCCATGTCGTAATTAGGACCCTCATAGAGGGTTAGTAAGAAAGTGGGTCTGTAGGCCTAAGTTGTTGAAGGAAGATCTGCTCCACCAGTGAGAATATTCTCTCACAGATGGGAGTGGTGGTGCAATTGTTGTTGCTGCCACCGCTGTTGTACCTATTACTACTGTGGCAGTGTTGGCATTCTCAGAGTAGGGCAAGTGGCTGTAGAGGTAGGTGGAGGTATGCGTGATAATAGTTGGAACATGGTTGATTATTTAGGTATTGAAGGGTGTACTTAGTGTTCGTTACGGGGCGGGGAGGGGCGGGTTCCCACTCGCCAGACCCCCCCCTTATACGGGGCCGGGGGGAGTATTTTTAGGGTAATCCCCGCCCTGCCCCCGTAAGGGGCCCACCCGCATTCATTCCCTGGATGGGGCCCGGCTTGTTACCACCTATTTTGAACAGGGACCCGTCTGGGGTATGGGTGGGGCGGGGGCCTGAGTGGGGACCGGGGCAGGGAATGCCGAAATAGACACCCCGCTCCAGGCCGTTGAGTACGGCAGGGTGGGGAAAAGGGCGGGGGGCCCGCATTTTTCAGGGCCCCGTCTGCCCCGCAACGAACTCTAGGTGTACTGTACGATAGAATGTGCAGTGTTGTCTTGATAATAGTGTGTCAAACGGCATTATTAGATCAACATTCAGAAGGTCCTGTGCACTGACAGCATGAGCGCAGCAGAAGAGACGGGACGGAGCGGTTGTTTGTACAAAAGGTAGAAGGTCGCGGTTCATAATGTTTGTGGAGGAGGGTGGTCGGGTGAAGGTCTGAGTCTCTGGTCTTTGCAGGATTGTTTGGTGAAGGCTATTTTGTGGGCTTTTCAAAGGGATCAGTTCCATTTCAGGAGTATGAGGTTTTGCAGAAACATTTTCAGAGCTCTGCGAGGGTTTCGTGTATTTTGGCGAGTTTTGGTGGTTCATTACTAACCTGAACTATGCCCGAAAAAACCATAAAATACTTAAAACTGAAAGAGAACCAAATCTAAGTAGGAGAAAAGAATCTTGCTCCCTTTACGTTAGCAGTCTGTCGTACAAGAGCCCACTTGAGTATCGGGTTGAACTCCCCCAATCCCAACTTCGCTGGAACATCAACATAACGGTTACTCCCATGCCAGAGCCTGAAATCCCCTTCCTTCCACTCTTACTGCTTCCACCCGGATCGGCATGTCCCTTTTCCATCTTGATGTATAGCCCCTCCCTCAAGGAGATATCGGTGAGTCGGTGTAGGCTGGTATTCATGGTTGCCAAACAAAGCATCAACAGCTTTCTCCTCGGTAATCCAACTTCGCTCCTCCACTCCACTGCTTTCACACGTGTTTTAAACAACTTGCTCTTCTTTTCCAGAATGCTCAGGATACTTCCAATTCTCTCTTCAAACTCCAACTCCATAAACCTGTCACTTACTTCAAGTACAACCCAGCTCACTCAACTAAGATCAACGCTTTCTGTATTCTCCAGGCCATCAAATATCTCTCGTACCTAGCAACAAGTATATTTATACCCTTCATCCACTGTGGGTTCTCACTCTTATGGTTCTCAGCGCCACTGACAGCTAGTGTTCGTTACGGGGCGGCGCGGCGCGGTTTTTCACTCGCCAGACCCCGCCCTTACATGGGGCCGGGGAGGGTATTTTCAGGTAATCGCCGCCCCGCCCCCGTCCGGGGCCCAGCCGCACTGATTCCCTGCACGGGGCCCCGTTTGTTACCACCTATTTTTACCGGGGACCCGTCTGGGGTATGGGTGGGGCTGGGGCTTGAGCGGGGACAGGGGCAGGGAATACGGAAAAAGACACCCCGCCCCAGGCCATTGAGTGGGGCGGGGCGGGGAAAAGGGCCAGGGGCCCGCGTTTTTTGGGGCCCCGTCCGCCCCGTGACGAACTCTACTGACAGCGCCCAGGCAGATCCCGTTGAGGCCATGCTTACAGTGAATTAGTGTAGGCAGAACGGCTGATATTTGCCTGCACACTTTGCTAGTCGGAGCGAGAAAACTGTCGTGGAGCACTTAATGTTTAGTCCGCTTTGCCACATTCTCACTGAGAGACTCACGATCCGGTTCACTATTTGGAGTTAGTAAGTTAATCTTTCCTAATCATGAATCTTCTTGGAGGAAAGCATGTCAGTAGGTAGATATTAGTTAGGGATTACAGATCTTTGGATAGCTGTTGGCTCTTGGAGATATAGCTTTGTTGTAAGGTGATTAGGAAGTGTGCGGGATAAACACTCACCTCAAACCGTCAACACCAGAGATATCACATCCTGCTAATGAATAGGACATCCCAAAGCTGCGAGTACTGTCACAGGTGACAAACAGGAAGAAGGGGTAGTGAAGAGCCATCGAATGCACCGTCAGTAGACGGATTTGCCCCTTTCACAATATTAGGATTCTGTTTTTTTCATTACTGCTCTGGCTTCTGGGCTATCGCGGATCTCACTGCATCACCGTGCTATACCATAATTGCCTTAGAAAAGTAGGTTAATGAAACAACCAATATCACTTCACGCAATCTTGCAAGCTCAGCCTCGTCAAACCACGCCCCGCCCAGAATACACTGTTCCTTTTCCAGGTGTTGTATTTTGGATTGCGAAAGCTCGGAGCCCAATCCGTGATCGATGATTTAACGAGTTAATACGGTACTGCCATTATTGAGATTTTGGAATGTGTAGTTGGGGTGTTTTATACACTACAGTACTGGGAGGGCGTGGAGGAGACTCGGAGCTGCCCGAATGAAAAGGTGAGTATTGAGTGCAGGCGAGAAGGATAAGTGTGCGGTAACCAAATAAGCAGAACGTTGCTGCAATTGTTGATTGCATCTCGCCATGGGTGTGTTGCATCCCATGGCTGTAATCATAAATTTTAAGCGTGGCACAGGACATCACAGCGCTTATCAGATCTTACTTTTGAGATCGAACTTTGAGATAAAACTGCTCGGTACATATTAGATAAACTGCCCAGTACATATTAGACTAGCGCCCCCTGTGCCTACAGCTCATCTCGATCTCTGTAGGCCCATAATGATATAAAATGAGGTGTTTTGAATTTGGATTGTTCCAGTGTGATGGTAGGTGCTTTGGACTCAGTGGTACCGATGGAAAGGCTTGGTGGCAACCGTTGTATAAGGGCAGACATAGTGGGGCTTGGCAGAGTATTATTAAGTATTGTTTTGTCATTGTATGAGTGATATCTCATGATGTGCAAACTCTGGATGCAAATGGCTTGCCAGCACTCAACATAGAATAGATAATGCAGGTACTGTCAGAATTGTTCAAACCTCTAACATATCGAAGATTAGAAGATAGATATCAGGTTTATGAAATCAAATTTAGTAGTTGTAAGTAAAGAAACAAAAAAGAAGTATAAATGTACGAAAGCGTTTTTTATTTTTATTAAAACTAAGTGACATAAGCCAGGTATAAACATAAGAGAGAAACAATTGAAGTTTAAGACAAGGCTTTGGTTGATGTACCAATCATTGTATATTAGTTATCAATTCACAAGAAAGTAACAAAAGAGAAAGGAATAAAAAAATACATACCATAATAATAAGAGCATAAATGAGTAGCAGGCGACAGCAGCAGGCAAACTAAATGAGTATTAGCCACAAAAGCAATATAAATGACTCAGAAGGCATACCAGCAGAGAGGAAGGGGTATTCAATCCAGCCATGGAGGGTCAGAGCTCAGGTTTCTGTATAGGATGCTTATGATAAAAACATATTAGCCTTATGCTGACAGAGAGGAAAATGGGAGAAGGAGTGTTGGCTTACCAGAGGGAGATCAAAGAAGAACCTCTGGATATACTACGTTATCCGTATGAGAGGGGGATTGCTCTGAGGGTAGGAGAGTGAGTCCGTCCAGAGATGTGACCCTGGAGAGGGCCACATATAGTTGCCCATGACTGAAGGCAGGGGTGCGTAAATCGACACCAACCTGATCCAGGGACTGGCCCTGAGATTTATTAACAGTCATGGCAAAGCATAGACGGACTGGAAACTGAGTGCGCACCAGGATAAAGGGCAGATCCTCATCTGTAGTGGTAAGCTTGATCCGTGGTAGGAGACGGATCATGCCATCAAACCTTCCACCCAGGATGGCAACCTGTAGGCAGGTGCGTCGGATTCCAACCACCCTCATCCTGGTGCCATTG
>Ga0307513_10006636_pt1 | contig 15106 bp, 6 predicted proteins | sample 15_EM_MG_FD_202174 | JGI IMG/M metagenome (GOLD analysis project Ga0307513, IMG submission 202174) | Populus trichocarpa ectomycorrhiza microbial communities from riparian zone in the Pacific Northwest, United States - 15_EM | ecosystem: Host-associated > Plants > Roots > Unclassified | place... | reverse complement strand
CCGTTGGCAGGCTTGAACAGGCCCGTCGTGCGGTCCACGTTCGCCACCCACAGCCTGCCGATGGCGTCCACCCAGGTGATCTTGGCGCGCTTCTGGTTGTACTCGGGGTCGAAGATGTCGGGCCGCGACGAGACCAGTGTCTCGTTCTCGGCGAAAACACCGGGCTCGGTGTGTGCCGGTGCCGTGGCCAGCAGGGCGGCAGCCCCCATCGCCAACGATGTGGACCACCGCCGAACGAGCGTCGTGCAGATGTAGCGCATCCCCGTTACCTCCCTCAATGCGTCTTGCCGTCCGAGAGGCGGCGATCAGCGGCTGGCGAAGAAATCCCACATCATGTCGGTCGCCGAGATCGCGGTCGAGCCGCGTTCACCGGTGCGAACCTTGACGCCACCTGGCCACGAATGGCCACCGCTCTCGGTGACGCAGAGCTTCACTTCGGCGCCACCATGGCAAGAGCTGTAGGCTTCGCAGAAGGCACCCGGCTTCTCCAGCACACGCTTGGGCGTTGCATTGCAGCCATTGCGTCGGACCCAGTTCGCCACCGTGTCTGCAACCGGGATGAAGTTCGCGAGGTAGGACTTGTCCTTGCCGGCGCCGCCATTGAACAGCACCATCTCGTCGTCGCGGGCGTGGATCTCCAGAATCGAGACCGGCCGACTCGGCGTGCAGGACTTCGTGCCGTCCGAGCCGGCCACCGAGGCGATGGCCTTGATCGTGTCGGCCATCTCGCAGGCCAGCCGGTATGAGAACAGCGCGCCGTTGGACATGCCGGTGGAGAAGATGCGATCGGCGTCGACGTTGAGTTGGCCGCGCAAGTCCTTCACCATCTGGCGGATGAAGCCGACATCGTCGATGTTCTTGTCGCGCGCGGCGGCGCAGCAGTTGCCGGCATTCCAGCTCGCCAGCTTGCCGCCCTTGAAGCGGCTGTAGCCGTTGGGGAAGACGACGATCCAGCCGGAGCTTTCCGACTTGGAGACCAGGCCGTAGAACTTGTCGTCGGCCTGGTAGTTCATGTTGCCGCCGCCGCCGTGGAAGGCCAGCACCATCGGGGTGGGCTTGGACGACGAATAGTTCTTCGGCACATGCACGCGGTACATGCGCGTGAGGCCGTCGTGCTCGAGCGTGAAGGCATAGTCGCCCGGGCCGTCGATCTTGCTGTTCACCGCGTTGGTGACGGCGCTCTTGTCCGATTCGCTGTTGCGGTTCTTGAAGCGCTCGAACAGCGCGACGCGTTGCTCGCCACCCGCATCTGCCGCCTGCGCAGAGACCGGCGCAACGCCGAGCCAGGCGACCAGGCAGGTCAGGCCGAGAACCGCGAAGCGCGACGCCGTGTCCCAAGGCCGGCCAGAGCACGCCCTTTGGGGTTCGTCCATACGAACTTGGCGCATTGCAAACAGAGAACTGTTCAACACCGTCATGCTGGAATCTCTTTTCAAGCTCGACCGAAAGGGTCACGCGACCTTTTCATTGGACCGCGCAAACGGCCCAGCGTCAACGTGGCTCCGGCTTGCGTGGTGAGTTCATTGCGCGACCGCCGTCTTCCAGGCCAGCCGAATGAGACGCCCGCAACGCAGCGACGAATAGCCTTCGCCGGTGGTCAGCGTCCGGTCTTCGCGGGCGACGATACCGTACAGGCTGCGATCGAAGTCCACCCACGGGTAGAAGCCGAACTTGCCGGCGCTGCTGTAGGCGAAGTTGCTGCTGGGCGTGTTGGTCGGGTCGTCCTCGACCCAATGGCCCAGCGAGTAATGGAAATTCTCCGGCAGCGCCGCCGCGGTATCGGTCGATGCATTGCAGCTGTTGACGGTCGGCTGCGTGCAGACCGCATGGCTGCCGAGCGCCGCAGCCATTTTCAGCGGGGTGCCGCTGCCGACCAGCAGCTTGCGCAGGAAAACAGCGTAGTTTCTCGCGCTGGTTCTCACGCCGCCGGGCGGCTGCGGTTCGACATAGCTCAGGCCGACGTCGGTGCCGATGAACGCGTTGACCTCGGCCGCCAGCGCTCCGATGCGCAGCGCGCCCAAGCCGATGTTGACGGCGGCGAGCTGCTGCATGTGCCCGCCCTGGTAGTGGAAGGTCGCCGCGGCGGCCTCGGCTGGATTGATCGTTCCGTTGTTGCACTCGGCGACCGTCTGGCTCGACGTGCAGAGCGTGTTGTCGAAGTCGCTGTAGCCGCTTGTGAAGTTGAGGAAGGGTACGTTGGCCGCGACATCGCCGTACTTTTCGACCACGTACGACGAGAACGGCCACTTCGATGCCGACGCGATGTCCATCACCGTGTCGGCCGTGATACCGCCAACGCTGCCCGAGACCAGGACACCGTCCTTGTTGCCGACCTCCCAGTAGTACGAGCCCAGCGCCGCGGTGGTGCACAAGGCGTTGGTGGTGGCGGTCGTCGTTGCGGCGGTGGCGCGCTGGGCGTTGGTCGGCCCCGTCGGTGCGGGCGCGGGCGCGGCGGACCCGCCACCGCCGCAGGACGCGGCTACCAACGATGCCAACAGCGCCAGCGCTGCGAGTCTGCCGTCCTTGTCCATGCGATCCGTTCCCTGCGATGAGTCGCGATGAACGTACCGGGGCGGCACGAAATCATCGGGCGATGCGGGGGTGGATGCTAGCGGCCCGCGGAAGTTCAAATCGACCGTGGCTCAACTGACGCGCAGCGCTCAGCCGGCGCGATCAACGCCCCAACAGTCCGGGGTCGGCGCGGAATACGCCTTCGGAACACGCGGAGCACAGCGGATGCGCCGGATCGACGCTCGGGTCGTAGCGGTTGTAATAGATCAGGGGCCCGTAGTTGGTCGTGATGAAGGCTTCCGGGTCGTTGCGGACGCGGGCCAGGGTGTTGTCGCTGATCCGTCGCATCAGCGGCGCCGCGGCATCGATACTGGAGATCCAGACTTCGCTCGGATAGTCGTTCGGGCTGACATAGACGACGAAGTAGACGTACGACTTGCCGTTGTAGACCAGCCATTGCGGCGAGCCGGCCGTGCTGCCGGCCGGCAGCGCGGCGCTGTAGATCGGCGTCCATTGAAGCGCGCCACCGGGCACCGGCAGTTGGCGGTAGACGCGCAATTCGGAGCCATGCACGAAAGTGGACATCACCATTTCGTTGTTGAATTCGGGTGCCGGCCACATCCAGGGAACCGTGCGGTTGGGATCCTTGATGCCGCTGTCGAACGTCAGTTGCTCGCTGAGGTCGGTGTCCAGCAGATAGCGGAACACCTGAGGGATGCCGTTCGCCGGCTGCGTGTAGAGGATCGCCCGCATGCCGTTCGCGAAACGCCAGGCCTTGTTTTCCGCCGGCAGGAACGTGAGAAGCCGCTCGGAACTGGCGTCGGCCACATTGCGCCAATAGTGGTTGTACTGAGGGTCGAAGTACATGATCTGGGCGTTGGTGTCGCCCTTGGTGGAGCTCGCGACGTCCGCCATTCTCGGCACGTTGAGCGGCCCGAGCTCCTTTTTCACCCACTGGCCGGTCTTGTCCTGGACGGAGATTGCCATCCGGGTATTGGCGGCCGTGGCCGGCTTGCCGGGCAGGTAGTAGCTGTAGTGGATCTGATCGCCGCTCGCCATTGAGATCCACTCCGGCCCGTTCCAGAGGAACATGTTCATCTTGCTCACGGTGCCAGTGGCGATCGGCGTGCCTTGGCCGTGGCCGCTGATCGGCTCGAAGGCGCCGGTGGCGCGATTCACGTCGCTGAGCCAGAGGTTGCCATTGGGGTCGGTCCAGACGAACTTGGCCCGTGACTGGCTGAACTCCGCGTCGATCAGGGCGGGGTTGGGCGATACCAGTTTTTCATTGGGCGTGAACTGCGCGGCAGCAGGAGCGGCCAGCCCGATCCCGAGCGAAGCGATCAACCCACACAAGGCCGGATGCAGCCATCCACGTGAGAGCCTGGACACGTTCAACGGCGGCATGTTGCTTCTTTCCCTGGAGTTTGCGCGACGGCATGTCGAGCCTGTCTTCGATTTGAACGCGATCGACAGACCGAAGTCAACATCCGTTCCGGGGAGCGGCAGCACGAGTGCGACACCGATCACGCGCTGCGGTGATTCAGCGGCGCGATCGGCGAGAGGCAAGCGGCTGGCCGTTAGGCCCGGTTTCGCCGCGTCAACTCGGATTCGGCACCGTGGACGTCACGGTAACCCCGGTCCGCCAGCCCTGTCGGATCAGCCGTCCGCATTGTTCCGAGTGGATGCCGGCGCCGGCCTCTGTCTCACGCTCTCGCGCCACGATGCCGTAGTAGGTCTTGGTCCTGTCGATCCAAGGATAAAACCCGCCGCCGCCGGTGCTGCTGAACGCCTGGTCACCGACCGTCGGATCAGTTTCCACCCAGTGCCCAAGCGAATAGCTCCAGGCCTCGGTGGGGGGTAGATCGTCGGGTGAGAAGGCTGCGTTGCATCCCGCCGTCGCGGTATTGGCACAGTGCGCGTTGGTGCCCAGGAAGCCAGCCAGCGTCAACCCGCCGGCGAGCATCTTGCGCAGGAACATCGCGTACCCTTGCGGACTGACGGTGACGCCGGCGGCGAGTTGCGGCAGGTTGTAGGTGAAGCCGAAACTGCCGATCGTCGCGTTCAAGTCGGCCGCGAGCGCTGCGTTGTTGGCCGAACCCAGACCCATGAAATTCACGGCGTGGTGCTGCATGTGCCCGCTGTCGTAGTCGAATCTGCCGACGGTGGCGGAGTCCAGTGCGTCCACCCCGCCGGGCGGAAAGCAGCCTTGCACCGTGTCGCTGCCGGCACCGGGGAGGCAAATCGGCGCGTTGCCGTACTGCGTGTAGCCGCTCGTGAAGTTGAGGAACGGGACGTCGGCGGCGGCGACGCCATGTTTTTGCACCACGTTGGCAGCGTAGAGCCATTTGGAGGCCGAGAAGATCTTCATCGCCGTCGTTGCCGTCGGCGCGCCCGACCCGACCGAGCCGGAGGCCTTGACGCCATTGACGTCGCCGATCTCCCAGTAGAAGGTGCCGAGGGTCCCCGTGGAACAGAGGGGATTCGTCGTCGCCGTCGCCGTGGCAGCGGCGATGCGTTGGGCATCGGTCGGCCCCGACGGTGGCGCAGGTGGGGGCGGTGGCGGTGGCGCCACCGCCGCGTCGCCACCGCCGCCGCAGGATGCCACGATGAATGACGACATGAGGGCCAGCATCGCGAGCCTGCTGTTCTTGTTCATAAGAGCTGTTCCTTGTCGAGACTGTTGAGCGAGCTTGTCGTCCATCGCACTGCATGGAACCCGAGACCGGCATCGGACCGCGATGCAGTCCGTGCGCCATGGATCATCGGGCAATGCTAGCCGGTCATTTGTCGGCCGGCGGAGCTTCATGATGTGGGGAAGCTCCTACACGCGGTCAACGCCTGCCACGCCTCGTTGTTGACTGCCCACCCCTCATTCGCGGGGTCATGAGCGTTCGACCCCAACGATTGGAGGGTCTGGGAGACATACTTCGTCACGAGTGGGATCACCGAGGGGCTTCCGATGAAGGCAAGGCACGGTCTGGCTGGGGCTGTTCTCGCAGCCATGGCGTCAACGGGTTTCGCGGCGACGCTGGCTTCATCGAACTTCGATGTCGATGCCGAAGGCTGGCATGCCCTGAATGGATCCGTGAGTTTCGAGTGGTTGACGAGTGGCGGCGATCCCGATGGGTACGTCCAGGCCAAGGACCGCAACAGCCAGACGCTGTGGTTCTTCGAGGCGCCTTCGGCCTACCTCGGCAACGTGCTGTCGGCCTATGGCGGAACCCTGTCGTTTGCGCTGAAGGGCGATTCGACTTCTCTGCCGTTGGTGGTTCCGTACGCCGACGTTCACCTGCTCGGCCAGAACGGTGTTCGGCTGGTGTTTGCCGGGGGTGCACTGCCGGTGAGCACGTGGACTTCCTACAGCATCGCCCTGGTCGCCGATGGTTCCTGGAAGGTCGACTCGGTGAGCGGCCTCGCGGCCACGGCGGCCGACTTCGCTGGCGTGTTGTCCGACCTGCAGGCGCTGCGCATCCGCGGCGACTACAGGGTGGCAGTGGAGACGACCGGGCTCGATTCGGTGATCTTGACCTCAGCCGTGCCCGAGCCCGGGAGTGCCGCGCTGCTGCTGTCCGGATTCGCCGTTGTGTCCGGCGTCGCATGGCGGCGGCGCCGCAGCAACTCCTGAATCTGCCGGCTGCGCAAGTCCGCGGCCGCCGAGGGCTAGGCGGCCCCGCAGGAGCTCTCGGACGAATCGTTCACCTCCGCACCGATTCGATGGGGGTCGATGCAGTAGCCCCGGTTCGTGGGGGTTCTGCCGGTTCGTGGCACTGCGCTTGCTTTGTGCTGGTGATGCTGCCCAGCGATGATCCGCTCGCACCGGCTCCGGGCCGAAAGGCCCCTCGTTCGCGGGGGGCGGTACTGATCAGAATGTCATTGCCGCCCACGAAAATGGCGTCTTTGCGGCGTTGCGCAGCCGCCGCTGGAAGAAGCTGCGCCATCGAGGGTCACATGCCCCGCAGAGGGCGTGCGGTGTTCACGAACCGCACCGCGTACGTGCCGGCTGTAAGCAGCCGTGACACGCAGAATCTAGGGAGTTTGACTGCGCGAGCGTGATGCTACCGTCAGCCAGCGCCACTTTCGAGCCTTGTTCTCAACCATCCATGCAGCCCGCTTCGATGCCATGACCGACTTCACTCAGTTCGTCTTCACGCCGGCAGGTCTGGGCGATGCGGCGCTTGCCATCGCTGCCAGCCGTGCAGGTGCAATCGGTGTCTACAACGCCGAACTCGACACCGATTCGAAGGCGGTCGTTGCGGCGCTCGAGCAGCTGGCGCGACATGCGCGGGGCTCGTATGGCATCAAGCTCGATGCGATCGACGAGCCGCTGGCCGCGAGCCTGCGCACCCATGCGGCGCATGGCCTGAGTTGGCTGATCGTCGATGCCGCCCTGGTGGCCGACAAGCTCGAGCTCATCGACGAGTTGCGCAAGGCGGGCACGCGGGTGCTGGCCGAAGTCAGGACCGCGCAGCCGCTGCAGGCCGAACTGCCGGAACACCTCGACGGCTTGCTGGTGAAGGGCAACGAGGCCGGCGGCTTCGTCGGCGAGGACGCGAGTTTCATCCTGCTGCAGAAGTGGCTGCAGAAGACCACGATGCCGCTGTACCTGCGTGGCGGCCTGACGCCGCACGTGGCGGCGGCCTGTAGCGCGGTCGGCGTCGCCGGTGGCGTGCTCGAGTCGCAGTTGCTGCTGCTCGACGAAGTCCGCCTGCCGGCTTCGTTGCGTACGCTGATCGGCAACCTGGCGGGCAGCGAGACTGTCGCCGTCGGCGACGGCGAGCACGGCGAGTACTTCCGGCTGCTGGTGCGCCCCGGCCACACCGCAGCGCGCCAGTTCGCCGTCGAAGGCGATGGGCTCGGCTACGCTGAATTGCGCCAGCGCGTGCGCGGCCGCAGTTCGTGGCAGGACCCGAGCAAAGGCCTGTTGCCGATCGGCCAGGAGATCGCCTTCGCGGCCCCGTGGCGCAAGCGCTACGGCCATCTGGGCGCGGTGCTGGCGGCGGTCGAGCAGGCCGTCCAGAGCCATCCGCGCATCGCCGCGCAGAACCCGCCCCTCGCCGAAGGCGGGCCGCTGGCGCAAGCGCTGGGCCTGCGTTTTCCGATCGTGCAAGGTCCGATGACGCGTGTCTCGGACACCGCCGAGTTCGCACTCCAGATCGCCCAGGGCGGCGCGTTGCCGATGCTCGCCTTCGCGATGCTGAAAGGGCAGCCGCTGGAAGCGCTGCTCACGCGCACCGCCGAACTGCTGGGCGAGCGGCCGTGGGGCATCGGCCTGCTCGGCTTCGCGCCGCAGGAACTGCTCGACGAACAGCTCGCGATCGCGGCCCGCTTCTCGCCCGACTACGCGATCATCGCCGGCGGCCGCCCCGACCAGGCCGTGCACCTCGAACGTGCCGGCGTGCCGACCTTCCTGCACGTGCCGGCGGCCAGCCTGATCGGCACCTTCCTGCAGGAAGGCGCGCGCCGCTTCATCTTCGAAGGCCGCGAGTGCGGCGGCCACATCGGGCCCTTGAGCAGCTTCGTGCTGTGGAGCTCGATGGTCGACCGCCTGCTCGCCGAACTGGGCCCGAACAAGGTGCGCGCCGACGAAGTCGAGTTGCTCTTCGCCGGCGGCATCCACGACGCGTTGTCGTCGGCGATGCTGCAGGTGCTGGTGGCGCCACTGGTCGCCGCCGGCGCCAAGGTCGGCATCCTGATGGGCAGCGCCTATCTGTTCACGAAGGAGATCGTCGACAGCGGCTCGATCGTGCCGCAGTTCCAGCAGGAAGTGCTGGACTGCGAACACACGGTGAACCTGGAGTCCGGCCCTGGCCATGCCAGCCGCTGCGGGTACACGCCCTTCGCGCGCGACTTCTTCAAGCAGCGCTTCGACATGCGCCGCGACGGCGTGCCGCCCGACGAAAGCCGGCGCGTGCTCGACGACCTGATCCTCGGCCGCCTGCGCACTGCGTCGAAAGGGCGCAAGCGCGATGGCCTGAACGCCAAGCTCGAGACGCTGACGCCCGAGCAGCAGCGCGAAGAAGGCATGTACATGCTGGGCCAGGTGGCGACCTTGCGCGCCACGGTGACCGACATCGACGCCTTGCACCGCGAGGTCACGGCAGATGCCGCAGCGCTGCTGGCGCAGCACCTGGCTGAGCCCGCAGCGCTGGTGAAGCGCTCGCTCGGCCAGCCGGCCGACGTGGCGGTGATCGGCGTTGCCACCGTGCTGCCGAAGGCCAACAGCGCGCGCGATTACTGGGAGAACATCCTCGCCAAGGTCGACGCGATCACCGAGATCCCGGCGCATCGCTGGGACTGGCGGCTGTACTTCGACGCCGATCGCACCGCCAAGGACAAGGTCTATTCGAAGTGGGGCGGCTTCCTCGACGACCTGGCCTTCGACCCGACGAAATACGGGATGCCGCCGAAGTCGATCGAATCGGTCGACCCGATGCAGCTGATGGGCCTGGAAGTCGCGCGCCGCACGCTGGCCGATGCCGGCTACGCGGACAAACCCTTCGACCGCGAGCGAGCCTCGGTAATCATCGGCGCCAGCGGCGGCGCCGGCGACTTCGGCATGCAGTACGGCCTGCGCTCGGAGCTGCCGCGCTTCAGCGGCGAGCTGCCGGCCGCAGTGGCCGAGCGCTTGCCCGAGTGGACCGAAGACTCGTTCGCCGGCATCCTGCCGAACGTAGCCGCCGGGCGCATCGCCAACCGCCTGAATTTCGGCGGCATGAACCTGACGACCGACGCAGCTTGCGCGTCGTCGCTGGCCGCGGTGTACCAGGCCGTCACCGAGCTTGCCGCCGGGCGCAGCGACTTCGTCATTGCCGGCGGCATCGACACCGTGCAAGGGCCGTTCGGCTACCTGTGCTTCAGCAAGACGCAGGCCTTGTCGCCGCGCGGACGCTGCTCGACCTTCGACGCCGGCGGCGACGGCATCGTCATCAGCGAAGGCATCGCGATGGTCGCGCTGAAGCGGCTGGCCGACGCCGAGCGCGATGGCGACCGCATCTACGCGGTGATCAAGGGCGTCGGCGCCAGCAGCGATGGCAACGCGAAGGGCATGACCGCGCCGCTGCCGGCAGGGCAGTTGCGCGCGATGCGCCGGGCCTATGCGATGGCCGGCTTCGGGCCGTCGACGGTCGGCTTGTTCGAAGCCCATGGCACCGGCACCGTCGCCGGCGACACCGCCGAGCTCGAAAGCACGACCCGGTTGATGCAGGAAGAGGGCGCGCCGCCACGCCACGCGGTGATCGGCTCGGTGAAGACGATGATCGGCCACACGAAGGCCACCGCCGGCGTTGCCGGGCTCGTCAAGGCCGTGCTCGCGATGCACCACCGCGTGCTGCCGCCGCACCGCAACGTGAGCACGCCGAACCGGGTGCTCGCCGACCCGAGCGCGCCGCTGTACCTGCTGGACGAAGCCGCGCCGTGGATCGCCCCCGGCGACGTGCCGCGCCGCGCCGCCTGCAGCGCCTTCGGCTTCGGTGGCACCAACTTCCACATCGTGATGGAAGAGCACGCCGGCGAATACCGCGACTGGCTGCGCCCGCCGGCGAGCGACGGCTGGACGGCCGAGTTGCTGCTCTGGAGCGACAGCGACCGCGGCGCACTGCAAGCCCGCGTCGACGCCCTGCAAGGCCGCCTGGCCGGGCTCGACACGCTGGTCTTGCGTGACCTCGCGGCCAGCCTCGCGGCGCGCTGGCGCCCGCGTGGCGAGGTGCTGGCGATCGTCGCCCGCAATCTTGACGACCTGCGCAGCAAGCTGGCTGCGGCTTCAGGCCTGCTGCGCGGCGAGACCAAGGCCGTACCGGGCGTCTTCCATGGCACGGTGAAGGAACCCGCCGGCAAGCTGGCCGTGCTGTTCCCCGGCCAGGGCTCGCAGTACCCAGGCATGGCGCGCGAAGCCGCGCTGCATTTCGAGCCGGTCGCGAATGCACTGGCCGAAGCCGACGCCACGCTGCACGCCCCGTTCGGCCAGCGTTTCGGCGCCGCGACCCGGCTGTCACAGTTCATCTTCCCGCGCGGTGCCTACGACGATGCCGCCAAGACCGCGGCCCGGCAGAAGCTGACCAGCACCGACATCGCGCAGCCGGCGCTCGGCGCGGTCGAGGTCGGCCTCTTCCGCCTGATGCAGTCGCTCGGCCTGAAGGCCGACATGCTGGCCGGCCACAGCTATGGCGAGTTCGTCGCGCTGTTCGCGGCCGGCGCGGTCGACTTCGAGGCGCTGATGCAGCTCTCTGCCGCGCGCGGGCGCTTCATCGTCGACGCCGCATCCGCCGAAGGTGCCGAACTCGGCACCATGGCGGCCGTGACCGCGCCGCGCAAGGTCGTCGAGGACGCGATCGCCGACATCGACGATGTGATCATCGCCAACCACAACGCGCCGTTGCAAAGCATCGTCTCGGGCACGCGCGAAGGCGTGAAGGCGGCTTGCGCCAAGCTGCTGCAGGCGGGCGTCGAAGTGACCGAGATCCCGGTCGCCGCGGCCTTCCATTCGAGCCTGGTCAAGCCGGCGCAGCAGGCGCTGTCCGACCTGATCGACGCCACGCCGTGGGCGCCGGTGCAGATCCCGGTGTATTCGAACAGCACCGCCCGCCCGCATGCGAACGATGTCGCGCGCGTCAAACGCCAGATGGCCGAGCACCTGGTGCGCCCGGTCGAGTTCGTCGCCGAGATCGAGGCCATGTACCGCGATGGCGCGCGTGTCTTCGTCGAGGTCGGCCCGAAGTCGGTGCTGGCCCGCCTGACGCAGCGCATCCTCGAAGGCCAGCCGCACGTGGCGGTTGCCATCGACGACGGCAGTGGCCTCGCCGGGCTGCTCGGTGGAATCGGCCAGCTCTTGTGCGCGGGCGTGGAACTGGACATCGCGCCGCTGTTCACACGCCGCGATTGCCGCATCGGCGACCCGGCCGAACCGGCCGCACTGCTGCGCGTGGAACCAGTGCCCAAACACGCCTGGATGCTCAACGGCAGCGGCTCGCGCCGTGCCGCCGAGCCGGTGCGCCAGATCGGCATGACACTGGAGCAGGTCCAGGCCGCGTCGGCAGCGCCGCTGCCGGCACCGCCCGTGCTTCCTGCACCGATGCCGGCACCGATGCTCGCGCCGACGCCTGTCGCGCGAGTCACGGCGGCCCCCGCAGCGATGCCGGTGGCACCCGAACGAGTACCCCCACAGACTTGGAGAAGGAGTCGAGCCATGGATGAACGACGAACGGCACCCGGCATGGCGGATTCATCCGTCATGTCCGAGTATTTCGCGACGATGCGCCAGTTCCTGGAGACGCAGGAGCGCGTGATGTCCAGCTTCCTCGGTGATGGCGGCGCGGTCGCCCGCCCGGCACTGCGCTCGCGGCCGATGCCGATGGCCTTGCCGCGGGTCGCCGAAATCGCGGCGCCGGTTTTGCCGGTGCCCGCTCCCGTGCCAGTCGCAGCGCCGGTGGTGGCTGCGGCCGCGCCGGTTGCGGTGGCGGTGGCGGCACCGGTGGTCGTTGCACCGGTAGCGAAAGCTGCCGAGCCGGCGCCGGTGGCCAAGGCCCCGGCGGTGGCGCCGAAGGCCGGTGCTGACGACTTGTCGCGCGACAAGCTGCTCGACATGCTGCTGGCGATCGTCGAAGAAAAGACCGGCTACCCGCGCGAGATGGTCGGCCTCGACCAGAACCTCGAAGCCGATCTCGGCATCGACTCGATCAAGCGCATCGAGGTGGTCGGCGCGATGTTGCAGATGCTGCCGGCCGGCCATCGCGACGCGCTCACCGAAAGCCGCAGCAAGCTGAATACGCAGCCCACGCTGAGCGGCATGCTCGACCTGATCGTCCAGGCCAAGGTGGGAGGCGCCGTTACCGTCCCTTTTGAATCGGCCGGGGTGGGAGCAAAGGCTGGCATTGCCAGCCACCCGCCCCGGCTGGTGATGCGCCAGCAGCCCGAGCCGCTGGCGCCGGGGATGGCGCGCCGGCTGACCCCCGGGCGCTTCGTGCTCACGCGCGACCGCCTGGGCGCTGCCGATGCACTGGCGGCCGCGCTGGCGGCGCGCGGCGCCGAGGCAGTGATCGTCGAGCCGCAGACTTTGGCCGACGAGGCAACGCTGCTCGAAGCCTGCCAGGCACTCGGCACGGCGCCGGTCGCCGGCGTCGTGCACCTGGCGGCGCTGGGTTCGCCCGCGCTGACCGGCCAGGAAACGCCGGCCGAATGGCGCCAGGCCCTGCAACTGCACGAGAAGTCCTTCTTCCTGCTGCTGCGCGAACTGGGCGGCCGCATGGGCGAAGGCGCGCGCGTGGTGGCCGCCAGCGACCTCGGCGGCTTGTTCGGCCGCGACGGGTCGTCGGCGGGCACTCTGCGCCTGCAGTCGGGCGCGGTTGGCGCCGTCAAGTCGTTGCTCGAAGAGCGGCCCGAGCTGCGCGTGAAGGCGGTCGATCTCGACCCGCGGCGCAGCGCGGCCGAATGGGCTGCCGACTTGCTCGGCGAGATCGAACTCGACGGCGGCCGGCAGGAAGTGGGTTATCCCGGCGGCCTGCGCACGGTCTTCCACACGATTGCCGAAGATGTGGCTATCGACCCGGCACGCGATGCCGCGCTGGCCCAACTGGTGGTGCTGGCCACCGGCGGCGCGCGCGGCATCACGGCCGAGGTGCTGCGCGAGCTGGCAGCGCCGGGCACGACCTTGGTGCTCACCGGCCGCAGCCCGATGCCGGAGCCTGAATCAGGCGACACCGCAAAGCTGCCCGATGCCGACGCGTTGCGCAAGCACTACGTGGCCCAGGTCCGTGCCGGTACGCTGAAGCTGACGCCGGGGGAAGTGCAGCGCAGGCTGCAGTCGGTGCTCGACCAGCGCGAAATGCGCGCCAACTTGGCCGACTTCCAGGCCGCCGGCGCTGCGGTCGAGTACCACGCGGTCGACGTTACCGACGAGAACGCCGTCCGCGCGCTGGTCGACGGCGTGCGTGTGCGCCACGGGCGCATCGACGGCGTCGTGCATGGCGCCGGCGTCATCGAAGACAAGCGCCTGGCCGACAAGCGCAGCGACAGCTGGTCGCGGGTGGTCGACACCAAGGTCATCGGCGCGCTGCTGCTGCAGAAATACGTCGACCCGGCCGCGCTGAAGTTTTTCACCGTCTTCAGCTCGGTCGCCGGGCGCTACGGCAACAGTGGCCAGTCCGACTACGCCACCGCCAACGAATTGATGAACCGCCTGTGCATTGCGCTGCAAGCGCGCTGGGGCGAGCATGTAGCGGTCAGCGCCCTCTGCTGGGGCCCTTGGGGTGCGACGAAATTCGGCGCCGGCATGGTGACCGCAGAGACCGAGGCCAAGTTCGCCGAGAAGGGCGTTCGTCTCGTATCGGCGGCACTCGGGCGGCGCCTGTTCCGGCAGGAACTCGCCCGCACGGCGGGAACACCGGTCGAGGTGGTCTGCGGCGAAGCGCCGTGGGAAAGCCGCGAGGCGCAACTCGGCCGCATCCAGATGGTGTCGGCGTCGGCGCCGATGTCGGCAGCGGCCGATGCCGACAACAGGCCCGAACTCGGCCCCTTGCTCGGCCGCGGCGTGCCGGTTGCGCGGCCCACCGGCGAGCGCGTGCTGCCGTTGCGGCTGGACCCGGCTCGGCACCTGTACCTGCAAGAGCATGCGCTGGACGGCAAGATGGTGTTGCCCGCCGCCGCTGCGCTCGAGCTGATGGCCGAAGCCGCGCGCACGCTGTGGCCGGGCTGGCGGGTCGTCGAGGTGCGCGAGCACAAGCTGCTGAAGGGCGTCGAGATGGACTTGGCCGGACGCGAGCTGCAGGTCTTCCTGAGCCCGCCGCCGTACGGCAGCAGCGAAGGCTTCGACGTCAGCGCCGCGTTGCAGACCGACCTCGGCAACGGCCGTGCGCTGACCCACTACCGCTGCGTCGTGCGGCTGGAGCAGGCGCTGCCGGCGGCGGTGCCGGCCGAGCGCGCCTTCCACGACGACAAGTCGTTGACGGTGGCCAAGGCCTATGGCGAGTGGTTGTTCCACGGCCCTCGTTTCCAGGTCATCGAACACATCGAAGGGCTGTCGCCGGCCGGCTCAGGCGCGCGCGTGCGGTCCAGCCATCCGTCGCAATGGCTGGCACGGCAGAGCGCCGACGCACCCGGCTGGCTGTTCGACCCCGCCTTGCTCGACGCAGCCGCGCAGATGGCCTGGCTGTGGGCACGCGCCTACCGCGACGAATCGGCCCTGCCGACCCGCTTCGGCCGCGTGGTGCGCTACCGCGACCAGTTCCCGGCGCGTCTGCATATGGAATACGAGCGCATCGAAAGCCCCGACCCGAACCTGATCCGCGGCAACGTCGTCTTCTCCGACGAACATGGCGAGCCGGTGATGGCGATCGAAGAACTCGACAGCGTCGCCAGCGCCGCGCTGAACCGCCTGGGCGGCACCGCGCGGGCAGCCGAGGACGCCGCGGCATGACGAAGCAAGAACTCCCGAGCCCGACGCCGATCGCCATCGTCGGCATGGCCTGCATCTTCCCGCAGGCCCCCGATCTGCAGGCCTTCTGGAACAACATCCTCGGCGGTGTCGACGCCATCGGCGAGCCGGTCGAATCGTGGGACGCGAAACGCTACCTCGACGCCGGCCGCATCAAGACCCAGTTCGGCG
>Ga0307513_10006635_pt1 | contig 15108 bp, 15 predicted proteins | sample 15_EM_MG_FD_202174 | JGI IMG/M metagenome (GOLD analysis project Ga0307513, IMG submission 202174) | Populus trichocarpa ectomycorrhiza microbial communities from riparian zone in the Pacific Northwest, United States - 15_EM | ecosystem: Host-associated > Plants > Roots > Unclassified | place... | reverse complement strand
CGCGGCTAACCCCGGGACACCTGACCCCCGCGTTCTCCTGATCGCATGATGAGCAGATGCATTACCCACCGGTGCCTGGCCCTGGCCCTCCTCGCGCTGACCGCCCTCCCTTCGCTCCCCGCCCCCACGGCCCTCGCAGCGTCACCGCCCCCACCCTCCCCCGGCCCCATGGGCGACCTCGTCCCCGGCGTGCGCCCCGCCCCCTCCCAGCCCTGGACCTTCGACACCCCGGACCAGGTGCTCGCCCCGCAGGTGTACACCCCGACGGAGAAAGAGGACGCCGTCGAACCGGCCGACGCCGCGCAGGGGACGTACGACCTCATCGAGTACGTGCCTCTCCAGGACGCCGCCCGCAAAGTGGCCTGCTCCAAGCTCACCGGGCCCTATCAGCGGCAGGTCGAGTACTGGCTGAAGCTGAAGGTGGACGGGAAGCAGTCCGCCGCGGACTGCCGGGCCATCCGCGCGTTCCAGGTCAAGTACAAGATCAAGCCCGCCATCGGGTTCGCGGGGCCTGTCACCTGGTCCCGCATGCAACTGCTGTCCGCGCGGAAGAATCCGAACGCCGCCGGCAAGTGCCCCGTACGGACCTACCGCGTCGCCTGTGTCGACCTCGGGCGCCAGCTGACCTGGGTGCAGAAGGGGAAGAAGGTCGTTTACCAGCCCGTGCCCATTCGTAGTGGGCGGGCCGGGTACGCGACCCGGGGCGGCTGGCACAAGGTGTACTGGAAGCACAAGAACCATCACTCGACCCTCTACGACACCCCTATGCCCTACTCCCAGTTCTTCAGCGGCGGCCAGGCCTTCCACGCCGTCTACGGCAGCATCTACACCACCGTCGGCTCCATGGGCTGCGTCAACATGCGGCTCGCCGACGCACGGAAGCTGTGGAGCGTGCTGAAGACGGGCGACCGGGTGTACGTGTGGGGACGGCGGGCCGCGGGGTAGCCGAGAGAATGGTCGAGAGTCCCTCTGAGACACTGGGGGCGCCATGAGCATGAGTGAGACAGCAGCCCCGCCCACCGCAGCCCTGCGTGCCCGCGCCGAGATCGATCTGGGCGCCCTGCGGGCCAACGTACGGACCCTGCGTGCCCGCGCGCGCGGCGCGGCCCTGATGGCCGTCGTCAAGGCCGACGCGTACGGCCACGGTGCGCTCCCGTGCGCCCGGGCCGCCGTCGAGGCGGGTGCGGAGTGGCTCGGCACCGCCACGCCCGAGGAGGCGCTCGCGCTGCGGCAGCCGGACTCCGGGATTCCCGATCACGTCCGGATCATGTGCTGGCTCTGGACGCCCGGCGGGCCCTGGCAGGCCGCCATCGAGGCCGACATCGACGTGTCGGTGGGCGGGATGTGGGCCCTGCGGGAGGTTGTCGACGCCGCCTCCGCCGCCCATCGGCCCGCTCGTGTCCAGCTCAAGGCCGACACCGGGCTCGGGCGCGGCGGCTGTCAGCCGGGGGACGACTGGTGCGCGCTCGTCGCCGCGGCCCTGCGCGCCGAGCGGGACGGGCTGATCCGGGTCACCGGGCTCTGGTCCCATCTCGCCTGCGCCGACGAACCCGACCACCCCTCCATCGGCGCCCAGCTCACCCGCTTCCACGACATGGTCGCGTACGCCGAACGGCACGGACTGCGGCCCGAGGTACGGCATCTCGCCAACTCGCCCGCCGTGCTCAGCCGTCCGGACACCCACTTCGACCTCGTACGGACGGGGGTGGCTGTGTATGGGATCTCGCCGAGCCCCGAGATCGGGACCTCCGCCGACCTCGGCCTGCGCCCCGTGATGACGCTGGCCGCCTCGCTCGCGCTGGTCAAGCACGTACCGGGCGGCCACGGCGTCAGCTACGGACACCACTACGTCACGCCCGGCGCCACCACCCTCGGTCTCGTCCCCGTCGGCTACGCGGACGGCATCCCGCGTCACGCCTCCGGCACCGGTCCCGTACTGATCGGCGGCAAGTGGCGGACCGTGGCCGGGCGGGTCGCCATGGACCAGTTCGTCGTCGATCTGGGGGGCGACGAGCCCGAGGCCGGCGCGGAGGTTCTCCTCTTCGGGCCGGGCGACCGCGGTGAGCCCACCGCCGAGGACTGGGCACAGGCGGCCGGGACGATCGCGTACGAAATCGTCACCCGCATCGGAACCCGGGTACCGCGCGTCTACGTGAATGAGCAACAACAGGGGTAGGCGCTGGAGAGTTTCTTCGGCCGACGGCACGAGTAACCCCGGCCACTCCAGCAAGCCCAGCAAGTCCAGCAACTTCAGTGACAGTTCCAGATATCCAGCGAGGAGCGGTACGTGAGCGAGAGCAGTGCGGAGGTCGTCGCGAGCGCCGCCACGGCGGCCGTGGCCTCCGTCACGGGGGCGTCGGCCGGTAACTGGCGCCGGGCGACCGGCATCGTGGGCGTCGCCATAGGAGTGGTGGCCGCAGGTGCCGCCGCGGGCGTCGCCGTCGAGCGGATGACCGTGGGGCGCGGCATGCGCCAGAGGGCGCGGCTCGCGCTCGACTCGGCGGGCCCGTACGGCGCGCTGCGCGGCACCCCGGGCAAGGCGTACGCCGACGACGGCACGGAGCTGTACTACGAGGTCGACGACGTCGACCCGGCGGCGGCGCCCGCCCTCACCCCGCGCCGGCGCCGCCTCTTCGGACGCAAGGCCCCGGCCCCCGTCACCGTCGTCTTCAGCCACGGCTACTGCCTCAACCAGGACTCCTGGCACTTCCAGCGGGCCGCCCTGCGCGGGGTCGTGCGGAGTGTGTACTGGGACCAGCGCAGCCATGGCCGGTCCGGGCGCGGCACCGCCCAGGTCAAGGACGGGGTGCCCGTCTCCATCGACCAGCTCGGGCAGGACCTGAAGGCCGTGCTCGACGCCGCCGTGCCGGAGGGGCCGATCGTGCTCGTCGGGCACTCCATGGGCGGGATGACCGTCATGGCCTTCGCCGACCAGTACCCGGACGTCGTACGGGAGCGGGTTGTCGCGGTCGCCTTCGTCGGTACGTCGTCGGGGCGGCTCGGCGAGGTGAACTTCGGGCTGCCCGTCGCGGGCGTGAACGCCGTACGGCGGGTGCTGCCCGGCGTACTGAAGGCGCTGGGGCAGCAGGCCGAGTGGGTGGAGCGGGGACGGCGGGCCACCGCCGATCTCTTCGCGGGGATCATCAAGCGGTACTCGTTCTCGTCGCGGGACGTCGACCCCGCCGTCGCCCGGTTCGCCGAGCGGATGATCGAGGGCACGCCCATCGATGTCGTCGCCGAGTTCTACCCGGCCTTCACCGAGCACGACAAGACCGAGGCCCTCGGCCACTTCAAGGATCTGCCCGTGCTGGTGCTGGCCGGGGTCGGCGACCTCGTCACGCCCAGCGAGCACAGCGAGGCCATGGCCGACCTGCTGCCGGACGCCGAGCTGGTGCTCGTGCCGGACGCCGGGCACCTGGTGATGCTGGAGCACCCGGAGGTCGTCACCGACCGGCTCGCCGACCTGCTCACCCGCGCGGGTGCCGTGCCGGCAGGGGCTACCGTTTCCGGTTATGGAAGCACCAGCGGCAGCGCACAACCAGGCTGAGTCCCCCTTGTCCGCCTCCTCGTCCTCCCCGGACCCTCAGTCCTTCGAACTCGTCGTCGACTCGCCCGACGAGATGCGGGAGTTGGGTCTCCGGCTCGCCAAGCTCCTCCGGGCCGGCGACCTCGTGATGCTCACCGGTGAGCTGGGCGCGGGCAAGACGACGCTGACGCGCGGGCTCGGCGAGGGGCTCGGGGTCCGGGGTGCCGTCACCTCGCCCACCTTCGTGATCGCCCGCGTCCACCCCTCCCTCGGCGACGGCCCGCCGCTCGTCCACGTGGACGCGTACCGGCTGGGCGGCGGTCTCGACGACATGGAGGATCTCGACCTCGACGTCTCGCTGCCCGAGTCCGTGGTGGTGGTGGAGTGGGGTGAGGGGAAGGTCGAGGAGCTGACGGACGACCGTCTTCATCTCCTCATCCACCGAGCCGTCGGCGACACCACCGACGAGGTACGGCACGTCACCCTCACGGGGGTGGGGGAGCGGTGGGCGTCGGTTGACCTCGGCTCGATCTGAGCGCCGTAGGAACGTTTGCGTGAATGTTCCGACAATCGGTCGGCAAGATGTTGCGTTCGGGGTCTTGTGCGTGGTCACATGGTATCCAGTCCGTGGTTAGGTTTACCTAACTACGTCCGCCCCCGAACCTCAGGAGGCGTCCATGTCGGCTACCGAGAGCACGCCGCCCGCGTCGAAGCGGTTTGCGGTGCCTGGGGTGTCCATGCGTGAGCTGTTGGCTGCGGGGGTGGCTGCTCGGGCCGTCTCCACGCCTCCGCGTGTTCCCGATGTGCCGCCGGTTCAGGAACGGCCCAAGGCCGCTTAGGTGCTCGGTTCGCCGCGCCGCCGTCGTGGCTGGTCGCGCCCGCGCGGCGGGGCCGCATATCGATACAGCCCCGCGCCCCTGAAATAAGGGGACCCGAGTCAGTGGATTACTACGACCCTTTCTCCGATCGTTGCGAACTCCCACATCGCCGTTCCGTCCGGGCGGGTTTCCCGGATGCCGCCTGTGCGGGCCTCCGGGTCCAGTTCCGGTTGGGGAGCCGTGGTGTCCACCGCCGCGCTGAAGCCGATGGCCACGCCGTCCACGCCCGTGAAGCGGACGACGTGCTCGATCGGGGTGCCGTCCGTGCCCGTGATCGAGTTCGAGCGGGACGTGACGAGGTAGCTGCCCGGCGCCGGGTCGACCGTGCCCGGCGTGACGGTGAAGGTGCGGAGCACCCTGCCGTTCGTGCCGACGATCCACACCCGGTCGTCGTCCAGGGAGTACACGACCCGCTTGCCCTTGCCGGTGCCGCCCGGCAGGGCGTCGGGGTGCCGGGTGTCCCGGGGGACCTTGGACGTCGTCACCGGTGTTGAGGAGGACAGGCGCTCGGCCTCCGGGCGCGGGGCGGTCGCGGAGGCCTGGTAGGTGAGGAAGCCGACCGTGGCGAGGGCCGCCACGGTGAGCCCGGCCACGAATCCCGAGCTGCTCCTGGTCACCGGCGCCCACCTCTTCGTTCTCTGTAATGACACGTACGTCCCGTTTTGTGGCGACGGTAGCAGTAGCCGTACCGCCGACCGGGGCGGCCGTACGCGGGGCGCGGGCGCCGTAGGCTGTTCGCGTGCTCTTGCTCGCTCTGGATACCGCCACCCCGGCCGTCACGGTCGCCCTGCACGACGGGACGGCCGTCGTCGCCGCGTCGAGCCAGGTCGACGCGCGGCGGCACGGGGAACTGCTGCTGCCCGCCGTCGACCGGGTCCTCGCCGAGGCGGGCACGGGCCTCGACGCCGTCACCGGCGTCGTCGTCGGCATCGGCCCCGGCCCCTACACCGGCCTGCGCGTCGGCCTGATGACCGCCGACACCTTCGGTCTCGCGCTCGGCGTCCCCGTACACGGCGTCTGCACGCTCGACGGCCTCGCGTACGCCGCCGAGGTCGAGGACGGCCCCTTCGTCGTGGCCACCGACGCCCGCCGCAAGGAGGTCTACTGGGCCCGCTACAGCGACTCCCGTACGAGGGTCACGGAGCCGTCCGTCGACCGGCCCGCGGACATCGCCGACCAGGTCGCGGGCCTGCCCGCCGTCGGCGCGGGCGCCCTGCTCTACCCGGACACCTTCCCGGACGCGCACGGGCCCGAGCACGTCTCCGCCGCGGCCCTCGCCGCTCTGGCCGCCGAACGGCTGGGGGCGGGCGTCGAACTCCCCGCCCCCAGACCCCTCTACCTGCGCCGCCCCGACGCCCAGGTCCCCAAGAACTACAAGGTGGTCACCCCCAAGTGACGACTGCTGTGCTGCGCGAGATGCGCTGGTGGGACATCGAGCCCGTACTGGAACTGGAGAAGGACCTCTTCCCCGAGGACGCCTGGTCCCGGGGCATGTTCTGGTCCGACCTCGCCCACGCGCGGGGACCGGAGGCGACCCGGCGGTACTTCGTCGCGGAGGACGAGGGGGCGGACGGGAGCAGGCGGATCATCGGGTACGCGGGGCTCGCCACCGCCGGTACCGAATCCGACACCGGCTCCGCCACGGGCGCCGACGTACAGACGATCGCCGTCGCCCGCGAGCACTGGGGCACCGGTCTCGGCGCCGTGCTGCTGACCGAGCTGCTGCGGGCGGCGACCGCGTTCGAGTGCGCCGAGGTCATGCTGGAGTGCCGGGTGGACAACGTACGCGCGCAGAAGCTGTACGAGCGGTTCGGCTTCGAGCCCATCGGGTTCCGGCGCGGCTACTACCAGCCGGGGAACGTCGACGCCCTGGTGATGCGCCTGCGCGACCCGTCGGCGGCAGTCCCTTCAGCACCTTCAGCCCCTTCAGTACAAGGAACCGAGAGCAATGGCTGACTCCAAGGACGTCCCGCTGGTCCTCGGCATCGAGACCTCCTGTGACGAGACCGGCGTCGGCATCGTCCGGGGGACCACGCTCCTCGCGGACGCCATCGCGTCCAGCGTCGACGAGCACGCCCGGTTCGGGGGTGTCGTGCCGGAGGTCGCCTCCCGCGCGCACCTGGAGGCGATGGTGCCGACCATCGAGCGGGCGCTGAAGGAGGCGGGGGTCAGCGCGAAGGACCTCGACGGCATCGCCGTCACGGCCGGTCCCGGGCTCGCGGGCGCTCTGCTGGTCGGGGTCTCGGCGGCGAAGGCGTACGCGTATGCGCTGGGCAAGCCGCTGTACGGGGTGAACCACCTCGCCTCCCACATCTGCGTCGACCAGCTGGAGCACGGGCCGCTGCCCGAGCCGACGATGGCCCTGCTGGTCTCCGGCGGTCACTCCTCCCTCCTCCTCTCCTCGGACATCACGTCCGACGTACGGCCGATGGGCGCGACCATCGACGACGCGGCCGGCGAGGCCTTCGACAAGATCGCGCGGGTGCTGAACCTGGGCTTCCCCGGCGGTCCCGTCATCGACCGGTACGCGCGCGAGGGCGACCCGAAGGCCATCGCGTTCCCGCGCGGACTGACCGGGCCGCGCGACCCGGCGTACGACTTCTCCTTCTCCGGGCTCAAGACGGCCGTGGCCCGCTGGATCGAGGCGAAGCGGGCGGCGGGGGAGGACGTGCCGGTGCGTGATGTGGCGGCCTCCTTCCAGGAGGCGGTGGTGGACGTGCTGACCCGGAAGGCCGTACGGGCCTGCAAGGACGAGGGCGTCGACCACCTGATGATCGGCGGGGGCGTCGCCGCCAACACGCGGCTGCGCGCACTCGCCCAGGAGCGCTGCGAGGCGGCCGGTATCCGCCTCAGGGTTCCCCGGCCCAAGCTGTGCACGGACAACGGCGCGATGGTGGCGGCGCTGGGCGCCGAGATGGTCGCCCGCAACCGGGCCGCCTCCGACTGGGACCTGTCGGCGGACTCCTCCCTGCCGGTGACCGACCCGCACGTACCGGGGCGCAGCAACAGCCACAGTCACGGCCACACGCATGCGCACGATCATGTGCACGAGGTGAGTAAGGGGAACCTGTACACGTGACCGTCGTGCTGATGTGGGAGGCCCGGGCCGTCGAGGGGCGCGGGGCCGAACTCCTCGCCTGGGCACGGGCGCAGACGCTTGCGGCGACTCCGGTGCGCCGGGAGACCCTCCGCGCTCCACAGGACCGCGTCCTCGTCATCACGTGGTGGGACGCGGAGTACGACGCCGACCTGCCCGAACTTCCCGAGCCGGACGGGGAGTTGGTGACACGGGCGGTGCACCGCTGGCGATTCGAGTCGGTGGACGCGCGGTCCACGTCCTCCCCGTCCTCCCCGTAACGGGCGTTCGACGACGCCGCTCTTCCCCTTCCCCCGGCTCCATTCGGTCCGGACCGGAAATTTCCCGGCACCCCCTTCAACCTTTCCGCCCCGAACACGCTCAAGAACAGGTGAGGGCGATACCTGTGAGGCGTGTGAGGGGCGTGATGTGTATGAGGCACGTGAACCAAGCAACAGCCACGGCCGTACGCATGACGGGAAACGGGAGCGGGAGGGTGGATGTCGGCGACGGTCCGGCAGCGGGACTTCGAGGAGTACGCGCGGGCGGGCCGGCAGCGCCTGTACCGGACGGCGTATCTGCTCTGCGGCGACCGCGAGCACGCTCGCGACCTGGTGCAGTCCACGCTGGCCCGCCTCTTCCAGCACTGGCACCGGGCGAGCCGGGCCGACCACCTCGACGCCTACGCCCGTACCGTCCTGACCCGGCTGTTCCTGCACGAGCGCCGACGCCGGCTGCGTGACCTGCTCGCCCACGCCCGCCCCGACCCCGCGCCCGCCGCGCCCAGACCCGAGCTGCGCGTCACCCTCATGGCCGCGCTCGGTGAACTCCCGCCCCGGGCAAGGGCGATGGTCGTCCTGCGCTACTGGGAGGACCTGAGCGTGTCGGAGGTGGCCGCGCAGCTGCGGTGCAGCGAGTCCACCGTCAAGAGCCAGTGCTCCCGCTCCCTGACCCGGCTGCGCGCGGAGCTGGGCGACGCCCATGTGTACACCGCCGAGTACTGAACACCCGAACGCCTCCAGTGCTGAGAGGAACTTCCGTGCACGACACGCCCCCCGGCCGCCCGCACGGGCCCGAGCCGGACGCCGGGCCCGACGACGCGCTCGTCGGGGAGCTGAGGGAACTGATGGAGCGGGCCGCCGCCGGTCTCGCACCGCTGCCCGATCTGACGCAGGAGGCGGTACGGCTGGGCGGGCGCCGCCGGATCCGGGCGCGGCTCGCCGTGGTCGGCGCGGTCGCCGGGGTCCTCGCGGCCGGGGGCATCGGCTCGGCCGCACTCGGCGGCCTGGGCAGCGCCGCGCCGCAGCCGGTCGGCCCGGCGGTCGCACCGCCCACCGCGACCCGCCCGTCGGCCGTGCGGACCCCCGTCCCCGCCCCCTCCATGCCCACGCCCACGTCCACGCCCACGTCCACGACGTCATCGGTGTCCGCGCCCACGGGCACGACGGAGGCCCTCGGCCGGGCAGAGGTGGCGGCGGCACTGACCGTGGCGCTGGGCGACCTGATCGGGACCGTCTCCCCGGACGGCGCCGGCCTCTTCGCCGGACGGATCGACGGGCACACCTTCCCGGTGACGTTCCAGGTCATCCAGGGGGCGGACGCCCTCGACGAGTGCCCGGACCCGCCCGACCAGGCGGTGACCTGCCGTACGGCATGGCTGTCCGGCCGGATCGAGGCGAGGCTCCTCGTCGCGGGCGGCGACCTGCCGGGCGACGAGTCCCTCGGCATCAGTTACCGCTACCTGGAAAGCACCGTGAAGCTGACCATCGGCGCGGACACCGACGCCGGGGTCTCCCCGCCCGTCACCGCGGACCAGCTGGTGGTCGCGGCGGGCAGCGAGGTCATGCTGGCCGCGGTGAAGTACGAGCTGAAGTACGCGGCGAGATACGCGGAGAAGGCGGAGGCGAACTCCTCGGGCGAGGCGTCCGACTCCCCGTCCTTCCTGGCCCCGGACGCCACGACCGAACCCTCCACCGCCGAGCCCTCCCTGGCAGGCGACCCGAACGACACCGACAGCGCGAGCGAGACAGGCGGTTCCTCCCGATGACTGAGCAACGACGTGCAGCGGACGGTCCGCGCGGCCGGGTCGCCTTACGGCGGCAACGCAGGCAGCGGGTCCGGCTCGGCGCGATCGGCGCCACGGTCTGTCTCGCCGCGCTCGGTACGGCGGCGGTGCCGCTGCTCCTGCCCCGGCTGCTGCCGGACAACGCGTCGCAGGCCGGTTCCCCGGAGGCGGTCCGGACGACGGCCGGGCCCTCCCCGGACCCGGGAACGTCCGCGGCGCAGGGTGCCACGAGTGCGCCCCCCGACGACTCCACCGTCGCCGGGTCCCCCGACCCCTCCGAGTCGCCCAAGGCCCCCAAGTCCCCGGTCGCCACCGGCACTTCGGGGTCAGGGAAGGGCTCCGGGACCGGCTCGGGGAAGGGCTCCTCCTCGACGCCCACCATCCCCACCTCCGGCCCCGGCACCTTCGACACGGCCCCGGTCACCGTCACCGGGCCCGCCTCCGGTACGCCCTTCCGCGTCCAGGTCGAGGACGGCGCGGGCGTCGACCCGACGGACGCGGCCCGCCAGATCGGCGCCATCCTGGGCGACCGGCGCGGCTGGGGGCGGGCGGGCGCCACCTTCCGCCAAGTCACCGGCGCGGAGGCCGAGTTGACGTTCAAGGTCGCCACCGCGAGCACCACGGACAAGCTGTGCAACGTCCAGCAGCCGCAACACATCGGCGAGGTCAACTGCCGGGCCGGCGTCAACGTGGTGATCAACCTCAAGCGCTGGCAGCTCGGTTCCCCCGAGTTCGACGGTCCGGCGACCGAGTACCGCGCCCTGATCGTCAACCACGAGGTCGGCCACTGGCTGGGCCGAGGCCATCTGACCTGCCCGGGCGCGGGCCAACCCGCGCCCGCGATGATGCAGCAGATCGACGGCCTCAAGGGCTGCGTGTCGAACGCCTGGCCGTACGACACACAGGGCCGCTATCTGGACGGCCCCGCTGTGCCGTAGCGGAGGAGAGCGGAGGAGAGCGGAGGAGAGGCGACCGGCCCGGCCCGCTAAGGGCCGACCTCCGTCTCGCACCGCAGCCGCCGCTCCGCCCCCAACTCCCTTACCGCGCCCACCAGTCGCACCCGGGCCGTATGCCGCACCTCCGCACTCGACGCCCCCAACCGCAGCTCCAGCACCCCCGGTTCGACGATCCGCCGCCCCGCGCGATCCGTGAACGCCGAGAGATCCGCGTGGAACCGGAACGTCACCCGGCGCGCGGCCCCCGACGCCAACTCCAGCCGCTGGTAACCGATCAGCCGGACATCGGGCCGGGTCACCGAGGCCACCGGATCGTGCAGATACAGCTGCACGACCTCGGCCCCGGCCCGCGCCCCCGTGTTCCGGACGGTCACCGACACCTCGTAGGACCCGTCCGTCCAGATCTCCGCCTCATCTGCCCCCTCGCCTGAGAAGTCCTCCCAGACGAACGAGGTGTACGACAGCCCGTGCCCGAAGGGATACAGCGGCGTCGGGTCCAGGCTGCTGACCTCGCCCGCGAGCCCCAACGGCGGCTGGAGATACGTCCACGGCTGGCCCCCGCGCTCCCTCGGCACGCTCACCGGCAGCCGTCCCGACGGGGTGACGCGGCCCGACAGCACTCCCGCGACCGCCGGGCCGCCCTCCTCCCCGGGGAAGAACGCCTGGACCACCGAAGCCAGTTGACCGTGCCAGCGCCCGAGCGCGTACGGCCGCCCGGTGAGCAGCACGAGCACCACCGGAACCCCCGTCGACACGAGCGCGTCCAGCAACTCGGCCTGTACGCCCGGCAGTTGCAGGTCGGCGACATCGCACCCCTCACCCGACGTACCCCGCCCGAACAGTCCCGCCCGGTCGCCCAGCACCGCCACGCACACATCAGCCTCGGCGGTCCGCGCCACCGCCTCCTCGAAGCCCGAGGTGTCAGGGCCCGAGGTGTCGCAGCCCTCCGCGAACGTCACCTTGGCGTCCGGGAGTTCGGCGCGCAGGGACTCCAGGAGGGAGGGGATGGGCACGCCCACCGGAGTCTCCGGATGGCTCGGCAGGACATGCGAGGGGAACGAATAACACCCCAGCATCGCCAGCGCGTCCGCCGCCCTCGGCCCCACGACCGCGATACGCGTGTCCGGGGCCAGCGGCAGCAGCCCGTCCGGATTGTCCAGCAGCACCACCGACTCCTCCGCCAACCGCCGTGCCAGCGCCCGGTTTCCGGCCGAGTCCAGGTCGATCGGCCTGCCGTCCGGCTCGGGCCGCCAGTCCTCGTCCAGCAGCCCCAGCTCGCACTTCTGCGCCAGCACCCGCCGCGCCGCCCGGTCCACCAGCGACTCCGGCACGTCTCCCGCCCGAACGGCCGCCACCAGCGCGTCGCCGTAGCTCCGGATCGTCGGCAGCTCGACATCGATGCCGGCCGCCAGGGCGACATGGGCGGCCTCGGCGGGCGTACCGGCGACCCGGTGCAGGGTCTCCAGGAAGCCGATGCCGAAGTAGTCCGAGACGACCGTGCCCGTGAACCCCCAGTCCTCGCGCAGGAGTTGGGTGAGCAGCTGCGGGTCGGCGGAGGCCGGGACGCCGTCCGTCTCGTTGTAGGCGGCCATCACGGAGCGCGCCCCGCCCTCGCGCAGCGCCATCTCGAACGGGGGGAGTGTCACGTCCGCGAACTCCCGCACCCCCGCCCGGACGGGAGCGAGATTGCGGGCGCCGACGGAGGACGCGTACCCGGCGAAGTGTTTGAGCGTGGCGATGATCCCCGCCGACTCCAGACCCCGCACGTACGCCGACCCGATCGTCCCCACCAGATACGGGTCCTCACCGATCGTCTCCTCGACCCGGCCCCAGCGCGGATCCCGTACGACGTCCAGGACCGGGGCGAGGCCCTGGTGGACGCCGACCGAGGCGAGGTCGCGGCCGATGCGGGCCGCCATCTCCTCCACCAGCTCGGGGTGGAAGGTGGCGCCCCAGGCCAGCGGGACCGGGTACGCCGTCGCCTGCCAGGCCGTGAAGCCTGCCAGGCACTCCTCGTGGGCCAGCGCCGGGATGCCGAAGCGGCCCGCCTCCGCTATCCGGCGCTGGGCGCGGGCCAGTGCCTGCGCGCCCAGCGCCGGGTCCACGGGGGCCGTACCGAAGGGGCGGGTGAGCTGGCCCAGGCCTCGGGTGATCAGCTCGTCCCACTGGTAGTCGGCGGTCATGTCGTGCTGGTGCGGGGCGACGCCGTGGCCGTCGGTCGAGGCGCCCACCCAGACGCCGTACAGCTGGGCGGTCTTCTCCTCCAGGGTCATTCGGGAGAGCAGGTCGTCGACACGGGCGTCGGCGGACAGGGCGCGGTCACGCCAGGGGGCGGTCGTCATGAAACTCCTGTCAGAGTCTGCGAGTTGACGGGGTGCGTCTGCACCGGCCGCATCGTCGGTGCCGCTCATTTGCCGCCCACGCCCATCAGGCCGCCGATCAGTGCGCGCCGGGCCACCAGGTAGACGGCGAAGATCGGGATGCCGGAGAGGACGACCGACGCGAGCAGGGCGGGGATGTTCACGCCGAACTGGCTCACGTAGTTGAAGAGGCCGAGGGTGAGGACGCGGGGTTCGTCGGACTGGGTGAAGATCAGCGGGAAGAGGAAGCCGTTCCAGGCCTGGAGGGCCGCGTAGATCACGACGGTGCTGATGCCGCCCTTGGCCAGCGGGATCGTGAGCTGGAACAGCATGCGCAGGGGAGAGGCGCCGTCGAGGGCCATCGCCTCGTACAGGTCTTCCGAGATGTCCCGCAGGGTGCCGGTGAGGACCAGCACCGAGACCGGCATCGCGAAGGCCGCCGTCGGCAGGATCACCGCCAACAGGCTGTCGTACAGGTCGAGTTTGGCGATGAGGAGGTAGAGGGGGACCACGACCGCCTGGGCCGGGATCGCCACCCCGAGCAGGAACAGCCGGAAGGCCGCGCCCGACCAGCGGGTGCGGGTGCGCACGGCGACGTACGCGAGCGGGACGCAGAGCCCGAGGACGATGCCGACGACCGTGACCGCGACGATCACCGTGTTGCTGAGCAGATGCCCGAAGCCCGAGTTGAGGACGGTGTTGTAGTTGTCGAGGGTCGGATCGGTGGGCGGTTTCAGGGGGTTGCCGGTGAGGGACTTGTCCTGGCTCGTGAGCGAGGCCGACAGCATGGCGTAGATCGGGACGAGGACGATCACCAGCCAGACGGCCGACCCCAGACCCGCGAGGGGGTTGGCTCGCCGGGTCCAGTGGCGGCGACGACGGTTCGGCCGCCCTGCCGGTCGCTCCGGGCGCTTGTCGGTGGCCGTCGGGCGGGGAAGCGTGTCGTGTGACACTCCGTCACATCCCTTCACGCGTACTGCGCATGCCGCCGAAACCGGTCAGCCGGACGAGCAGCAGGGACAGCCCGGTGGCGGCCAGCACGAGGGCGGACGCGATGGCGCTCGCGTAGCCGAAGTCGTACGTCTTGAAGCCCGCCTCGTACATCAGGTACGGCAGGATCGCCGTGTCCGTGCCGGGCCCGCCCTTCGTCAGGATGAGCACCGTCTCGAAGTACGTCAGCGAACCGACGACGATCAGCACGGTGGATGTCGTGATCGTGTGCCGTAGCTGCGGGAGCGTGATCGAGAAGAACTGGCGGTAGCGCCCCGCGCCGTCAATTGCCGCTGCCTGGTAGAGGACTTGGGGAATCTGCCGGGCTCCGGCCTGGTAGATCAGCGTGTGGAACGGGATGAACTGCCAGCCGCCGACGAACACGATCGCGAGGAACGCGCCGCTGGACGAGCCGAGCGTGTCCTTCTGGATGATGCCGAAGTTCGGGTCGAGCAGGGCGTAGAACAGCACCGAGATGGCGGTCGAGGAGAGCAGGAACGGCACGAAGAAGATCGCCGAGAGGACGGCCCGGTTGCGTTGCCGGCCCGCCGCCCACACCCCGAGGAGCAGCGCCACGACCGTCTGGAACGCCCAACTCGCCGCCGTCAGAAGGACGGTGAGGGTGAGGGACTGGGTCAGGCGTGGATCGTCCAGCAGCTTCTGCCAGTTGGCGAGCCCGACCGGCTTGGGGTCGCCGAGGCCGTCCCACTTGGTGAAGGAGAGATAGAAGGCCAGGGCCATCGGGACGATCGCGAAGAAGGTGAAGAAGAGCACTGCGGGCAGCGCCCATACGGCACTTGGCCGCCCGGCCCGCACCTTGCCTCGCTTGGGGGACGCCACGGCCGGGTCCGTGACGCTCACTTCAACCCCTTGCAGGCCGACACGAACTGACTCGGCGACGACTTGCCCGTGAACAGCTTCCCGATCTCCGTGTGCATCTTCGTGCCCAGCTCGTCGCCGAGCGCCTGGTCCCAGGAGAGCGTGAACGCCGGTGCCTGCTCGACCATGTCGTACTGGAACTTGGCGTACTCGGGGTTGGGCGCGGAGGACAGCAGCGCCGCCGCGTTCGAGGTGGTCGGTACGTCGCCGAGGGCGACCAGGTCCTTCGCGTACGCCTCGGACGCGCAGTCCTTGAGGAACGCGATCGCCGCGTCCTTGTTCTGCGTACGGGGGTTGATGGACCAGTAGTTGGTGGGGTTGCCGACGACGTTGCGGACGTCCCCGACGCCGTCCTCGATCTCCGGGAAGGCCGCCCAG
>Ga0307513_10006634_pt1 | contig 15109 bp, 25 predicted proteins | sample 15_EM_MG_FD_202174 | JGI IMG/M metagenome (GOLD analysis project Ga0307513, IMG submission 202174) | Populus trichocarpa ectomycorrhiza microbial communities from riparian zone in the Pacific Northwest, United States - 15_EM | ecosystem: Host-associated > Plants > Roots > Unclassified | place... | reverse complement strand
GGGCTCCGGAGTGTCGAATCGTGGATGAGAGAGCACGAGTACGATGGTGTGTGGAAAGGCCTGTTGAAGAGTCGCGAGGACCGGGACGGAGTGACCATAAACTACGACAAGGTCAAGGCATTGCTTGCGTCTAAGCTGTAGTAGAATATTTTTTGGCTAATACCTAGTTGATTGTCTGGATCCTGTCAACGCTCCTCCCCACGCTCCTTGATTGTTTTTGAAGTTGACCGGCTTGGCCACCGCTTGGCTACCCACACCATAATGTCGTCGAGCGCACGGCTGGTGGCCGCAACACGTCTCCTTCAACGACCTACGCTTTATAGAGTATACCCTTTGCTCCGCTGGAACGCCCGGGCTGGTCCCAGCCCCTCTTTTGGAACACCACCAAACCAACCGCCACCCCTCCTTCGCACTTTCAGTCTCTCAGCGACTCGATTCACCAGTACTAAGCCACTTCCAAGGCAACAAGAAGAGAAATGCGACGACGACGAGGACCCAAAAGAAATGGAGCACCAAGTCCCCCAGCCAGCATTCAGTCTCCCAGGCGGGCTGACATTCCCGTTCACAAGGTCAGGAATGGCAGATGCTGCTCTCACTACTATCATTGGTCTCCTCATGGGTGAGTGTTCTCCGGTTGAACGGGCTAAAGAACCCCCCCTTTTACGAGGCTTTAGTCTTTACTGGTGGTATTGCGTATCTCGCGTGGTACAAGAAGCGCGTTCTAGACAAGGTACTGTGTTATATACAACTTGCTTCCCTTAAAACTTAAATTTCCGTCAGATGGAAGTCGCGTTCGCCCCAGGATATGACCCTGCTTTAGAACTCGGTAAACATATCAAAATCGGCCGGGGTGTCGACGACCTCAAGGAAGGTGTTAACGCTGAAGTCGAGAACCTGCGCCAGAAAGAGCAGGCCGTGGTAGACAGTATCGTGCACGGCAAAGAGCCAGGCCATTATTTCCTCCTCATTGGACCGAAGGTTCGCCTTACTCCTTGGCAGCACGCATGCAGGTAGCCTCGTTTGACACCGCCTCGACAGGGTACTGGGAAAGCATCCATGGTTCTCGAGGCCATGCGCGCCATCGACGCAGACGGCGTTTCGTATGCGGAATGTCATCCAGACCTGGAGGTGTTCCGACTACGTCTCGGCCGGGCGCTTAACTTTGAGTATAACGAGGACAGCCAAACGGTGTGCTTCAGCATTCCCGTACCTGAATTCCAACTAATATAAATCTTTTAAGGGTTTATTCCAGCGCCGCGATCCACGAGAAGGTAGTAAAGACACGCAGCCTCTATAGCACGCGGAGACCCACTAAGTTACTCCATAGGTGGTGCAGCTTTGGACATTGAACGAGGTGCGACACACCAGTTTCATTGCCTGGCCACTCCCTTATGCCAACAACCGTAGCTTTGAATAAGCTGGAGAAAGTCGCCCTCCGATGTCACCGCAAGACTGGACGTCCACTCGTTATGATATTTAACAACATCCACCTGCTGCCGAACAACGATGAAGGGAAAAATTTGCTGCTTCAGCTACAGCAGCGAGCTGAGGTTTGGTGTGAAAGTGGTATGTACATGGTACCGACGACCTAGATGGCAATTGAGTGATGCTGCAGGTATTCTCACTATGGTCTTCACCGCGTGCGTAGTGGCGGTAACAGAGGAGCCAAGCTAACGCCAAATGTAGTGACGACTACTGGCCCTATCAAGTGCTCCGTACGTGTACCTACGCCTCATTTGACCCCACTGCCTAAATCTGTTGAAGGCAAAACGCAACACCGGATGCACGTCCTCGGCATTTATGACCTGGACCACCCCGAATCCTACTATGCGTTGCGGAGTATGCGAAAGTCTGTCACTCGCAGAATCGAAGAATCGGACGAGGAGCTGCATAATATCGTACGCATGACGGGTGGTCGCCTCTTGTTCCTCACGAGGATAGCGCGAGCACCGGATATGGCGGAGGCTGCTAAGGTCATCGTGGAGCATGAGAAGGCCTGGCTGCAGAGCCAGATTGGTCTTATTCCAGATCACGACGATGATGTCATGGACGAAGTGCGTGCGCCCGTCGCCGCGCCGCTCCCGCTCTCCTGCTCACTCGTGCCGTGTACTTTCCGCAGCAAAAATGGTCGTCGTGTTCCTGGCTCCTGTTGCAAGAGTTTGTCAAGATGCACCAGAAGGCAGAAAAGGAGCGCGAAGTAGCAGTCGCGAATGGGGAGACTGTGCCGGAACTAGTACTTCCCAGCATTCCGTACTGGCGATGTCGGATAATCATGACGAGGCCCGATTTCCTCCAAGGTGCGTTGGCGTTTGCGTCACGTCACTCCGTCTCGGGTGTGGGGGGGTGTGGCTCTCTCGGAATTCGATCGGGCCGCAAAACTAAAACCCCGGGCAGAGCTCGATCGGCTAAACATAATCTCGATCGACACGCACCTGGAGGTACGGCCGGATAGTATGGCTCTGCTATGGGCAGCGCGGGAAGTCGTGGAGGAACCCGACTTCCAGGAGGTGCTCGACTCTGTGCGAGAGCGGGTGGATGAGATTGAGAGCTTGCATCGTACGAGGGAGCTTACGGTATGCCTTGTTCGTTCCTTACGGCCTGTGGTTTGTTGACTGATTTGGGCTGTGGAGTTCAAGGACCTGGGGGATGGCGACGTCGTGCGGCTGATGGTTGATAAGAATGGGAAGCGGAAGCTCGGATGGTGGTAGTAGGTGTTCTGTTTCCGTCTACTTTGGCTTATGCTGCTGCCGCTCGGAAGTAGTAAGAGTGTGGTGAGAGGTAGTAAGAAGTAGTAAGAAGTAGTAAGAAGTAGTAAGAAGTAGTAAGAAGTAGTAAGAAGTAGTAAGAAGTAGTAAGAAGTAGTAAGAAGTGGGGGTGTTATCGTAAAATGTATTCAGTCAGTTATTTTTAACTCGACATGCCGTGGCAATGTAACCGAGTGACCGCCACCGGCCTTTGGATGAAACATTCTTGCTTGAACTCACCCAGCCCCCATCCACCGACCTCCTCTTCCAACGACGAGCAGAGCAGACGCGCTGGGCTGGAGCCTGGCTCATCATTCATTCCACTCCCTCGAAGACTGTCCTTCGTGCCTCTAGTTCGCCTCGTCCATATTGACTCTCCGCCTACGACTCCGCCTCTCCCCTGACTATATTTTAAAATATAACAATAATGAGTGCTCCAAGTACAGAGGAGCTCCTTCGCCACTACAACGAATCCCTCAGCAATGTCCTTCCGAAGGCCGTCGGCACAAATTTAATCCTCTGGTCTGCTGTATCGGTGTGACCCTTCCGACCTTGCTTCCAGCACCCCAATGCTCACCTAGATCCTCCCAGCTCGGCACTGTCCTCCTCTTTAACATTTTGAGACCACGAAACAAGGTATTTCTGTTTTTGTGTCCGCCCCGTTACCGGCTACGACGGCGGCACTCGGTACCTCGGGTGGTAGTAACCACCGGCCACAAACCAGCCTACACCCACCACCCCAGTCATCGCTATGACAAATATGCTAACTCTGATTCCATAGGTCGTTTACGAACCAAAATCAAAGTACCACGTCGGAAACAAGAAACCTCCTTCGGTACGCACTCCTTCCTCTCACTCCGTCGCATGCCCCGCCACACTCCTTGGCACCCCACCACCCGTTCGACCTGTCCTGACCCTACCATAGATTGACAACGGTTTCTTCTCGTGGGTATCGCCTCTGGTCCATGTCAAGGAACCTGTGCTCCTTGACAAGCTCGGTCTCGATGCCGTCGCCTTTCTCCGCTTTTTGCGTATGATGCGCTGGATCTTCCTCACCGTCTCTGTTCTTTGCTGCGCCATCCTTATACCCATCAACGTCACCTTCAACTTGAAATTCATCCCGGAGGCCAACCGAGATGTACTTGGTGTCCTTACCGTCCAAAACCTCGGCGGAGAGTGGTTGTTAGCCCACGTAGTCATGAGCTACGTGATCAACGCCATAGTCCTAGGCTTCATCTACTACAATTGGAAGGCCATGGCCGCCCTTCGATGGACTTGGTTCCGTTCGGATGAATATCAAAAGTCCTTCTATGCTCGGACGCTCATGGTCTTGGGTGTGGTCAGTCCAGACAGCAAGCAATTCTTACACGCCATCATACTGACCCATGACGTATGCACAGCCCCGAAAGATGCAGAACGACAAGGGCATTGCTGAACTATTTGCCGGTCTTCAGGTACCCTACCCCGCAACCTCCGTCCACATTGGCCGTCGTGTCGGAGTCCTCCCCGAACTCACCGAGTACCACAACAACACTGTCCGTCAGTTTGAGCAGGTCCTCGTTCGATACCTCAAGGGCGGGAAGCTTGGGAGGAAGCGACCCACGATCAGCACTGGCGGTTTCATGGGCCTTGGTGGAGAGACGAGGGATGCCATCGACTGGTACACGAGAAAGTTGGCCCGAACTGAGCTTGCCGTTAAGCAGTTTCGCGAAAAGGCCGAGGTGGACAAGGTCGAGAACTATGGTTTCGCTTCAATGGCTGCCGTCCCTTATGCACACATCGTCGCGCAGCGACTGGCTGGCAAGCATCCGAAGGGAACCACAATCACCCTTGCTCCAAATCCTCGAGATATTGTGGGTATCCCAGAATCATGGTTGAGTGAACTCTGCGCTCATAAATCTCTTAGATTTGGAAGAACCTAACCATGAGTGACTCTGCCCGTACCCGCCAGCAGCTACTGGGTTGGCTCTGGCTCGCCCTAGTCTGCTTCTTCAACACCGTCCCGCTCCTGCTCATCTCGTTACTCGCCAACCTCAGTAGTGTGGCGCAATACGTTCCCTTCCTCCAAGAATGGCAAACGTCATCCGAATGGTCTTTTGCTCTTGTCAACGGTATCCTACCCCCAACCGTCTCGGCGATCTTCGGCTGGATCCTACCCAAGATCATGCGCTGGCTCTCGGAGTATCAGGGTGCCATCACCCAGACGCGATTGGACAGAGCCGTCGTCCAGCGGTATTTTGCGTTCCTCATAATCTCTCAGCTGCTCATCTTCTCGCTCTTGGGAGTCTTGATCCAACTTGCCAGGGAGACCTATTCTAAAGTCGAGCAGCATCAGAGTTTTGTGGAGATCATCAAAAATATTACAGTGGACCCTAAAGACATCCAGGGGAGCTACATCTCCCTAGCGCCCTACTGGTTGACTTTCTTCCCGTACGTATGAATCCCCTACCTTGTTGGTCTGTACTCACTCTACAAGGACAGGCTCCGAGGGTTCTTGGCCATCTTCGATCTTGCTCAGTTACTCAACCTCGTCATTATTTGGGTCAAGACTCGACTGTTCGGCCGCACACCACGAGACATTCGCGAGTGGACTCAGCCGCCAGAGTTCGAGTACGCGATTTACTAGTGAGTCCGCCCGCTTTGTAACCCGCAGCGGATGTTCATCAGAAGCCCCTAGCTCCAACTTATTGTTCATGGCCGCCGTTGGTCTCGTCTACGCTCCGCTTGCCCCATTGGTCGTCTTGGGAGCAGCCGTAGTCTTCTGGATTAGCAGCGTCGTTTACAAGTACCAACTCATGTTCGTCTTTGTGACCACTGTCGAGTCGGGAGGCGTAAGTGAACCACATCAGGCGTTCAAAAGCACCTTCTCATGGTTTCTATTAAGCGCCTCTGGAACGTTGTCTGCAACCGCCTACTTGCTTGTCTCATCTTCATGCAAATGATGATTACTCTGAGTGCGTCTGCATGGCATTTGACTGAAAATAATACTGACGTTCTTGCAGCGGCTGGCTTGGCTATGGGCTGGGCAAGCTACTACTGGGTCGCATGCCTTCCTCCGCTCCTCGCCGTCCTGATCTGCAAGATATGGTGGGATCGCATCTTCCACCCTAGATTCACCTACTACATTCCCCGGGATAAGGAGATGACCGAAGCCATCGTACACTCACAGCGCGCTGATAACCAGGGCAACCGCCTCGAGAAACGGTTCGGACACCCCGCGCTGCAGACGGATCTGTTCACGCCGATGCTGCACGCGAAGATGATGCCGTTGTTGGCGCAAGTGTACCACGGCCGACTCGGACACGACACGGCCACGATGGGCGAGTACGGCGGGCAGAAGATGGAGGCGCAGATTGCCCCGGGTGGCATCAGGATCGCGGCTATCGAGCAAGGCGACTTGGAGTACGATCCGGCGTTGTACCGGCGCGACCGCGGAGAAGCTGATTGGGAGACCCAGTCGGTCATGACTAACAATCTCCTCGACACTCGGACGGAGACCAAGTCGGTTTACTATTCTCCTTCGGTCAAGCAGGCCCCTTTGGGCTACGAGCAGTACTTGCAACACGGTCCTCAGCAAGGCGCCTATGAGTTGAACCGAATCGACCCTAGCGATCTCAACCTCCCGCTCCTCGCTGCTCGATCGCAGAGTAATCTCCTTCACGAACGAGCTGGAACACCCGGGCACGAACGTTCCCCGAGCGTTGCGCTGGGCGCGACTCCATACGGACGAACGATGACCCCGCAGCCCGGACCACCGTCCGGCTACTTCCCACCCCAGCAGCAGCAATACCCACCCCAGCAGCAGCAATATCCACCCCAGCAGCAACAGCAGCAATACCCACCCCAGCAGTACGCGACCCCCACGCGATCGCAGTCGTCACTTGGGTATCACCAACATTCACCGTCCGGTGGCCCGAACGACTATGGCGCGTACGCTGCGCCATCGCCCCAATACGCACAGCCGCCACAGCCACAGCGAAGCGAATCACCTCCTGTGTACCACCACCAACATTCTCCCTCGATGGGTGGACGGCCACCTAACCACCGACAAGGCCCGAGTTCTAGTAGTGGCGACATGAACATGGCAGGACGAGGGGCGCACCACCAGAACTATTGATAGCGCAGTCAGATTTTGTTTGGCTCGTTTTCTCAGTCGTGTTTGAATTGGGACAATTACTTGCTTTTACTTTTCTTGACGATTGACGATTATCATGTGTACTCTGATTGGCTTAGTGTGCGTCACTTATCTTATGTTAGCTGAGCTGTATAGAAGGACAGCTTGCGCAATACAAGAGGAACGATATCTCGATACCCTGCTGCAGCCCAGTTACGAGTTCGTAGTTCTAGATATGTAGAGTATAATAGGGGGAATCCACCTGTGGGTGTAACGATGTTCTGCTCGGCCAAGAACAACTAGAGCGTCCTTGGTTTTTTCGACATGGTCTTACCTCAAATAATATCAAGAATAAATATGCAAAAAGCCAGACCTCTCATTATTGGTGAAGAGGGAAGCCAGGCATACCCTGTTCAGTATGGTGGGCGGTTCGTTGGCCGACGACCTCGTCGATGAGGAGATGGGCCTCGTTGCGTAAGTCTTGAGCCGCGAGACGCGCCAAAATGGAGCGGAAGAACTCTTGCTCGCCGGGAAGCGATAGACACCCAGCGAGGCAGGCTGCGAAGCCGAGGTCCGGGGTCAACTCGTTAGGCGCGAGAGTACTGAATCGTGCAAAGAGGTTGTGCACGCTGTTCTCGATTTCTGGGACGCGCGGGTTTGGTCCGGAAACGATGGTGTGGAGGAAGAGGAGGCAGGCCTCTCGATGGATCAATTCCGCGGGTGAAGGCATCACGGGGGGAGTGACCTGTGCTGACAGCGGATAGAGTGCGTCCGCGGAGGCAGTCGGGTAACCAACTGCTGGACTGGTACCGAATGCTGCATGTTGCATGTATCCCGTAGCCGGGTAGCCCATGAGAGGCGCAGGGGCATGGATGGAAGCCGGCTGTGTGAAGAAGTCGTGTGGAAGTGCTAACGGCACGTTGGGATCACCAAGGAATGCGATGTCGCTGTTACTGTGCTCAGACCAGGAAAAATCTGAGAGCGGTGTGCCTCGCCCTTGACCATCGCCCGAAAAGTCACCGTGCCCCTCCAAGAACCCAGCAGAAGCCTCACGCCTGCGTTCACCCAATAACAAATCTTCAATGGCACGACCCCGTCGGGCGAGCTCGCGATAGCTCAAAACGCCTAGTTCAGTCTGAGAAGACTTCCACTGGGCGAGCTCGGCGATTTGACTGATGTATTGCATGAATTGGTTTGGAACATTTGCAATGGTGGCAATATCTCGCAGTCGTAGTGGCATTTCCGTATACTCGAACATTCCGGGGGAATGTGAGTGGTTAGATACTGCTGGCGGATGGCTGTACCCGAGCATTGGGAGATCTGGACAGATTTACTTTGGTCAGCGTTCACTGTCATGTGTCGAACGCGTTGCAGACCCACTAAATGGACTGCCTGAGTTTAGAGAACCAAGGTCAGGTTCAAGGAGCGGCGGGAGTGAAGCGGAAGAGACTGACCTGAATCTCCCAGCAATGACTGGTACATCGCATTCGTTGCTATATCGGGCGTACCGGAATGTGAGGTGCGCCTTGAACTGCCTTGAGCAGAGCCGACCGCACTCGGTCCAACAGAAGGACGATTTGCGGATCGACTCATCAATTGCTTCTTAATCCCAAGTTTGAAGGCATTGAGTGCTGCTTTATCCTGTACATTTTTCCACGTGTCATTCGTGGGTTGAGAAACAACGGGAGGGATGACGTACGCGGCACCACTCTGGACGTTTCTCACCCCATCCAAGGCACTTGATTGCGAGACGATCGCACTCTCCACATATTCCAGCTTCATTTGGGGTTTCGTCACAACGCTTCTTGCGGATGCGGCAAGTCCAGCAACCAGTTCGGAGTCTCGTAGGTGCCAGTGGGTCAGTGGCGAGTAAGAGGCGCCTCTCTCGAGCAGAACTGGTGGACATCCTCAGAGGGGACTGTGGAGTGCGCGTGGGTCGGAGAGAACCCCGTAAGCGGGAACAGGGGCGAATGGAAGATGTGTAGATTGCTTCTCCTGTGATTTTGGTGATGAGATGACCGGTTCCAAGTGATGATGATCCCTTATATATGTCCAAAGGCGCGCGCCGTTGGGTGAGGTACGGGAAATGTTTGCGAGTGCTGCACTGTGTCATTGCGGGCATATAAGGGGCGAGGTGAACGATAGGGTTGGGAGTTCCGGTGTGGTGCAATTAAGACCAGAGTTGGTCGGCCACAGTCTCTGACCTAAGAGTGTTTGTCAGATGGCCCTGGGACAACGGAATACTGCGTGTTCAAGCCCAGTTGACAACATCGACGGAGGCGCGCGCCTCGATAAAAACCTAGTGACAGGGAGAACCGGCGTATGTGGAAAGCAAAAAGACCGTTGTATTCGAGCCACTGAACATTGTGCTTCGTACTGTCTTCAGCTCGACGCTCCGCAGTAAATCCACTTGACGCCTCTGACGCAGTGTCGGGCAGGGAGTAACACAGGACTTGAAGCGCCAAACAACCATCTACTGCGGGATGATATTCCTGTGAGTTGGTTTTTTTAAGGTCCATACCAAGGCGAAAAAGGTTTCTATGGGTCTGATTGCACTTTCCTGGCATTTCGTTCGTGATCACGCTGGACTCTCAAAGACAGCCCAGCTATCCGCGCTCCCCAGGAGTTGAGTGCATATCCCCATGAACGGACGGTTTTGAGGACACAGAGATGTGTCGTCAAGATGTTTGCCATGGTGCATCCGGCGCATCCGATACCGGCACCGAGAGGCTGGGTGGCATGGAGGGGGCCAAAGAGCAACTGTCGGACCGAATCGCGTTTAGTTGGCTTAATTGATATTCGTATAGCTAATAATTGCCTGATTTAAGGTTTATATATCCTGTGTTTATCGTGTGTACTCCCATTCAATGGAAACATAAGAAGAGTTACTGTTTTATGAATATCAAGTATTTCATACTTTGTCAGTAGGTACGTGGACCCATGATCAACAGGTGCAATGCCAAGCCATGAGGGAGCCCTCCGAGGACACAGGGAACAGACTCCAGAATGGTGGAGAGCTAGTAGAGGGCTAGAGTAAGTCAACGGTACACGGTGACGAAGTCCCACAAGCCAGGAAACTAGTTCAAGGGGTCGGTGAATAGACTCAAGAAACTACTGTCAACACCGTTGCATGATGACGTAGCCACGCAGAAGTTTAGGGAAAACTAAAGTTCCTCTGCCAATAATACCATGGATTCTGATCTCCTGGCAGTGAACTTTCTGCGGTGGCCTGTCCAGGAACAGGTAAGGGACCTGGTTAAAGAAACCGATAGAGCACGTAAATGTACAATTGTAAGGACGAACAATCCTAAACGACCGCAGTTCGGGGCGGTGTGCAAAAATGCGGTTCTCCTGTTCTTCCTTCATCACGGTGTGAATCAAGTACCCGATAAATAAATGAAGGATGGCGCTTGCGCCAAATACTCGGAACTCCACGCAAGCGGTAATCTGCTGGCTTTGACGGTCAGGTCCAGGGAGACGCTGGGGAGGTAAAGGACGAAGCGCGTCCGGCTCGGACTCGCAACTCCTTCGGTCCGCCGGTCGAAGCAGCTTGGCGACTACACCGTGTGACGAATGTGTACAGATTCGGTACAGATTCGGTACATATTCGACCCAGATTCGACCCTGCTCCGTTTGAACCGGAGGCCCCTAGTGACATGGCTTGCCGCACAGATCCCGGGGATCCCGGGCTGGGGTGAGACCCAAACCCTTACACTTATCCCCCGTAATTTGTTAATATAATATATGGGGAGGGGCCTCCTCGTCCGTCTACATTGCTTAATGGGGCGCTCTTCGTGCCTTCATCCTGCTTGCAGAACGGATACAGGCACCTCGACACGGTGGGCGGTGGACGACTGGGGACGATCCCATTTTACCATCACCTTACCCTTCTGATATAACAGGCAGCTGTATATGGGTGGGGTCATTATCTGGCGTCACTACGCCAAAGCAAACGAGACTGTAGTTGGTGAAGCGATTAGGAAAGCAATGAGAGATTTCAACATCCCCCAGAGAGGCCATTTTCCTTACCACGAAACTTGGGTTCGAGTTGTCAACCCGCGTTTGCTCCTTCCGAGTGACCTTTTGTCCAGGGATCATTTTGACGCAGAGAAGGCATTCAAAGAGGGCTGGAAATCATTGGTTGTTGAGTACATTGACACGTATCTTATGCACTAGCCGCCCCAGAACTTGGTTTGTAACACGCTTGCAGGCACCTTGCCTCCCGACGAAAGTCCTACATACGTCGAAACCTGACAGGAGATAGAAAGACTTCTTGAGAAGGTAAGCCTTGCGTCAGGGATCCTAGCCGTTGTATCGACAGCCTTTCGAGACAAGGTTAAACATATTGGTGTTTCAAATTCCAACATTGCTAAATTGGAAGAACTGACTGCGAAGGCCAAGATCAAGCGGGCACGAATCAAGTGGGTATCGTATTTCGGCCTTGACCCATACTTACAACTTACATAAGCCGAAAGCTACCCTTGGTTGGTCCGTCGTTCTTGCATTAATACGACACTTACACTTCTCAAATAGTCTACCTCAGGAAAGGCTCCTGAGGTATTGTAAGGAAAAGGGCATTGTCTTCACAGCATACACCTCCCTGGGACTGGGTCCAACATTTTTCACCGGTCCCGTCTTCCTTGACACCGCCTAGAAGCACGATGCGGAGGTAGCTCAGGTAGTGATCAGCTGGGTGGTCCTTCGCGGGACGATCTGCACCCCAAAGGGTACCAATGAGAAGCTTATCATCAAGAACATTACGGTGAGTGACCCTTGTTGATGTCCTCATCCTTCGTGCTGACATTTTTCTAGCTCCTGAGGCTATCTGAGGACGAAATGACTACCATCTCCCAATACCACAAGAAGCCGGGGATGCACAAGATGCTCTGCTTCCCAAGGTGCTGAGGCGCGGTGCTTTGCAAAGGGTACATTGGTAGGATGGATTCGTTAGGCTATAAGCTGGGCGCTGAATACTGAATGCCGAAGGGCACGTGACTGCCAATGACGTGAATACCGCTACAGATTGAACGGTTGACAAATGCGCTGGCCATGTGCGGGGCAAATGTAAATGATAGGGATTGGATGCACAGCTTAGCCCCGACCAAGCGATTGATTCTGTGATGAAGCAGCGAGCAAAGCCACAAATCGTTGCATCTCACATTATTGAAGATACTGATCCTGACGAACCGACCTCTCCCGCAAATCCAATCGCACCTTTTCCGCCATTGACCCACAAGACGCTCTCTTCACCCACGAAGCTAAAGCCAGCAACTAGAGCATTTGGAGGGCGTGCGACGGAATTCTATGGCTTCGTTGCATGGCTTGTCACACTGCTCAGTTACGTCCTTTTTCTGCTGTGGGCATTGTTTCCCGATAAGGTTATCCACGCGCTTGGAATACACTGGTACCCCGCAAGGTGTGCCTCCAGACATTCGAGCGTGACTATTCTAACGCTACTTCTGTCAGGGAGTGGGCACTGTTACTTCCGGCGTGGTCCGTTGTCGTCTTCTTACTGGCGTATTGGAGCTACATCGCACTGGGAGTCTATGGGACGCCACCCTTGAATGACCTTAGCACAATCACCGGTAAGAATGCTATATATTGATCTGGAAATTCGTAAGCATCCAACATTTTTCTAGACTCGCGGGCGCACCTTCCGCCGGTGAAGGCGCTTCATGGCCCTGTGGTCTGTGAAGAGAATGTGTACAGAGATAGTCTAGCATTCGAGGCTATTCCCGCACCGTACGATATCCCCCTTGCTCTGGTGAATCGGCGTCTCCTCACACCGCGGAGGCGGTGCCAAGAGGAGACGAACTAGGAAAGCACCCCTTGTCCTTGGGTTCCGCCGTTCGCCGATGTACTGCGCATGATGCTCATGCTGTGGGCCGGTCAACACAAGGCAGCACAAGGCAGCACATGGCAGCGCTTGGAGCTTCTTAAGCTTAAGCCTATGATCGGGCGCCATACGGGCGGGCTCTGCACAGATTCCCAGAGGGGCGCTTGCGATGCTTTCCGCCGGGACCCACCTTGGCGGACTAGGCTGTGGGCAGCTTGTAAGCTTGGGTGGGAGTAGACGTGGAGCACTTGAGCTTCTACTGGATGTCTGTATTTTTCTCCTCTTTCCTGCTCTGCAGCAGAATATCTACTACCGCTAGCTGTTATGTACATACTCCTTCTAAATGATACTGTACCGCGTCTGTCCGTCTCTCCTCCGAGCCGAGACGGGATGTGTTGCTTGGCTTCAAACAAACTGTCAGGTTGGTTTCCAACATGTCCAACAGAAAATGGGATCAAACCGGAGAACCCAGCGAAGAGGGGCCACCCAAGGTGTCCAAGACGGAAGATGGTAAAACGGCCAGCGAGGCTGCTGCTGCTGCGGTAAGATGATTTCGTGCGAAGCCCTCCGCGCGATCGCTCACGCAGGCCGCTCTCAAGGCTGCAATCGCCGCAAAAATAGCAGCTCAGTTCTCCAACAAAGATACTCCACCACCACCTTCATCCGCACCAGCTCCGCCGCCGCCTGGACCTTCTGGGAGGCCTGAGCTTAGCCACGGTTTGAATGTAACGGATGAGCGGAAGAGGGACCCTCACGACGCCGAGTTCACCTATGATATCGAGATCAACGATGTCAGGAACAGGTACATGCTCACCAAAGGCTCCACGCAACAAGAGGTAATCGCTTCCACTTCTTCCGTCGACTTCTCGTCCGTCACTTACCGATAATGGTAGATCTATGGAGAGACTTCTGCTTCTGTTACTACGAAAGGCGTATGGTATCCGGATAAGAGCAAGGCAACTGACAAGGACCCCCCTCTCTATCTTCACATCTCGGCTACCACACAAGAAATACTCGACAAAGCTATTCAAAGGATCAATGACCTCATTGCTATGGATTTGGGTCCGCTGGTCGAAGACCGACGGAAGGACTTTACCCGCGAAAGGGTGTGTAGCTCCCTGACGTCACGCTTGCTTTTGCTAACTAATGGAATGTTAGCGCAAATGGCTCGAGGAGAAAATCCCGATCAACTTGGAATCGTTGCGCAACTTCAATGTTCGAGCGAAGGTCGTTGGTCCACAGGTACGGCTGCTTCGCTCAGCCGAGCCGTCAAATACCTGACACTATAATTACCAGGGAATGTTTGTAAAGCATATCCAACAGGAAACCGGTACCCGCGTTCAGATCAAAGGTCTCGGCTCTGGTTTCTTCGAGACTGACACTGGTCGCGAATCGGAAGAACCAATGCACATTCATATAACGTGAATGGTACTCTGGCATGTTAGTAGCACTAACTGACACTCTTCTAGCGGTCCTGATGAAGGGCAGATCAAAAAAGCCAAAGACCTAGCTCAGGATCTACTCGAAGTTGTACGCCAAGAATGGACTAAGGCTCACGCCGCTCTCAACCAACAGTCGATGGGGATGCAAGGACAATATGCAGCCTATGCAGCTTACTACGGCGCGGCTGCGGCTGCCCCACCTCCGCCTGGTGACGCCCCACCGCCACCACCGCCAGGGGACGCACCACCACCGCCACCAGATGGCCAGCCCCCAGCGCCCCCTGGTGGGCCTGGGCCTGCCAGTGCCGGCACAGGACAGGCCGGCACAGCTGACTATATGGCGTACTGGTGGGCCTATAAATAATCCCTAGCAACTCCAGCTATCAACTCATCGTTTCTCCAGGGCTGCGTATGGGTACGATGTCAACTCTGAAGCGTTCAAGCAGTGGTATGCGCAAACGATGGCTGCGAGTGGAGCCCAGGGTGCTGCCGGGGCTGCCCCTCCTGGTCCTGCGTAATTGCAAGTGATCGTGGGTCACCTTCCGTATTGACTGCCATAAATGACGTGCCAATGTAGCCGGGAATATAAAAGGTTTGATCAGAGAGAAGGTCAGTGGTCGATTCAAAAATACGGAGAGGAATGTAAGCGCCTTAGGCGCATGCTGAGAATATTCTAGAAAGTAGAACAAACCGATAAGATATACTTTTGCAAATGCGCCGTCTTTGCTGTCTTCACTCTGCGGCTTCACCAGATTGTGTCTACAGTTTACAGGCGATCCTTAGCACATGTTTGTTCCGGGATTGACATCATTTTGCAAGGCCGAAGCAAAGGTAGCATTCGTTTCATCAGTTTTCTTGCAAGAAACGAACCAATGTCCCTCGTATTTCTACACTGCATGCTTACAAGACAACCTCGAAAAACAATAACACTGCGTGATGAACCACAAATGTGGAGTGACAAGCAAGGACGAAC
>Ga0307513_10006633_pt1 | contig 15109 bp, 13 predicted proteins | sample 15_EM_MG_FD_202174 | JGI IMG/M metagenome (GOLD analysis project Ga0307513, IMG submission 202174) | Populus trichocarpa ectomycorrhiza microbial communities from riparian zone in the Pacific Northwest, United States - 15_EM | ecosystem: Host-associated > Plants > Roots > Unclassified | place... | reverse complement strand
GTCTTTGGATGCTTTAGCTGTCCTAGAGCATCCTGAGACATCCTAGGATGTCTTAGGATGTCTCAGGATGCTCTAGGACAGCTAAAGCATCTAAAGACAGCCAGAGCTAGGTGGCCTTTTCCTGATGAGTTCACCCCCTCCACAGATCGCCTCATATTATATATCCCCTCCGACAAGCCTTAATGGTACCTCTTAGGCCAATGTGTGAACAAAGGTATAAATTGCATAAATTGGAGAGCTAAGGGATTGCCATGTCGAAATGGATCCCAGGGTGGAAATATGAATGCAGAAAGGGACATTGTTGGAAAAGAGGGAAAGGTTACTATCGCCAGATGGCATAACGCGAGCAATCTGGAGCTTGAACGATTCAAGACAAGGGGCGGGACATTGAAGGAACGATCTTGCCAACACAAGACTGAAAGGATCAGCTTTTCCAAAGACGTCCAGGTGGTCAATCTGGGCACCGAACATTGAGATGATCTAGATGAAAGGATTCTGGTCCCTGCTCTCATAAAACCGATCCGCTCACGTTTAAAGGAGTGTTAGGAGCGTCAGCACCACCGTGCAATAAATCTATTTGAAAAAATCTGTCTGGACCTCCATCTACAAACGAAAAGAACGCACCTTCTCGATATGCTTCTTCGAATCCCCTGCTCCACTCTCTACAATAATACTCAATGACTCCACATCCAATGCTCTTCGACATCTGCCCTTTTCAACCAGCTCGTGTCCCCTCACTGAGAACCCAGATAGCGCCATGCAACCACGGCCTCTTCTTAGGGTACATATCCAGACCTCCAAAACTTCCATGCAATGAAGTGGGAATTGTATCAATGTTATCAGTGGTACACAGGAAATGTACACGCGAGAGGTTGACAAAGACATCCACACCATCTGTCAATAGAGTCGGTGCATGCAGAGAATGAGAGCGAAAAACCACACACTAGTGGTCCAAGAATCTGGCTTTTCAACTCATCGAGTTTGACTGACGCCGCATGTAACGGGCAACTCGGAACACCTCAAAACACCTCTGCCATTGTCACTTTGGCAACCAGCCCTCCCTGTTCATTCTCTTTCCTCTTACGTTCGCTGTCAGCTAACTTGAACCTGTGGCAAATATTCATTGTGGGCCAAGTCTTCCATTGACGACGGCGACATACCTTGAGCGATGAGTATATTATCGCCTCTACCTCCTGAGATCTCCATACCATCTTGTCCATCTTGTCCTTGATGTGCGAGTAACCGTGCTTGTATATTGATCATTAAGCTAGAACCTGTGCCAGTGTGAATTAGCCAAGGGACAGCCCCGAAATGATGACTGGAGGTACATACCCATGATGTCGCAGTATTCATCAACCCTCGCGTCTGGTAGGCCACACCTTTGCTGTCATTTCTGTGATGAAGAGAACAAATAGCTAAGGTAGATGTCATCCACATATAATGAGATCACATGCACCTAATGTGACATGTTCCAAAACAGGAACAACATAACTGAAAGGCGATTTAAACATGTTCATAAATGGATTATTAAAGATCGGGTTAATAGGAATTGTAGGAAAGAGTTTTATTTAGCAGAGTACATGTGTAATTTTATTTTTATCCGAGAGATAAAGATGGAGTAGGATCTGCACTTCGAGATCATGCTAATTATGTCCTTGAAAGCACTCATCGTCCTCATTTTCAGCCATTCCACGGAAGCGAAAGGCCTCAAATGCACGCATAGAAAATTTACACGTCACTAAAGAAAGATTTTCAGGCAAACGGCAGAGATCTACTCCAGCAGAATCAAATTTATCAGACAGCGATGAGAGAAGAATGTCTGATGATGAGATTTTACACTTAAATTCTTTTATGTAAACCCCAACCAAATATAATACACAATATTCTGGGTGGACAACAACAGTAATGAGGATTTGATAGCAGTTGCTGCCATTGCCTGACGGCAAGGCTGGACTAGCTAACTGTACCAGTATGGGATTCCCAGGCCAGTTCCCCATTGCTTGATGGTTGACATTCCAAGGGAAACTCCTCAAAATCAAGCACTCCGATAAGCATAAGACTTCTCAGGAATCTTTATATCAATGTTCTTAAGAGTTTCTATTAAACTGATTTCTCAATTTTACTGATGAACCCGAAATAATGAGGTATTTAAAAGTACCATCCCAATATATCCAAGGTCCTATGTCACAACGAGTCACAGCACATGACCTTGCTGTATGTGGACGACATCTACCTTACAGTGCCTTGCAAATGAAACTGCCAAACGAAATCATGCAGAACATGTTTGTAGCACTTTGCCCCAGGCACCTGTGACAAGGGTCCACCCAAAACAGGTATTTTGCAGACTCAGACCATGACAATGCCCCAAGTTGATGACAACACTTCTGACAAGAAATCTGCTTCTCATGGCCCCTCACCTTTCACAGGAAATCCGTCAGCACATCATTGCTTGGAGTCAAGAGCTTGGGAAGTCAAACACAGAGATAGCTCAGTTGGCTGCTTGCTCGGAGCACACTGTTCATGATGTACTTCACCTAGAACGTGAATTTGGAGTCGTTTATAATCCACTAGCGCGTCCATGGGGATGTCCATGCATTCTGAATGCTGGGAATCTCACATATATTTCCTCTCTCATCGCCGCCAACCCCGTTATATACCTTGATGAAGTCCATTTATGATTACTATGATACCGAAACGTCGAGGTGTCTTTATCAACAATAGCCCATGCAATGTATGCAATGGCTCTCTCTCAGAAAAAGGTCTCACCAGCTGCCATTGAACGAAATGAACTCCTCCGTGTGACTTGGCAAGCAGCATATGCTGACATCCCAGCAGACTACACTGTATGGCTCGACGAATCCAGTGTTGACAACCGAACTAATCAACGTCAAATGGGATGGGCTGAAGTTGGGCAGGCTTGTGTTTGTCGGGAGATCTTCATCCGAGGACAGCGATATTCTGTGCTCCCTGCTTTTACCTGGGAGGGTTACATTGCCCTCGACATCTTTGAAGGTGCCATCAACAAAGAAAAATTCATCACATTTCTTACAGTCTACAGAACAACTGGTACATCTTTACATTGGCTTTTATGCATGTTTCTGACTGCATGATACCTATTCTAGGCCCCCAAGCTCAACCCATATCCTGGCCCATGTAGCGTCATGATTCTCGATAACTGTGCGATCCACCATGATGAAGAAATTCACCATATCATTGAATACAAGTGTGGTCAGTATACAAATCTCTTTTTCAATGTTCACATCGAATGATGGTCATTTTTCCTAGGTGCCAAACTTATCTATCTTCCACCCTACTCTCCCGATTTCAACCCAATCGAACAGTCATTCCACTCTCTCAAATCTTGGTTGCGCCGTCATGAAGATGAAGCAGTGAACCCTGAGTGCCGACCATGGTTGATTCATCAAGCCGCAGCCTCAATTACACCGGAGATGGCTGAGGGATGGATTAGGAACTGTGATTACTATTTTCTGGATGAGTAAAATACATGTATAGGCATTATTAGCATGTAAAACGACGCTGACGTTCACAACTTGGTTGGGAGGAGGAGTCGGGAATCCGGCACCCCTGTTCCGAGGTGTGACTGATGGTCACTAGAGACCAAATAAACAAGCTCGACGCACAATCGACGCAGAAATCAAGTTGGCAGTTTCATTTGCAAGGCACTGTAACTTGGAACAGCTCTTCGCCATCACCGTCGGCGACCATCGCTCGTTCGTTCTCTCTCTTTCTCACGATCCCCGCTAGCTCACTCGAACCTGTAGCAAATCCATAAGTTGTGGACCAAGTCCTTCGCCGACGACGTACCTTGTAAACTTTCTCGTCGTTAACGCCTCTGGGTACAACCGCCGAGCTCTGTCCACTTGGAGGTGCCAGCGACAATCATCGGTGAGTAGCCGTGAATCCCTTGTAATTCTTCAGCCAGAACCAGCGCCATTATGGATTAGCCATTGCGCTGACTCCAAACGCGAGGTCGCGTTATCCATCATCCTCAGCACTTACAGAGCCCATCGGCGATGTTGTTCCACGATGAAGAGGACGCCCAGGTACGCCTGTTCAAACGATACGCTGTACGTGAGAGCTGAGGCCACATATCGCAGCCGTGGAGGGAAGTGGCAGCTTTGTAAACGATAGCGAGAGGAAATGGAGGTGGGTAACTTTTGTTGCGCTTCGCCCTTAGAACAGCTCCTTTCCATCGTCGCGTTGCCGACCAGCCTGCTGCTAAGTTGAACCTGCAGGAAATCAATAGGTTGGTGACCGAGTCTTTCATGGATGACTTACCTTGTGGATTATCTCCTCTCTAACATCTCTGAAAAAAATCGCCAAGTCCTGCACATCCTATCAAGTTGGAGGCGAGATGTTCGAGGGTGAGTAGCTAGGCTTGTGTACCGATCTCTGTACTAGAAACCTACGCCATTCTAGATTAGCCATAGGGCCAAATCGAAAGCGAAGGGCGCGATATGGAACGGAGGTATGTACTCATCATTCCGCCTTGTCCATCTCTCTGAAAATCGGGGCTGTAGGTTCCGCGATGAAGTGGACAGCTATGTGCATCGGATTGTACGATGAGCCATCCACGAAAGCTGAGAGTCCGTCATTAGCCCTCGTAGTACTCGTGGGGATAAATGGTAACGTACCTGGACTCTGTCGACGTTTCCTAGGAGGTCAACAATTGTCATTTCTCGTAATAATCACGGTGCATCGTCGTTTCATAGTGGGGCTGTCGTTGGGCGATCGTACCCAGCTCTGTCGTAGCGTCGTATACGAGAGCTGAGCTGGTGAAACATTAGTTTTGTAGTTGTGTGAATTGGTGGCAACCAGCATCTCTGATGTGAAGTGTACAACCCCTACGGTTCATACGGCCTCAGACACACGTCCGCCGCTACCTCCTGCCTATCCCTAGCGATCGTCCTCATGAATGCGTCCCGCCGTACGTGGATCGACCATGAGGATGTTCGCATAGTCATACCATGGGATTTGGTGAGCCGCCTTTGAATAGAAAGATTAGCGGGGAGAGTTGGAAGGGAAGTGGACCTTGGCTCGCCACACAGCACTAGGCGCCCTCGTCGGGTCGTTGTCGTTGCGTTTCCATCAAGAAAAGGGGGGTCAACATTGCTCGATATTGTATGCGCGGCGCGGATGCGAGAGGGAGTTGACTAGACGATCGCGCTGTCAGATGGGTGGGTAGGGGTTGTATGTATTTAGTCCAACCAAGTTGATAGTGGCGAGAAGAGAAGACGAGTGACATTGCCGACAACTTCCAAGAAAGTGACAGTCTTTACTTTGACAACCAAACGGTGAAAAAACTTCCATACGACCAAGCACGGGAAAGCAGGGGATCGTCTGATGTTATTAGCGATTATACACGAACAGTACAAACGGGAGATCGACAAGGACATCCATAACTATTCGTCAATGAAAAGTCAGCGGATGCAGGTTAAGGAGGAAAGCCAACGCACTAGGGGTCCAACAAACCGCTATTCTGCTCTGGATTGAGCTTTTCCAAACGCAATCACAAGATCGCCATCAACACCTTCTCGATTTTATCCACCTCATCGAAAATCTTACTCGGCAGTGCACTATAAAAATTTTCAGCAACGGAAAGAAAGAGAGAACGAAAATTGTCCCCACCCAACATACATCCGCCTGTGGCCCATAATCTCCGCGACATCTAGCAGCCCACATCTCGATACTCCTGACCGACAATGGGTCGACGAGGTGAACGATCTGCCCTCGTGTTCTGTGGAGTTTTCCTATGGAAAACTTGGGGATGCGGGATTCGACATCGGTCAAGCGGTAACGATCCTCGCTCAGCGCGGTTTCGGCGTATAGGGCGGAATAGTTCGCGGGAGTGACGACCCCAATGTACGTGTGAAATTCATATATTGGATATTAAACGGCAACAAAAGTGATGAGCGAACCTGAGGAACTAATCCAGATCGAGCCTTCTGGCATCTTCAACCTCGTCGCCCTTCATAAACCTTTGAGTCAGTTTATCCATCCCAACTTATCCTTCCATCGCTCTCCATCCTCATCCCCTTCTTGATCCCTTTGAATCACGCCATCAAACAACATTCTTTGCAGTCTTTAAATCCACGTCCCGAGAGAGTTTGGACTGCAGCTGAGAATTGACCGCTCCGTTTTGGGGACGAGAAGGGCTTGCGACGGGGGTCGTCGACGATGGAATCGAGCACTCCTGGAATTCTCCATTAGAGACGCATCTGCGCAGTCCGTTCGCGGCAACCTGATGGAAATTTTGGTTATTTGGGCGCGGAAAAGGGGGTTGAGCTGGCAATATCTTTTTTGAAGACGGACAGGATTTCAAACGTGAAGGGGCAGATGTACTTGTTGTTCCGTAGCGTTATGAAATTCTCCTCGTGGATATGTCATGGTTGAGCAGCAAACCCGCCGTTTGGACGGAACCTGCGTGTCGAGATCAGGAAAACGCAATTCTCGAATATCAGGGGAAAGAAATACCCCAAGTTGATTCCGTATATGTTTCTCCGTGTAAAGGGGCGGCGGTGTTGGCGGATTCATGGTTTTCAACTCCTCTAGCTCCGCGATTTTATACAGACCTGCCGTCAAGCACTCCTCTACCTCACAATTGAACCCACCACCAACCCACCGCCCCCACTCCACCCCACTGCGAAAATCTTCGTAATCTATAAGACGGATATGACGGGGTGCACAGAATTCATGCCTCGTCGTTGAGGAAAGGGTCGAAGAAGAGCTTCCCGCGCTTCATCATGTCCTGTATGGCAGCGGTAAAGGCAGGGTTCCGTAAAACGATGGCCTTTACAAAGCCGTCGAAAAAGGGCGAGCGAAATGGGGAGAGCAAGTATTTGTGGATAGATCTGGGGGAGGGACTGATTCTTGGGCTAAGTGGTAGAGGATGGGGGCATGGTTAAGCGCGACTGGATAATAGTGCTGCTGCTAGAGGGCCATGCGAGCTAGGACTCGACGCCAGTGTTCGGTCGGTGGGCGTCCTGCTGGAGAGGTAACTGTCAATGGCGAAGCCGCGGAGGAAGGATGACAGGTGCAATCGACCTACAAAAGGCCAGTGACAATATTACGCCCCGGTGCTCAGCTTGTGGGGATGGGTGCAAAACGGGATTTCCACAAAGCTGTGGTGCTGCAAGTGTACACTTCGCCAATGAGCCCACCACCCCCACTCTCCACAGCAGCGAACACGTTCGTAGTATGCGGGGACATGTCGACGTTTGCAGTGAATTCACGTTGAAGTCGTCCGAGTCCGTATTCTCATCATTGAGGAGGACAGAGCTGAGATTGTCTTCATCGTTTCATTTATGGCGACGATGACGGATTCCGTACAACAATGGATCAGAAAGCAGCGACGGGAGATAGGGTTGTGGATGGTGTTAGAGAGGGCCGTGCGAAAGGGGCAGCACGCCATCGGCCAACTTAGGGATCGGAAATTGGAAAGCCATGGACTCGTGACCAGTATGAGAGGGAACATTATGTATTACCGGTATGAAGCGGGATTTCCCCCGTCGTTCCCGGACATCAGCATTCGATACACTAGGCTCTGGGGTCATGTCTGGACCAGGCTCAGATTTGGAAAGTTTTTTCAAAAATTAGACTTGTGAGAGCCAAGTAAATTCAGAGGAAATTGCCCAGACGAAAAACATGATAATTCAATGGTTGCTTCAATTTTTATCAATATTCAAAGAAGATCATTCATAAATCATTATCTTATTGAGATAGGTTCTAAACCTATGAAATTTATCAGCTTGAGGGCTTTATATTTGCTCTATATTCTGCATTTACATCTACTACTTAATATCTCTCAGGAAATGGCGTGATAATTAATTTTGAAAGCATATGGTACTGTATACCATGATAATCTCACAATTTTATGGCCATTCTTGCATTTTTAAATATTTTCATGATGACCAGCTCAAACACTTACCAATACATTCAAAATGAGCCTGAAAACATATTTTTTGGCCCAGAACTGAATGAGATACAGCCAATTTCGTTAAATTCATTGAAATTGGCTGTATCTCCTTCAATTTTGGGGCATTTTGGATGTTATTAGACTTATTTTGACAGGTAAACCAATGCAGATCACAGGTATTGTTAAGCACCAAGATGCCTGTGAGTTACAGTCATCCACCAGCTAATGATACACTGAAACCTTTAAAATTAGTTTTAAATTCGAGAACCTTTTTTTTGGGTACAAAAATTATATAGTAAATCTTTATAATGCAGCTACTTCATGCCTTTCAAATTTCAGAAAATTTGGATAAGTTACCATTGAGAAATTGCCAAAACATGGGTGTATCATTGGGTGGTGGGACACTTTTCGGCTAAATCTGCAAAAGACCCACTTTTGATTGAGACATACCATGCTTGCAATTGAATCAATCCTCGCCAAATTTTAACAGTGGGTGGAGAATATATGCAGGTATTGAGGAAAAATTGTTTCATAAAAAAATATGCATTTTTAAGAAAGTTATTAATGTTACAAAAGTGTATCATTGGGTGGTGGTGTATCATTAGCCGGTGGATGACTGTACCCATGCCATTTCCTATAAATAAATATGGTACATACCAAAAAATGAGCCAATAGTCCTTCCTAATGCTGGACTGCTATCTCCAGCAGAACCTGCATTTATCGAACCATTAATTTACTGCAGTAAGATATAAAAAAGATTTACCAAGTTCTCCTGCTGTGGAATTTGCAGTCACTTGAGAAATAGCTGAATCAAACTTCTTGTTTCCAGAACCTGCTCTTGCACCACCTGCAGAGTGACCAGATTTATTTTTCACCCCTCTAGGCCTTCCATATGACATGTGGAGTTGTTTAGGTATTATTAGGACAGTCAGAAGCAAGTGGATGTGAATACATGTTGAGAAAATGGATGAAAACGATAGAGAAAAGCGAAATTGATCAAATTGATGGCCAGCAACCTAATTATGCGTTAATCGACCTAATCGAGCGTTAAATGGCCTAATCGGGTGTTAGTTAACAGCAGGTGTGAACGAGCTTCCCAGTTGGGTGTTAATTTTGATGGTTCCCAAACGGGCGTTATTTAACGCCCGATTAGGCGTTAATTTGGTCCAGACACGGCTCCAGAGCCATACACTACGCCCTTGTGCAACTGATACATTACTGTATCGGACTCCGTGTACTTAAATCCTCCCTTTGCACAGGTTCTTGCAAATCCTACAGTGTACAACAAGCCCGCTGTGCATTCTATATCGGTTTTCTAGGCAGCCTGTCCAGAGATCATGGATGTTGTCCTTGTGGAAGTCGAGCGCTCGATTTCGACCGATATGGTGCTTTTGACACACGCATCTGCGTCCGATTGAATCTTGTTCTCTTATTTGTGCTATAAGTATCAATGCGATGACATCTGTCCAGCATCTTATCCCAATTTGTTTCCGTGCACGTCCCAATGGAAGGCGCATGGCCAACATAAGGCGGTGTCGATTCTATGTATATACTAGGGGTACAAACTCGCCGTTTACAACTTGACGCCGTTTCCTGCATACCACGCCTCTGCCTTCCAAACACAATCTCCCAATCTATCTGTCTCTCCCATATATCTCTGATGGCCACCTTTGAACATGGCGACGAAGCCGAAATCGCAGCCTCCATCCACCACAGTCCTGAAAAACCGGCCCTCGAACCCACGATCAAAGACGCCACACTGCAAGGATCTCCAAGGACAGTTCTAGACACTTTGGATGAAACTACCCGTGAGCGAGAGACACTGTCAGCCAGCCAAATTTCAGGTGCGATCTTTTGTTATCATGTTTCGATTCAGAACTTGATATTGCCCTCCAGTGAATGTTTCTGCGCCCAAGTCGACGATTCCAAACTCTGAGCGAATAATCAAAACCCAGAGGGCAACCATGGAGGATGTTGAACGCCAACCGCAAGGTGCCATTGGTATCCCACAGAGCGAGGAACCTTCGGGCAGTACGTATCCCACACCCCAATTCTTAGAAATTCCAGGTCCTGAATCCATTCTAGTAGGAGTAGAGAGACACGGTTCAACACTTGGAGCGCCAGGAGAAAACACAGCTGTCTTGATCTCTGCGTCCAGCAGCAATGTCCCCACCCATGGATACACAGAATCAGCAATGAGTGGAGGATCAAACAGCATTCCAAACACAACTGTGTGTATTGGTACCGGTGTACAATCTAGTCAAAAGTGTTCAATGAAAGGTAGGGTTTGATTTCCGAGTCTTGTTGTGCTTTGGTGCTCACATGGGGATTTAGTTGACAGGATAATCCAAGGCACTATTTTTTTCAACCTAGGTAATTCACGCTCTGAGCCATTTTGCTTCAAATATGCTGGCAATCTCCAAAAGATTGACCATTCCATATTACACTACCAAAGGGCTGTAGAATCCACTTCTTCTGACTATGCCAAATTTGCCAACCTCTCAAAGTGGTTGCTGAACTTGAGCAACCTTGGAAATTTATTTTTCCATAGATTCAGGCTCACTGGTGATCTCCAAGATATTGATTGTGCCATATCCCACCACCAGAGAGGGGTGGAATCTACTCCTTCAGGCCATGCCAACCTTCCATTTATGTTCAAAAATCTTGGAAATATATATTTATCTCGTTTTGAACACACTAAAAATGTCCAGGATATTGATCATGCTATATCCTGCCACCAGAAAGCTGTGGAATATGCTTCTTCTTGCCATCCTGATCTTCCAAGTTGGTTGAACAACCTTGGAAGTTTGTATATACGTCGCTTTGATCACACTGGAAAACTCCAGGATATTGATCATGCCATATTCCACCACCAGAAAGCTGTAGAATCCACTCCTTTTGGCCATGCTGATCTTTCAAGTTGGTTGAACAACCTTGGAATGTCACATTTCTATCGCTTCAAGCATACTGGTGATATCCAAGATATTGATCATACTATATCTCATCACCAGACAGCTGTGCAATCCACTCCTTCTGGCCATGCTGATCTTCCAAGTCAGTTGTACAACCTTGGAATTTCATATTTCTATCGCTTCAAGCACAATGGTGATCTTCAAGATATTGATCATGCTATATCTCACCACCAGACAGCTATGAAATCCATTTCTTCTGGCCATACCAACCTTTCAAAGTGGTTGAACAGCCTTGGAAATTTCTATTTCCATCGTTTCAAGATCACTGGTGATCTCCAAGATATTGATTGTGCCATATCCCACCACCAGAAAGAGGTGGAATCTACTTCTTCTGGCCATGCTAATCTTCCATTTATGTTTAAAAATCTTGGAAATTTATATTTATCTCACTTTGAACACACTAGAAATGTCCAGGATATTGACCATGCTATATCCCACCACCAGAAAGCTGTGGAATCTACTCCCTCTGGTCATGCTGATATTCCAAGCCAGTTCAACCACCTTGGAAATTCATATTCACATCGCTTTGCATGCAACAGCAGTCCCCAGGATATTGACTATGCCATATTATACCACCAGAAAGCTGTGGAATCCACTCCTTCCAGCCATGCTAACCTTCCTATTATGTTCAACAATCTTGGAAATTTATACTTATCTCACTTTGAACAGACTAAAACTGTCCAGGATATTGACTATGCCATATCCTACCACCAGAAAGCTGTAGAATCCACTCCATCTGGCCAAGATAATCTCTCAAGTTGGTTGAATGACCTTGGAAATTCATATATACATCGCTTTAAACACATTGGAAATCTCCAGGATATTGACTATGCCATATCCTACCACCAGAAAGCTGTAGAATCCACTCCGTCTGGCCAAGGTAATCTCTCAAGTTGGTTGAATGACCTTGGAAATTCATATATACATCGCTTTAAACACATTGGAAATCTCCAGGATATTGACCATGCTATATCTCACCACCAGAAAGCTGTGGAATTGATTTCTTCTGGCCATACCGATCTTCCAACTCTGTTTAATAATCTTGGAACTTCATATGCAAATCGCTTTAAATTCACCCGCAATGCCCAGGATATTGAATATGCCATATTCTACCACCAGAATGCTGTGAAATATACTCCATATGGCCATGCTAATCTTCCAAGTTGGTTGAACAACCTAGGAAACTCATATTTATATCATTTTGCATGCAATGGCAATTCTCAGGATATTGACTATGCCATATTGCACCACCAGAAAGCTGTGAAATCTACTCCTTTTGGCCATGCTAACCTTTCAGCTCTGCTTCATAGTCTGGGAAGTTCATACTTAAATCATTTTAAACATACTGGTGATCTCCAGGATATTGAACATGCCATATCCCACCTGCAGAAAGCTGTGGAATCTACTTCTTCTGGCCATGCTGATCTTTCATCTTGTTTTCACACCCTTGGAAATTCATATTTCCATCATTTCAAGTACACTGGTGAGCTTGATGATATTGATCATGCTATATCCTACCACCAGAAAGCTGTGGAATTTACTTCTTCTGGCCATATTCATCTTCCAGTTCTGCTCAATAGTCTTGGAGATTCATATGAAGCTCGCTTCCAATCAACCAATTGTTTCTCTGATATTGAAAAAAGTATTGCTTCATATCGTCAGGGTGCTGAGGCAGATGGAATGCCATCTGCTTGTTTAATAGCTGCTAGTAATGCAGCTATTCAAGCTGCAGCCCATAATGACTCTTATTGTTTCCTTGATTTTGCTCTTACCATTGTTCTGATCTCAGAGGTTGCTGGTTTGGAACATACTGTCCACCATCGCCATACCAACCTTTATCGACATTTTCTACTTCTGCAATTTTTTGTGGGTATTGCTCTTTTTCACAATCAATCTAATTTTGCACTTGAATGGCTTGAGCAAGGCCGCTGCTTGGTGTGGAATCAACTCAACCAACTACGTACACCAATTGATGATCTTCACATCAGGAATTCATCTTTGGCTGATCGCTTTGTAACCATTGCAAGTGCTTTGGAATCCTATGGAACTCGTTCCTTCTTAATTTTATCTCCAGAATCTACAATAACAGAGCACATTCATGTTCAAAACTTGACTCGCAAGCATACTATCCTTGCTGCAGAGTATAAGCAACTTCTCAAAGAGACTCGGAGTGTTCCAGATTTTCATAACTTTCTTCAACCACCTAATGCCACCCACCTCTTATCCTCATTACCCTCTGATGGTCCAGTTATTATTTTCAATATTCAAAAGCTCAGATGTGATGCCCTGGCTCTCTTTTCTGGGATGGAGGAGCCTCTGCATATTCCTTTGGAGGACTTCAATCTCATTGAAGCAGAGAAACTATGGTCAAGACTTCAATCCAAATTTCCCAAGCAACAGGGGATGGGGGGCAAAGATCGTGCAGGTCACCCATGTGCCTTCCCTAATCTGCATTTTACATTTGTTCTAAAAGAACTGTGGGAAAAGGTTGTCCACCCAGTTCTTGAAGCAATAGGATATTCAGTAAGTTTTGGTTATTAAAGTTATTTGTATTGAACTCATGCAATCTCAGTCCAACTCTTGTCCCAATCCTTCAGATCGTCATCGTATATGGTGGTGCCCAACTGGCCCCCTTGTATTTCTTCCACTCCATGCAGCAGGCATATATGACTCAACATATCAGGCAGGACAATGTGTCTCTGATTTTGTGGTTTCATCATATACACCAACTATTCAATCTCTTAACAATAAATTCAAAACTTCATCCACCACCTCCAAATGTACTAATCTGCTTCTTATTAGCCAATCAAACACTCCAGGTCTTTCTCCACTACCCTCAACTCAAAAGGAGACACATAATATCAAAAAATTAATGAATGAATCTGGTATCAATGTGCTGCTGTTGGAAGGTGTTGAGGCAACCACAGACAAAGTGAAGACAGAAATGAAGGCTCATAATTGGGTTCACTTCACCTGCCATGGTAAACAGGATGTGGATGAGCCTCTCAAAAGTGGTGTCCATCTCCATGATGGTCGCCTTGAGCTTCTTGAGATTATGCGACAGCAAATACAAAACCCTGATTTGGCCTTTCTTTCAGCATGCCAGACAAGCAAAGGAGATCTCAAACTATCAGAGGAAGTTGTGCATCTTGCTGCTGGCATGCTGGCTGCTGGTTATCGTGGAGTGGTTGGTACAATGTGGGACATTTTGGATGTGCATGGGCCAGAGTTTGCAACAGAATTTTACAAATATTTGCTCACAGAAAAGAGGTCAGAGGGATTGGACAGTACTCAGGCTGCATATGCCTTGGATCATGCTGTGAAAAAGGTTCGGAAGAGTCTTGGAGACAGTGATGCTGCATTATTGGCTTGGGTCCCTTATGTGCACTTTGGGTATTGATATCTTGCTTTTTTTGTTACAGTCTTATATTTCTACTATTCTCATGGACAGTATTCCATGAATTACATTTAGAAACTATCAATATGGTGGCCAACAGGCTAGTGTGACTTATTGACAATAAGACAATAAGAACTTATAGAATATTCAGACAAGATATCTGCATTTTTCTATGGTCATGTGATGCATCATAACAACATACATGTATTGATTATTCAAAACTAATGGGGTGGGCACCAAGTGCCTGACAAGCCTGGAAGGTAAGTATATTTTAAAATAAAAGAATACATTTCAGTGATTTTGAGGGCTGCATAACACATTACTGCTGAATTGAATGAAATAGTACAGTGTATTTATTATTGCAAGAAGCAGGTCCTCAATATCTTGGAATATGCTTGATGCATTCAATCTACCCTGATAATTCTATGGATCTGTTGGCTGCCCTTGACCCTTTTACTACAGATGGCAACAATTGTAAGATCAAATTTGATGTACTTTATCTTCTATGTGGCTCACTAGCAATCTGTTCATTTTGAAGAAGCTCAAAGGCATGTAAAGCGCTGTGCAACTTTCTGCTAAAGACTCGCTAGCACTAATGAAAAGACATGTTGCTAAATATTTTTGGATTCCACTCTCAGCGGTGTTCAGGAACTCATTACACTAAATGAACAACAACTTTGAACCGACACAATGTGAAGAAAGCAAAGTAATCAGAAATCTCAGCTAGGTCATTACTTTCGTCGCTTCTGTTGTTTCTTCAACTCCTGTTCGAGTCTCCTCCGTTCTGCACGATTCCTTGGAGGG
>Ga0307513_10006632_pt1 | contig 15110 bp, 12 predicted proteins | sample 15_EM_MG_FD_202174 | JGI IMG/M metagenome (GOLD analysis project Ga0307513, IMG submission 202174) | Populus trichocarpa ectomycorrhiza microbial communities from riparian zone in the Pacific Northwest, United States - 15_EM | ecosystem: Host-associated > Plants > Roots > Unclassified | place... | reverse complement strand
AAGAGGGGCGCCCACATATGGCGAACGTAGATAAAAGTTCGCGAGGTACATAGATTGTATGAGAGGAAGATGTACCCTCGGAAAAGGTATAAGTAGCAACTAAGATCCCGAGTAATAAGAGGATCATCACGCTACGGAGAAGAGACCTTATCAATATAATAAGTTATCACAAGAAAAATCTTTATCATTATTTTACGCACGTTTATATTGAGCCTTCCTAGACACGTCTCCGTCTACGATAAAGTACCCTGGTCTTACCCATCTCGCTTGTTCTTAGAGATCTGGTACCACCTAACAGAAGGATGGATATTCTCAAAAGTGTTTTAGGCAAGGCATCAGACAAGATGGTGCAAACTGAGGTCCAAGATTTTGACCGTAAACTCAGTAATGTGTCCAATCCCAACGGATCCAATGAGCCTACTATACCTCTCCCCTGAAGGGTATACTTGACAATCTCCAATGCTTTCTCCTCGGTATTGGGGAGATTTTTGTTCTGAGGCTGATCGACTACAAGAAGAATCTAAATGCAGGAGTGGGAGAAGAGATTGCCAGTTGGGCAATGCACACGAAACATGCCATTTGTATACTAGTACAAGCTCAGAAGCTGGTCAGGAAAAGGTGTAGCAGTGTATCTTCTTAGTGCCGGGTCATACCTGCTGCATGATGGGTCCGTGGAACACCCCTAGTACATACCACTCCTGGGGTCCCTCAACGCAAGATCTTCAACCTCACAACAGCATGCTATCATACATCTCCTGTTTTTTGTTGTTCACCTGGTGCCTGGCTGACCATAACAGGCGTTCGCCTTGTTCTCACTCAAAATCTTGGTTCCACCAATCTCTACCCACGAGAGCAGTCGCACTGGCTTTTACGCTAGCGGGAATAGCTTGCATAATTAAGCGCGAGGTATTTGCCACCATAAGGAAGAGCATATATCCGGACCCAAGCTCCCTGGGTAGGGACTTCCCGTAGGCATCTGGGAGACTACTCAGGAACCCCAAAGAGTTCACCTTTTAAGATAAGGCTAACTGATTGGAACAATGATTAGAGAACCAGTTCTTTCCTCTTACAAATGCATACACATCATGCATTGATAGATGAATATCTGACCTGATCACTCTATATTCATAATACTATTAGTATGTAGACATTTGGACTGCATATTCCATTATAGTCTATCAGGCGGAAGAGGTCGAAGACTAACTACTTGTGGAGTGGGAACATGCTCAGAGGAAAGAGCAGTTGGGGGATTCTCAGAGTCGAGCTAGGCAAGTTTTCAGGGTGAAACAGTTTTCGCACTGTGTTCTAACAAACTGAACTCTTAGAAAGATACTTCTTTACAAGAGAAGTCAAAGTAGCGTGAACATTAGTGTAAATGGTAGGGCACTCCCCGGTGGTTGAGAACATCATCAAGCAACGGACAAGAGACCTTAACAATATTATAAGTTAGTAAGAAATTATTATATTTCTTTACCAAACAATTCATCTTGAGCCTTCCTGACCTATAATCCGTTGTCTCGAATATGCCCAGCCTAGTTAGCCCGGAATCCTACTGTGTTAGCTATCCCGTAACACCGGCAGCAATGCCTCAGACAGTAGAACAAGATTACCGACAAGATGGAGAGAGTGATGGTATTTGGTTTCCACTCCCATTTGTATTATTTCTTTTTGTTACTTTGGATGATCTTTGTTTCTTCTTTTTCATGATAGTTATTATCCAATAATGTATTTTACAGGATTCTGGCTTGGTACCCTAATGCAGCTCTCCATGGCAACCACTGGAACACCACAGTATATTTTATTATCTCAACAACTAGTAGTGATACTATATTGAAAATATTTTACAACGTCGTTTTAGAGATGGAGAATCGGAATCTGAAGTTTATATTTATTAATCAAAAATAATCCTTCCGGTATATTCATTTTATTCCAAAACTGGTTCAAATAGCATCTTACTTATAATAATAGTAAAGAAAGTTCAAACCAACCACAAATATGATAGTTTAAGCAAATCATATAATCAACTAGGTTGTGTATTTGACATATGAACTTCTTTGGTATTTGTTTGCAGCTATTTAGAAATGCAGTATGACTTGAAAAACAAGGATAGTTAAACATCTATCATAAAATCCAGACAGGGTGATAGCTGCTCCTAGGGTTTACCTAATGTTACAATGCTTTGTAATCTGCTTCAAGTTAGTGATTCAATATAAGGTCATTTTTGGGGATCTCAATCACCCATAGCAACCACTCAAAAATCAAACCTACATTTCATTATCTCAATGAATAATAGAGATACTAGTTTGAAAATCTAGTTACAAGTACTTTGAAATATAGAGAATCTTAAAACCTAGTTTTTATTTTCTTCTAAGGAATTATCACTCCGGTATAATGGTTTTAAGAGTGCCTATTTCAGAAAAGAATAATACTTTTTCCAAGAGATATAGGGTTGAAAACCCTCTATTGAGGACATTCTAAAATAGATTCTAGCATAGTATAAGTCTTATATAATAAGATTAATCTAGTTTTAATTTACTTTATAACCTCTTTTCCAAGTCCTAGTTGTTCAAAGAGAGATGGAAAACTACCTATAAACAACATACAAATTGGGTCAATTTTACTATGTAATATTTACATATATAGTTGGCCAATGAACTTGATTCTTTCTAATACTCTTTATTATAATATCCTAATTAAGTATACAAAGTTTAAAGCTAAATAAACAAGTTTTGCATAATCCATACTTTGATTATTATCAAGCTAGTAAAAACTATAGATAAATCACTTTACTACTATCAAATTGCAATTGTGAATTATTTGAACCGATATTCAGCTATGAGATTATTCTAACAGGTCTTAGAGGTCTGGCTGTACATTGTAGAGCTTGCCAAAATAATAATTTCTCATCAGATTATATATTTATTACATTTAGTTAAATATAACAAATCCTGTTCCAATCAGTTAATATAACCAAATATACGTGTCTAGCAAAGATATAGACTATTTAGAATAGTTTCCTTATATCCATCACATGATAGATTGACTTCTGGTGTACTCAAGAATTGTATTTGATTGATTTGGGGCTTAGGGAAAGGTTTATTAGGTATAACATATTAGGATTCATAGGGTAAAGTGTAACAGATATGAGAGGCATGTTTGTCTAACAAAACTTTGAATATTTGCTTAGAATAGCATAGGCAAGGGTATTCCAAAGAATAGAGTTCATTGGCCAACTATATATGTAGATATTACATTGTAAAATTGACCCAATTTGTATATAGTTTATATGTAGTTTTCCATGTTTTTTTTAACAACTATTGCTTGGAAAACCGGTTATAAAGTAAATTAAAACTAGATTAATCTTATTATATAAGACTTATATTATGCTTGAATCTATTTTAGAACATCCTCGATGGAGGCTTTTCAATCCTATATCCCTTGGATAGAGTATAATTCTTTTCTCAAATAGGCTCTCTTAAAACCAGTATACCAGAGTGATAATCCCTTAGAAGAAAGTTAAAACAAGATTTTCAGATTCTGTATATTTCAAAGTACTTGTAACTAGATTTTCAAACTAGTATCTCTATTATTCATTGAGAAAATGAAATGTAGGTTTGATTTTCAAGTGTTGCTATAGGTGATCGGGATTCTGGTCCTGATTGGGTTCCCCATAAATCACATTACAATATAAACCGTTATGGCAGTTGGTCATGGGTTGCAAAATTTATTTCCGGGTTATTGGAAAGTAATTTAGAGCGAAATGAGACCCTTCTACCTCAACCATGGAAGCTATAAATGTAGGATAAGGCTAAAGGTTTTGTTATATAGTCTATTCATATAGTTCAAGCTATAGAACAGGTTTTAGTGTGCTAGGACATCAAGATTTAGAAATATCATACCTCTACTCTCAAGATGCAGCATTTTGCTTGAAAGATTGCTCATTGACACATTTGTAGTGCACATTGTCTCAATCCCAATTCCCAAACATACTAAGACTTATTCCATGGCTTTAGCCATATGCATAGACCATATACCATAGCTTTTCACCTCATGCTCCATGTGTAGCTTACATGGTTGAGGCAGGAGAGTAGTATTTTTCTCTAAATTACTTTCCAATAACTAGGAAATAAAATTTTGCAAGGCATGACCAACTGCCTTGAATGTTTATATAGTATCTTGAATCACTAAATGGAAGTTGATTACAAAGTATTGGAACATTAAGTAAACCTTATAAGCCACTATCATCTTGTTCTAATATTATGATATATATTTAATAATCCTTGTTTTCAAGTCACACTCCCTTCCTAAATAGCTACAAACAAATACCAAAGCAGGTAATCCTATTATTTGCTTAAACTATCCTTTTTGTGGTTGGTTTCAATATTCTGCACTACTATTGTAAGTAAGATGCTATTTAAACCAGTTTGGAATAAAGTAAGTATACCAGGATTATTTTTTATCATTAAATATAAACTTCAGAGTCCAATTCTCCATTTCCAAAAGTACTTTCTAACATATTTTCCATATAGTATCACTACTACTTGTGCAGAAAATAAAAGATAGATTTGGTATTCCTGTGGTTGCCATGCTGAGCCGCATCTAGGTGATCAGCTGTTGCACGGTAAATTATATTACAGACCCAGCTTTCAAGAATTGGTGCTAAAAAAAGTGGAACAAACGTCAATTCAACCCAAGATAGATATCACTGGATATAATGTGGAAGAGATGAAACGCCCAACAGAACAAACCGTAAAGGATATCTTCCCCATTTTAGGGTTCTATGATAAGGTCATGAAGGGTATCCAGGCTTGGATTTGTTGGAATTTTGCTACTCTCCACATTCAGATTCATCGACGGAAAACTACTACTACAAGGACCACATCTTTTCGAAAGGCTACTAGAACAAACAAGTTCCAGACAACAATTGTTTGATACCTACTGCACCACCGTTAGCTTCATACAGATCATACTCAACCCTGCTTACCTAGTTGATCATGGATCACTAACCACGAAACACTTTAAGTGAAAGGTGCGACAACACCCAAACACACTATCTTCATTACCACTAGCACAACGCCTTTGATTTCAACCAAACACAACATCCTTCAGTCTATCATGATACCGACAGCAAACTGCCTTCCCCAACCCTTGCTAAACTAGAATTCACCTCCGTTATGAGTCTGAGGAGATTCGGCAAAGATGCCTAGTCGAGGAAATGCGAGAAGAGAATCGGCATACCCAGGTCGTACATCCGAAAGGGAGCTTGTGCTTTGAGGAGCATAAAAGGACTCCTGTTTTCCCTTTGTTCATTGCTTTTGACCATCCATCAGACATTTTCTTTTCTCTTCGTTCTATCATCTATACACAGAGTATCAGTCTCTCGTTTCTTTATTCTTTATTGGATGTGTTTTCTTGTTACCTTAGTTGTTGGTATCGATAAAAGTCTTTGCTTCTCCAATCATTCCTGATTGAATCCGCAGTGCACCAAACCATTTTGTTCAAAACGAGATACTTCAAGTCTTGCATCACCCAGCCCTGGGGAACGAGGACAAGGCGGGCCAGCATGCTATGTTTGAGGCCGTGGATCAATGGTGGGAGGAGAAGGATGGGAATCAAAAACGTCATCTCGAGGAAGCTCTCAGTAGAGAAGGTGTCAGAAATGGGAAGAATCACGAAGGCGAGGACCCCAATCCTGGGCCTGGCAGATGAGGCCATAGCCATAGGGGTAGGCCGGAAGGAGGTAGTGTGGCTCCTCGCTGTAATGAAAATCAATGGCTCAAAACCAACCGCTCTGTTCTAGCGGGGATGAAAGCTCCTCATATGGTGGCCGCTATAAGGAATCGTCCCACGTCCCCCCTGGTAGCAATCTCAAAGAGCCCTCCTCATATGGCAATACTGGCGGAGGTTATCGCTCAGGTCGTAACAGCAAGGGGTCTTCTTCGTACAATCAGATCAGCAGACTGGATTCAGATTACCGCAAACAATCTGCGTATGGTTCGGGAAGCAATCGGCAAGACACCTCATCCTATAGCTGTAGTAGACCCAGTCACTCCTCTCGCCATTAGAACGCGCAGTCCAGCTCCAATGGCTCCTCTAGTGATGAGAATGATAGTTACGGCACCGCCAGCGGAAACAATGGATCCAATACGCAATACTCTTACAGCTCCTCCGGCTGACATGACAACTAAAGTTACAGCACTTCCATCGGAGGCTACCGACCTAATACACAAGACTCTTACAGGTCCTCCTCTGGACGTGGTAATAATGACGGGGGTACGCCTAGTTCTTATGGGCGCGTTGAGAATCTTCATATGGTGGGGATAGTGGCGCCGGGCGTAGCAAATATGATAAGGAACCACCATCTTATCCTCGCGGTGCCGGGGAAAATACTTCTTCCTATGGTAGTGAAGAACAAAGACTTTCTTATGACCGCTGGCCGTGATGAGTGGGTGACCTATTCCTCCTACGGGGGAGCCGGTCGCACTGACGAAGGCAGTTCTTTCATAACATCCGGCCGTGTCTCTTGAAAGTCACCGGTGATTACTTCGTCCAAGAACAAGTTTCCTTCAATGGCGGGTTGAAGTAACCCATTGCCAATTGGGCAAAGCGTAACGGGGAGCGCTCAGAGCAACGGAGCCACAGCCAGGGGAACATCGGAAAAAGGTATGTCCGGTTGCTCGGCCAGTGCGGGGTCCTAGCTCAGATATGTGGGGTCCGTGAACCCTCCCATACTTATACCTCTCTCTGCCCCTGGAACTACGACATCCCCATGCTTCCTTGCTTCCTTACTTTCCACACCTCGCGTTCTTCGTTGTTTGTCCCCAAACTTGTACTTGAAAGAGATCAAATAGCCAATCCACTATTACACCCAGCTGACTCACCCATCCCCATATCACAAGCACCGAAATCATGGCCCAGAGGCGATCGTCAACGTGTGGAGGTAGCTCTACCGGAACGAACACACGAAGTACAGCCAGCAGAATACGGAAAAACACACGTAGCTGGCAGCCACCAACCCGATATGGCCAGCCCTGAAATTCTGCTCTCACGCCGAGAGGAAGCAGCGTAGTCAATGATTCAGCAAGCGACAGTGTGGAGCTTGATCCCAGCACCCCAGAATATAGCGACTCACCACCGAGCAACAGCAGGACACTTAGCAGAAGCTCTGCTTCTCGGAGTAATACAGGACCACAGGCCGAATCACCAAGGTCCTCTGGCGAATCAGTGACACCACGCTCACCGGTACCCCCATTCGAAGCCTCCATCAACCTGACTACCATGAGGGAACTACTCCGTTCCCACGAACAGGACATCGTCGACCGTGTTGTTCTTCAACTACGTACCCAACCCCCTCCACAACCCAGTTCTATCCCAGCAGACCCACCAGCCCCGCATTACCCTCCCCCACGCACTCAGCCAGCCCCAGACTACCAGGTCCCTGGCACTCAGCCAGCCCCAGCAAATTCCACCTTCGCACGAATAGCGGAATTGAAGAGCCAACTGGCCGAATTGAGAGCAGTGACTCAGAGCCAAAGGGTCCAGCCTCTAGCGGAGTTACGAGCTCCCGGTATGTTATACCCAACCCAATCTCCTTTTATAAATGAAGGCGAGAGCGCAAGCATCTTCGTGGATAGCGTGGAAACCCTCTTTCCGGGAGTGGAACGCAGTACATTAGTACAGATTATCGAGAACTGATTCAAACCAACCAACATTTACCATCTGTTGGCCAGCGAGAAAGAGCGTGCGGAAACCCATCGAACGATAAATATCGGTGGAGTCGAGTTCGAACCGCCAGAGCGAGATGGCAAAGAAAGTGAATATCGGATGAGCAGTTTCTTTAAGGCCTAGGCTGCCTATAGCGGAATTCTGATCAAACTTGGCCCTTATGGTCTGCAAGGGGAGCTCGCCACCGCCCTATGCATATATACAATGAATCTCTATGATCTGTTAGAAAGGTACACCTGGGAGGGGGTCAAGTCCTACCATTTTCAATTCCAGCGGAAGCGGGTAGCTAGTGGAAAAAATATTTTCCAGCCAACGGAGTGGCGCCAGCAGGACAGCGAATTGATCGCCTCAAAATGCTTTGCATACCCGGTGCCTCGGCAATTATGGCGCAAACGACAAAGCCAGTACAAGGCCAAACTCACCCGTTTAGTACGGCACCTTACTCCCAAACATACCAGAGAAGCAACTATAACCTCACCACCCCAATACAATCCAATACTATAGTACCTAGTACATTGCCCCAACCTCCTGCAGCACAGCCCTGTCGGAACTGGAACTTTCGAGAATGCAAGCTGGCCCCGTGCCGCTACCAACACTCTTGTATAACTTGTGGCAGCAGCCACCGCGCGTCCCAATGCACACTGGGAAGCAACAGCTTCTCTCATACCCAGCGCGACGCCCAGTCAGGACGTTAGTCCTATCCACTCCTAGCACCGACTGCCTAGCCCTCCCCTGCCCCATACCCCCTTCCCCTTCTCCTTGTGCATCATATCCCCCACAAACCTGCCCCCAGTTACTTGGATACACAAATGTACCGCTAAGCCTACCCTACTCCTAGCCACCACTCCTAGCACGCCACTCAATCATAGAGTCCCACCTCTCCACAGCGCTGAAGATATCCCCCAACCCTCGCGCGTTAGCAAAACCACTGGCCGCCCAAACACAAGCATCCATTACCCATTATTCGCCTCGCACTCATTCCCAATGCCTGCAGGCCGATTACAGGCCACAGGCTGGGAGAATCTCACCACCAATTTCCCAGACAGCCAGGTTACCGAGGCAATAATGGGAATCTGCAGATACGGAGCACGAAGCGGATTCGAAGGAACGAGAGAGATACCAATTATCTACCTGAATCTAGCCATTACCCTGGCAGACCCCCATCAAGTAACTGCCGATATTATGCCAGAGCTTAATATGGACCGCCTACTGGAATATCCAAACACCGAATACATACCCAACCACTACACCGCCTCCCCGCTAGGTCTAATCGACAAATCGGACGGCAGCAAGAGGAGAATTCACCACCTCTCATATCCTGCAACCGGTATCGGCTCCATCAATGGTGGAATCGCAGAGGACTATGGCACGATTTCGTATAGTGGTATAAACGCTGCAATTGTCGCCATACAAAACATTGGCACAGGGAGCCTGCTTGTCAAGAGCGACTTTGAGTCAGCTCTCCGCCACATCCCAGTTTCCCCACTAGAGTCGCCCCTTCTGGGGCTCCAGTGGCAAGGCAGATACTATGCTGAGGGCTTTTAGCCTTTCAGACAAAGGACTGCACTATACCTCTTTAACCTCTCCTCAGAAGTCTTTCATTGAATACTAGAGGAGGAACTTGGGAAGCATGGACTTCGGGAAAGTATCATACACTATCTAGACGACTTCTTCATGGTTTTACCAACGCACTCCAAGCTCGATGAGTATACTACAGTATTTGCAAAACTCAGCAAGGAAGTAGGCTTAAGTATCAAAGAAGCAAAGAACGAAGAGGGGACTGCTGTAAATTTCGCGGGAGTAGAGCTCGATACCTGGCAGATGGTTATCCGACTACCAACAAAAAAGCTACTCAAAGCCCAAGCTATCGTGCATAGCACTATGGAGAAGCCCTCAATCTCACTTCTCGACCTTCAAAAGATTACCGGATATCTTATCTTTGCTTCCACTGTTGTCCCACTAGGCCGTACCTTTCTCCGACGCCTTTATAACATGCAGCTCTACTTCCCCCCAGGCAGCAGACCCCACAAGCGGCGTATCTCCAGCGAGGCACGGAAAGACATGGCTTGGTGGGCGGAGGTGCTCTCTGATAACGCACAACGTTCAATTGCTTCCCAGACCAGAGAAATAATCTGCACCTGGTCTGATGCTGTAAGTACAAAGGGTCTCGGTGCATACTATACCTCCTCATCAGTCCCCTATCCACAGCTAGATATGGTATTGTCAATAGCATTACCAAACTCGGCAACCAATGTTGGGGAGCACATCAATACAAAAGAAATGCGCGCAGTCAAGCAGATCCTACTCAATTGGGGGAAGTTATGGAAGGGAAAAAGGGCCACTATGCATACCGACAATCGTGCAGTATTCTATGGCCTAGCGAACGGGACGAGACGGTGCGCCTTAATAATAGTACTTAGTAGATGTCCGATGCTCGCTGCTGAATACGACTTGGAGCATCAGTCACTATGGATTTCCACAAATGAGAATGCTCTAGCTGATGCGCGCTCGCGCTTCGATAATGACAGAGTCACTAACGTCGCCCCGCAGTTGTTATCCGAGGTAGGCAGCCTCTTCAATCATGGGTTACGGACATACAGCAATCGGGACTCTCTAAGGTAGCACCCTACTACCTTTGGCGAGGATTGGCGCCTTCAACGCGACACAACTACGATACACCCCGATCCAGGTTCTCACTATTTTGTTCTCTCTCAAACTACCGGCACCCACATGGTCGATGCTTCCCGGCCCAAGTTACTTGGTTAATAGAATGGCTGTGCTCGTTAGCTGGAACCGTTACAGTGAAAACTTTCAAGCTGTATCTTACAGGTATCAAATCATACCAACTGGATCTCAGGATTGCTGTCACAAATTGTGACTAAGCAAGGCAGATTTCATATGACTCATAATTATGAGTCATAAGGTATGTTGGATTTCACACTATGATGTCACTTGACTCATAGTTCTCACATGACTACGCACTCGCGAGTCATTGTTATATTGATTGGTTGATTGTTTCATGACTCACGATAGTGATGTCATATGATCTAATGACTTTCGCACATGACTCACATTATGAGTCATGGGTTTCACGCATGTGACTCGTTTGAGCATATGACTTGGTTTATGAGTTTTCATTGGTTAACGGAATGTTGTGCGATGACTCATATGAGTCATCGATGGATTTCGCACTATGACTCACGATGAGTCATAGAGGTTTATGTAGTACGAGGTGATGAGTCACGCGGGATAGGGTTGCGGGAAGATGCCTATATAAGGCGCTTGGTTCCGACCAAGAGATAGGATCTTCACGCAACCATCTAAGTACTTTTCTATACTCAAGATATTGCAATATGATTACTCTTTACTCTCTTTACCAAAAGACGCTCCTGCACTGCGAGAGCCTACGCGCTAAAGAACCCGGAGACTATTGTGATAGTCTCGACGGGCTGCTCGAACATAGGACTATTGTGATAGTTCTATCAAGTAGAACAATCCACCCCTATTACTATCTGACGAGATAGTATCCTTCGACGGATCAATTGAGACAAGCAAGCCAGTTCCGTACTATCTGAGTACATAGTACTCCCATACACCTTCGGGTAAAATAAAGAGACTTCCTTACTTAGTAAATAACTATCGTTGCCTGTTGCATACCTAATTACAATAGGATTGTTACATTTGCTTGCGTCACCACGCAATACCCAACGATGGAACGCCTCAACAACCTGTCGATCACGAGATTGACCTCACCGAAACAGGAATAGACTTAGAGGGGCTAGGAGAAGCATTAGCCGAGTCTATTCAACACTCGAGAGCTGCAAGCTCCACCACAGACAGTGCAGAAGAAAGTTCCGACTCAGACCAAACAAACTAAGTACCTACAAGGAGAAACACGATGGCGTCCACATCAACACCTAATCCAGACACGAAGGGCAAAGAAGCGGCTCCACCTCTACCATACAACCTCATACCAGATCAAATATAACAAATCCTTGGAGCCTTAACCGGAGGATCTGGAAACACGAAGAAGCCTACAATCAAGGAAGCAAGCACATTTCATGGCGAACGAGACCAACTCACAAGATGGCTGGCCCAGCTGTCTGTGTACTTCAAGGGAGTAGGATGGGAATTCGAGTACAACAACGACAAAATTGTCTACGCTCTTAGCCTTCGAAGAGGCGACGCGTTGAAATGGGCTACGCCATACATCGAAAGACGACAAGATGTAACCTGGAGCAGTTGGGACGAGTTTAAGAATGAATTGCAGGGACAGTTTGGCGAAATGGACGAGCAAGGAGCAGCAAGAGCAAAACTCATGAGAATGGCTCAACGATCGAAAGGAGCTACAGAATACGGGAACGAATATAGACTTAGCGCCAGTCAGACCGGAATGGACGATGCAACCCTGACTTATCACCTAATGAGGGGATTGAAAACCGAACTCCAAGACGCATGGGGAATGGACGGATCAGACTCGCAAGACCCACAGTTCGTGGCCAACTGGGCCATCAAAAAAGAGACCAAAATGGCAGCCATAAAAGACATGCATCACGGGACAATCAGCAAAGAAAAGACTGCCTCCCCATGGACCTCACGAAATCAAAATGGGACCTTTCGACCTCAGAACGACAACCAGGGTGATCCAATGCAGTTGGATGCTACCGGAAGAAGGCCTGGGTTCAACATCTCGGCCAAAGAATACCAACGAAGAATGAGAAGCAATTTGTGCCTCAAATGCGCTAAGCCGGGACACCGAGCGGCGGCATGCCGGAGCCAGGCCAACAGCAAGGAAGGAGCGACATGGGAACCAAGGAACGACAACAAAAAACAATGGAGACCACCAGCCAAAGCCAGGGAAATAGAGGTCGCAAAGGAAGAAGAATCGGGAAACGACAAAAGTCCCCAGTAAGCAATGGTCTGAGGGACACGACCAAACCAAAGCCCATTGAGATGAGGAACCTTTACGCTGCACTAAACAACACGGAAGCACTGAACAACGAAAATGACCATATTATGGTCACAATACGACTACACGGCACAAAAAGACAAATCACGATTAACGCGATGATCGACTCGGGAGCAACCAAGGACTTTATCGACAAAGGGTTCTGCAGCAAATACAACATCAGAACCACGCAAGCAAAAACGATAAGAGAGGTTTACCTGGCAAATGGTCGACCCAGCGCTATTGGACCAATTACCCATACAACGAAAGTACCTATGGACATCGGTAGCCATAGGCAATTGGCGATTTTCCAAGTGGCTAAACTACCCAACCATCAGGTCATCCTCGGAATGCCATGGTTAAAGCAACACAGTCCCCGAATTGACTGGGGTCAAGGAAAGATCACCTTTGAAAGTGAAAGGTGTACGACATGGTGTTTAAAGGAATCACCTACGGTATACGCGATACCAGAAGACGAAGCACGAGAAGAGAACTTGAAAGTCGAGTTCGGCGTCGCTCAAAGCAAGAAAGATCAGCGAATTAAGGTTAAGAAACTTGACCCGCAAGCAAAGATACCGACTCGAGAATCGGCACAAGGCGCAGGACACGACTTGTACTCAAACGAAAGCAAGACGATACCGGCCCGAGGACAAGAAGTTGTCCGAACCGGAATATCAATCACACCACCCCGAGGAACCTAGAGCAGGATAGCGCCAAGAAGCGGCATGGCAGTTAAACATCAGATTGCTGTCAATGCAGGCGTGATCGACTCCGACTATACTGGGGAAATCAAAATGGTACTAGCCAACATGGGCAACCAAGACTATCAAGTCAAAAACGGAGATTGGATAGCACAACTCATCACGGAAAAAATAGTCGAAAGCGACAGTTACGAGGTCCAAACGCGCGAAAAAACCAACAGAGGACAACAAGGATTTGGAAGCACAGGAACTTCCAAGGCACAGATCTGCGAGATCAGTGCCAGAGCCTTTGGAAAGTTTTACCGAAGACCAGACACGACCACAGGAATCCTCAAGTACATCAAAACGAAGGACGCAGAAGCCTAGAATCAGTCAACATCAGCACCGAGCTAGCCATCAAAAGCGGAAAATACCAAAAACAACGAAAACTCGAAGAAATGGTGCCTCAAGAATATCATGAATACTTGGATGTATTTGAAGAAGGAGAAAAAACTAAGCTACGACCTCACCGACCGGGGGTGGACCTGGAAATCAAACTCGAAGAAGGAGCGGGACTCCCGATCAAAAAGATATACGCACTTTCCCAGGACGACCTAAGGGAACTCTGGAGCTATATCAAACAAAACGAAGAGAGAGGATTGATAAGTGAAACCTACTCCGACGGGGATCTCCCATCATGTTCGTCAAGAAAAAGGATGGAAAACTCGGACTATGTGTCGACTATAGGGCACTCAACCATGTTACCAAAAAAGACCGATACCCCGTACCACTCATAGGGGAAGCCTTGGATAGGCTACAAATGGCAAAATACTACAGCAAACTGGACATCAAGGACGCATACCATAACGTCAGAACAAAAAAAGGAGACGAATGGAAAACGACATTTACCACAAAATACGGCACTTACGAATACTTGGTAATGCCTTTTGGGCTAACCAATGCGCCTGCAGCATTCCAAAGATGGATCAACAGAACCTTGCAATCATATATCGACGTATGCTGCATAGTGTATCTGGACAATGTCCTAATATACTCAGACAACCTGGAACAACACCAAAAAGACGTGGCTGCCATCCTCCGCGCTATGCGGCAACAAGGAATGAAACTCAAACCATCCAAATGCGAATTTCACCAACGAGAAACAGAATACCTAGGATTCATCATCAATAACGAAGGAGTCAAAGTCGACCCTATCAAAACAGTAGCCATATAGGATTGGAAAGCACCTACCAACAAAAAGGGAATTCAGCAATTCATGGGGTTTTGCAACTTCTACCGACGCTTTATAAATGGATTCAGCAGAACAGCCAAACCACTATACGATCGAATCAAGAAAGATGTCGTGTGGGAATGGGGAAACAAAGAACAGACGGCCTTTGACCAGCTAAGACAGAAGTTATGCTCAACCCCAGTGTTGACATACTTCAAAGCGGGAAGACCACTGCTTGTCGAAACCGACGCCTCACAATATGTCTGCTCAGGCATATTGTCCCAACAGGACAGAGACGGAAAATGGAAACCAATAGCATACTGATCAAAGACGATGAAACCGGCCGAATGCAACAACGATGTACACGACAAAGAACTATTAGCAATAGTTCAAACTGTGACAATCCTATTGTTGAGCCCTTATGCAACAGGCAACGACCGTCGTTTCTTGCGTAAGCGAGTCTCGCTTTTCTGCACCAAGGCGTAGGAATGTACTATCTTTTCAGATAGTACGGAACTGGCTTGCT
>Ga0307513_10006631_pt1 | contig 15110 bp, 26 predicted proteins | sample 15_EM_MG_FD_202174 | JGI IMG/M metagenome (GOLD analysis project Ga0307513, IMG submission 202174) | Populus trichocarpa ectomycorrhiza microbial communities from riparian zone in the Pacific Northwest, United States - 15_EM | ecosystem: Host-associated > Plants > Roots > Unclassified | place... | reverse complement strand
GTCAAGGAAACTGGAAAACTGGGGACATTTTGAATGTACCCAGCATTTCCCCAAAGTTTACCCAAAATTTACCAAAAGTGGTTCACCATGGGCGGAATTTCAAGGACATTCTGAATGTGCCACTCAGGAACATTTCGGTGCCATTGTTCTGGTTCATTTTGAGTTTTACTGACTGGGAACACTGTGATCGCACTGCTGGGAACATCGCAAAGGAAATTCTGAATGAGCCACTCAGGAAAATTCTGGGTACTTTCTTTGGGAAAATTGTAAATTTTCCCACAGTGTTCCTGATGGGAACATCCTGGTCACATGACCTGGAACACTGCAAATGTACTGGCCATTTCCTGACCCAGGGACTGTGAACATTCTGAATGAACTGCTCAGGAAAATTCTGGGTACTTTCTTTGGGAAAATTTTGAATGTTCCCATGATGTTCCTGATGGGGACACCCTGGTCACATGATCTGGAACACTGTGAATGTACTGACCATTTCCTGACCCAGGAACACTGCAGGGAAACTGGCTGGGAACATTCTGAATGGACTTGGGATATACCAGGTGGGTTTTTGCCTGGTACTTTGTCTATGTCCTTGTGATGGACTTGTGATGTACCAGCCCAGGACACCACCCCTTGCCCCCAGTGTAGGTTACAATGGCATAGGACCTATGAGATGTAGATAGGGACTGGGTGGGCGGTCGACTGGACTTTGAAACAACAAAGTAACTGAGGAATACATTCTGACCGGGTGGGTGATTACATGAATGTCGTTGGGATACATATCAAGACCAGGTGCATGGTTAACCATACTTTGAAATGACAAGAATAGCCGTGGGGAATACATTCTGACTGGGTGGTTGACCAGATCTTGAAATGGTGAGAGCTGGAAGGAAAGTATTGCATCTATGCGAGTAACTGGTCAGAAGGGATACTCCACAAAAACGGATTGAGGCTTCACCAGATAAACCATGAGACCGGTGCGCACAAAGCGATGAGTTATGAAATATCATTCAGCGGATAGATGGCTGGACCAAGGAATGGTGTCTCAAAACAAAGATCAGTTGCGGCTCAATAGATATCAAGCTATGAGGCACGTACCACAGAGTCGATTGTGAGTTGCAGTAGCAGTTTGAGCATGACTGAGGCTAGAGGACACAGTATGGATAGTCACGAGATATCTGCGGAGATTCGTGGTGATTTGGTGCATGGTGGGAACAGATTCAGGACTGACAAGACGTACCGTGGGGTACGGGTTACAGGCAGTAGACAACTAGACATTGGAGTGCTTGGGGCGGGTCTTGGTTGAGAGGTATCACTCGTAGAGTTGCATATGGGCTGGGGGGGTTGGGAGTGGCAGGGGGAATGAAAATGGTGGATCTCGGATTCATTGCTGGAAGACCACAATAAGACCAAGTGCTAAGCACTGAGTGCTGGTTAGTGCTGTGACTGAAGCTGATTGAGCACTTGAGCAATCCTCCGCCAGCGCATCTGTCTCCTCTTGTCCCCAGTCAACAAAGTCATTGAGAATCCGTTCTGCTGCCATGGGAAAACGCAAGAAGGTACCTGGAAATATAGTCAAGATTGACCTCAAAGAATACGCGGTCAAAGGGGGAGAAATTTTACCCTTTCTTGTCCAGCACTCATCAAAGGACGGTCGTCACATTGAGCAAACAGTCCACAAAGTCCCGGACACATGGAACAACCTACCCCCTCCCACCTTTGACCCGTCGCCAGCGTTTGAGGCCACTTGGGACAACATGCACAGGGTGCATAGAAGGGTTTTCTGAAGCAGAAAACTGTAAAGAAAATGTAGTAGAAAGTATAAATACTATCAGCCTATTTTGTGTTCCAAAAAGTGTAATTAAATTCAGACTTTTCCCAAGATCTTGAATGGCATCACAAGAAAAGTTTGAACTTAATTACACTTTTTTAAGATGCAAAATAGGCTAATAGTATTTATACTCTCTATTACATTTTCTTTACAGTTTTCCGCTTCAGAAAACCCTTCTATGCACCCTGTAATGTTTCCTGAGCTATGTGAGTCGGATGGCACAGAACATGTACGTCCACACTTTCTCCCTTTGAGACATATTCTGATATGGTTATGTCTCATAGCTGGACCCACTGCGTGTTTGGCGTGTGGAATGTGACAGATATCTGAAGGAAGTTATGTTATTGGAGGGCCAAATGGGGTTCAATAGTGGGGCGTGTAGCTTCTGCTTGAGTGTTGGTACGGTGCTTCACTTTATCTACGAGGGTTTTTCTAACAGTCTCCAGGACGATACCGCTGTGTCGATTGCTCAGGTAGATTTATATTATGCAGTAGCTGTATGATCAGTCAGCACATGCTCAATGAATTCCACAGGATTCAGGTATATCGGTTTTTGGCATTTTTGACTCCATTAACGTGTTTACAGGAATGGACAGGTACCTTTTTCCAGAAATCTAGTCTACGAAATATCGGACATAGGGTACAACTTGGTCGTCAACCTGGGGAGATATGTACTAGTCCGCAGTGGAGTACACGTCCATTCACCATGATCCATACCAATGGAATCCACCTACTCAATGTTTGTTTCTGTGGTTGTGACCTCACCATACATCATGGTGATTGTGTCCAGCAGCTCCTACAACACCATCTCTTCCCCACTACCACAACAGACCTGTAATCTGGATCAACCTTTGACCTTCTCGAGTCCGCCCAAGTTCTCAGCGTCCAATCGAAGATGTCACTCTACGATTTTTACATATATATAGAAATCCTCACTGATGCGACACGCACCTCTGGTGTCAAGGTATGTTTTCTGCATTGCTATCTAATATTGTCATTCATCTCTAACATATAATGAAGGATCGTTACCAAGAATTCCTTCGGATGCTTAGAATGTGGCATCATTTGTACCTCTTGAAACGAGGTGGGAGGGCTCACGATCCAACCAGTGCTGAGGGTACTGCTCCTGGGGAGCTTGCGGTGTGGTGCCCAGCCTGCCCCTATCTGGATATCAACCTACCAGCCAACTGGACATCGGCACCAAAGGATTTAGAGTTTGTTCTATGTTTACGCTATCTGTTTTGAATGCTTACACTTCTCCAGGTACCTCTACTATCAGAGTTTCAGGATTGATGCCTGTTTCCGCTTCAAGCGGCGTCAAATCTCCAGCTACAAAAGGGATCCTGAGCTTAGCCCTGGTTTTGCCTATGTCATTGCATGGGAACCATAACCACCAATACCTCCTTGAGCGTACCAACCAAAATGAGGTAAATGTCTTTCTGTCCATTTTGGGTTCAGGTCTCATCCTGTACTGCAGATCAGCACGTGTTCAGGTCTCTCTGCCATCAAGCATGCAAACTCAAAGTTTTCAAAGGGGTACTCCACTACTGGTGTTGTGTGCACAATGTGTTGTCACGAGTTTGTCCTCCCAGAGGGTGCTGGTCAACTTCAAAAGGGCGAGAGGTTTGTACTATATCTTGCAATGTTCTGTATTCACTGCTTATATGTTTTTAGGTATGCCAATGTCAACTATGTTGTTGTTCAAAGCACGCGACACAATCCCAAGCCAAAGATGATCGCATCGTATGACATCATGTGTCAATGGTCTATGAACCTTCATAAATAGTTGCGGGACTTCCCCCTCGATAATGTTGAGCAGTTGGACAACAACATTGTTGCCCAGATGGTTCTGAAGTTTCACCTTGCCATACATTGCCAGGAGTGCTGAGCTAACTTTTCACTTAACTATGAGCCTGGAGCAGGGAGGAGAGACATGGAGGGTCCAGAAAGGACATGGTTTGGACTCCAGGGTGGTGGGAGTACCAAAGATCAAGGCCCAGGATACTGGAGTGATGTAATGGATGACAAGTTTGGTCATTGGAACTGGAATAAGCTTGTGCGCCTTGGTATGTGACCCTATTTGTCACTCTCGAGAGAAGAATGCTAATTCCATGAAGGTTCGCTCCTTGCAAAGAAGTATTTGAATGCAATTGAACAAGCCAGATTTCAAGTGGAAGAGCTGTCGCTTATCAATGAAGGATTGCCCACTACCCTTATTCAATCATGGACAGTGAAGATCAAAACTTGGGAGAATGATAGGAGTGCTGACAATCCCTACTATCTCCCTACGACGAGTGAGTGGGTATACTATTCAAGTTATTATATACTAACATCCATTAACAGAGGTTTCTGAAAACGAAGTGCGGCAACGCCTCACACTTGAAGAGGAGCAGGAGCAGGTACAACTCGGGTCAGAAGGCCCTAATCACTGTACACGTACAAAATTTCTCCTCTTTGGTTTGGACTTGGAGCGAAATCAGTATGTTTCTTGTTCGTCCGTTGACCCTCGTCACTGATACCCCATGAGCAGCTGTGGTAACCATTATTGATGTAAAACCCATGGCAATAGTGGCACACCATGATATTGAAGTGGTGGGAAGCCATTGTCAACTTTATTGATGCAAAACCCATGGGAACATTGGAGATTCCCATGATCAGGGGGCTATGGACCCACATCAAGATCTGACCTAGCCTAACCCTAACCCTAGCCTAACCCTAACCCTAACCTTAACTCCTAACCTAACCTATTTGGGCTAGTTTGATCTGATGATCACATAATTATTATGTAATAGATGTAGCTGCTGCGCAGCCATAATTATGTCATTGTTATTAATACAGCTGCTGGTGGCAGCCTTCTGTAAGGGTTTTACCATCATGCGGCACAGCCACAATTACATAATAGATAGTTATTATGTAATAGGTGTGGCTGCTGCGCAGCCACTATTATGTAAATTTTACATAATAATCATAGACCCAAATGCCTATAGAGAGGCTTTTCTACATATTATGTAATTGTGGCTGTGCCACATGATGGTAAAACCCTTACAGAAGGCTGCCACCGGCAGTCATATTAATAACAATGACATAATAGTGGCTGCACAGCAGCCACATCTATTACATAAACAGACAACCATTATGTAAATGTTATGTACATTTTTGATCAGCACAGCTGAGTAATATAATTAGTTATTATATAAATCAGAGAAGATAACTGTAAAAAGCTTTATAAAATAACCATATTACATAATCTAGAATATTTCCTTTTTTGGAAGCATTGCCTAATCTAGTAAGTCTTTCTAAAAAAGGAAATTTCCTAAATAGGTAATTTTATTCCTCAAAATCTATTAAATAATTTCCTTATTTAGACATTTCCTATTTGGAAAAATCACATGATATGCTTATGTCAGCCATCACATACCCCAATTAGGAACGCTCTGACCATGGGAATCTCCCAGTGTTCCCATGGTTTTTATGTCAACATCAATGACATTGCTTCCCATGGGTTTTGCATCAATAAAGTTGACAATGGCTTCCTACCACTTCAATGTCATGGTGTGCCACTATTGCCACGGGTTTTATGTCAACATTTGGTTACCACTAATGACAATGCCATAGACCTGTTCACCAAAATTGGTATGGAAATAGACCCGGACAAATTGGAACTGATCCACTTCATGTGGAAGAAGAAACCCTGACACCCCCCACTCATCTTCTCCCATCAAAACAGGAAGATCACCCTCGCCCCCGCCCCGACACTCAGATGGCTCAGATTTCATCTGGATTCTAGACTCTCTTTCAGAGAACATGTCAAGATCATGGCCAAGAAAGGTAATGGAGTGATACATGGGCTTTCATGCCTAGGCAACACGATTCACGGAATGAATCAGTATCACCTCCGCCTCCTCTACAAAACTTGCGTCATCCCAGTACTGACCTATGGCAGCCAGCTCTGGTTCAACCTGGAGAACCCACCTAAAAACCTTATCCAGACCCTACAGAAGGTCCAGAACAACGCCTTGCGCCGCATTGCAGGAGCTTTCAGAACATCACCAATAGAAGCCCTTCAGCTTCTCACCCACGTTCCACCCATCCACATCACCATCAGGAAGATCTCCGAGTCGGCGGCACTCCGAGTCTTTTGGCTCCCCCTATCATCCGAGGTGTCTCATCGCCTCCCTTCCACCTTCATCCCAGTTTCAATACCATGCCCCATCCACATTCCCTTTGAACACCCCACCCTCCACTATCACACGTTCTCCCACCTCACACACATGGTCCAATGGTCTGCCCCTGACATGGAGAGATCAGACCCTTTTCATTCCCACTGCGCCCCTTACACATTTCAACTCTCCTCTCCCCCCTTTCACGGCCAACTCTGCATCAGATACACCCCCTGTGTTAAGGACAAGAAGCTCGGAAGGACCATCAGACACAAAAACCTGTTTCAGGAATACAAGGAAGACCTCAAGTCCATCTTCATTGTCACGGATGGATCAAGACAAAGCTCACGCACAGGATACTCAGTGATCGTTTGGTATGCTGGCAAGATCATTACGAAAGTGATAGTCCCCTTCACCCAAGAAGCCTCTGCCTTCGACACTGAAATGTACACCCTGGCACATGCCTCCTCCCTGATTCACAAGATCCTCACCCTCAACCCTGACATCAACAAGTGTCAGGGATGATGCCTGCTTACTATTTGCTGGGCACCAGAGGTGTAGTGTGTAAAGGGTGGTTTGGGGTGAGGGGAAGAGGAGGAGCATGTGAGGGTCGGAGGTTAGGGGATCAATGGTCATAGGGGTAGACAGGCTTCCAGAACTTGTCTACAAAGTCGGCAAGAGCATGACTAAACAACCAGAAGCTTTCTTCCTGAATGTTAATATCAGCAACTCCTTGAATCCAAGCGATTACTGATCCTGGGAGAGCAGTAGGGAAATCCCACCAACTAACAATGCAAGAGTCGCAGTTATAAACGGGATGTTGGTCTATAAGTACTTGAGGGACTTCGGTGTGGTATGCTGGGTGGACTATAAAAGTAATTATAGCCAAGGGTTGATTAGTGAATATGGATCGCCACTTGAAGTAATGATCGGTGGTGGAGAGGAAAGGAGGGGAAGGGGCTCCTTGATCTAGTGATGAAAAGGGTCGATAGTAGGGACAGTGCATGAGCTGGCCTCTGGTCTGGTTAACACTGAGGCTTGTCAGCAAGTGTTGACTCTACAAATCTAGTCTGATGTCTCTGATCTCTGGGAGGGAGAAAGGGGAGACGAAATTGGAGTTGGGGTGAGTGGTAGGCAACATACAATAGCAGGAGACTCCTGCTAAGTATGTTAGTATAAGGGGTAAAGCGATTTATTAAAGGTATCCAACTCACTGGTTGGAGTAGATGGTTACAGAGGAGATTGAGGATAAGGGGAAAAGAGAGCCAGAGGGGCTCATCCTTATATACTCCCAGATCCTGGTCACATGACCACTCCAGTTGTGTGGCTAAGTCTACTCTTCCCTTGGAAGTGTCTAATAATTACATTATCATACAAGTGTAAATTATTTCTTTCTAGAAGTTTCTTGAGTTATTTGATAAATGGAATACCCTACTGCTTCTTATTTGATTGATGGTTGAGGCTGCGTATTGATGGGCTGTGTCTTCTGAGAAGATTAATGGTGTTTCAAGGAGAAATCCCCAGATCTATAACTCCCCTCCAATTATGGCTTCTTTTGGTTATATTTGATGGAATGATCTGATGGAATCTAAGATCCGGTGTTTCAGGGTTAGGGTTTTCTTTTATTATTTATACTTGTCGCAATGACTGATTTCTTTCCTCAGTTCGCTTTTCCTCCCCCATCAATCCTCACCACGCTCTCCCCCACTTTACTTGCTGTCCTCCCTTCTTCTATCATGCCCATCAACATCGTATTCCCTACTCCATCCGCCTCTTACAATGAGGTTTGGGGTATGGATAATGGGGACTTCTACGAGTTGGATCCTCAGGAACTGGTACGTCTGGGCAATGACTCTTGAGATTTGTTCAAGGGGATTGACCAACGTTATAGATTGATTTGTTGTATCGCACTGGTCAGCGCATTTACCAACATCCTCCCACTGAGCTTCCTCAAGTGATTTCGGAAGTTATTGCTATGAGGATGAATGAGGAAGTTGCCAGTCAACTTCACTTGGGAGCCATTTCTTTGCTGGACAAGCAGCACATGTCACGAACACGTGATCTTGTTGATCAAATCAAACAGATCACTATTGAGATTCGTGACATAAAGACGAGAAGTAAAAACATATCATTGGGTGGAACTAATACAATCAATGTTCACAACCACACTGAGAATGATCCTCTACAAGTTGGTCATGAAGAACATGACGAGGATGTTGTACACTACGACGACAATATACGAAGCGTCCATCAATCACCTCGCAGTAAGAACAACCAAGAGCATTGTGCTCCAGCTCAATACCCAACTCCAACAGAATCCACCTCATCGCCTCCACCGCCTCCTGAACTCCATCCCTCATCACTAAGTAGTGGAAATCCTGTAAAGCCTGTTTCGTCGACGACTCCTTGGTCAAAAAGGCCAAACGATCCCGCGTCTCCTGGGAACGAGGGAGACAACGTTGGCGGGGTGGTCGATCTTCTTTGTACGACGAATGGGACGACCTCTGGCGGCGTGAACGACGCCGTTCCTTGCGCCGATTGAAGGAAGCCGGGGGTGAAGTAGACCGAGTCAATGGAGGAGGAGGAGACTGACTCGAGCGATGGGAGGGAGGAGTGGTGGGAAGAAGGATGGGGAGATTCATACGCTCCCGTAAGGACAACCCCTGCATCTGAGAGGTCACAGGGCTCAGGGAGCGCTGAGTCCTTGACGAGCTGGCAGCCAGCGTAGGATCCGATCTGTTCCACAAGCCCGGCAATAGGAACCCAATGAGATTCCACATAATGAGTCAATAACGTCTGGGACATTACTGACAGCGAATGAGCCTCTTCCAACTTCTCCTCCAAGCCATCGACCTTCTTACGAAGGACGTGCAACACTAAACCCATACCATCCACCTGTTGTTCTAACTCGTGAATACGAGCGGCCTGAGCGTCTTGAATATTAATTGTATTCGCATGAAGTTGCCCAGCAACTATTTCGTTCATGTGGAGGCAGAGAATCTCTGCGGCGGTTTGGTCGACAGTGGAGGGAGGATGTTGGAATACGCTCTCCCCAGAACGGTAAGACAAATCAATCTAACATGAGGTCAGCTTCAGATAAATCCTGAACGCTTCACCACACGTACCAATGGATCACTTCCATCAAAGAAGTCAATACTGTCATGACCCCAAACCTCGTCCTGAGATCCCATAGTAATGGGAAGGGAGAGGTTGATGTTGACAGAGGGAGTGGACATGCTGATGATTGGGGAAGAACTTTAAGAGAGGAGGAGCGGATGATTGATGGGGGGAAAGGAAAAGCAAACTGAGGAAAGAAACTAGCCAACAGCCAATCATTAAATAGATGGTAAGAACCCTAACCCTGAAACACCGGATCTTAGATTCCATCAGACCCTTCCATCAAATATATCCTAATTAGTCCATTATTGGAGGGGAGTTTTAGATCCGGGGATTTCTCCCTGAAACACCATCAAACTTCTCAGAAGCACAGCCCATCAAACGTACAGTCCTTCCATCACATCAAATAGAAGGATGTTCCGTTTATCAATTGGAAATAGAAAGTTCTAGAAGGAATTACCCACTGTCATAATGATTCGTTATGACTCACCACTAGACGCCTCCAAAGGGGGAGTAAACTTAGCCACAGAAAATAGTAGATCATGTGACCAGGATATGGGAGTATATAAGGACGAGCCCCTCCGGCTCTCTTTTCCCCTTATCCTCAATCTTCTCTGTAACCCACTACTCCAACTAAGTAAGTTGGATACTCCAATAAACCGCTTTATCCTTTTACTTACATACATTGCAGGAATCATTCCTGCAACTGTATGCTACCTCCCTCTCTTCCTAACCCCAACCTCGTCTCTCCCTTCCCTCTCCCTCCTATCGAAGACATAAGGCCTTATTTGTGGAGTCAACGCTTGCTGACAAGCCTCAGTGTTAACCAGACCAGAGGCCAGCTCGTGCACTGTCCCTACTATAAACCCTTTTCTTCATTAGATAGTGGAGCTCCCTCCCCACCTTTCCTCGCCACCGCCGATCATTATTTTGAGTGGAGATCAATTTATACTAACACTCCACTAGCGGTCATCACCTTCATCGTTCACCCCGCCTACTCCCAGAACGTTCCCCAGGTAGACATCTACCCCCATCCCATATTTCAGTGTGAGTCTTGCATTGTCAGTTGGTGGGACTTCCCAACCGCACTCCCTGGGTCTGTTATCGCTTGGTTACAAGTCCAAGCCGATTTACATCCACAAGAAGAGAGTTTCTGGTTGTTCTCCCACGCTCTCGCCGACTTTGTTGACAAGTTTTGGAAGCCGGTCTTCCCTTACGATCACAAATCTCCCAACCTCCGACCTTCACACGCCCCACCTCTTCCCCTCACCCCGAACCACCCTTTACACACTACACCTCTGGTGCCCGCTGAATAGTAAGCAGGCATTCAACCCTGACAGCACACTTGTCTTAATTGTCTGGAAGAAGAGGTGGTTCTTTTGAAGGAGAAGAACGCCAAGTTGAGGGAGGGTATGGTTACCCTGGCCAAAGGGTTGTTGGATGTTCGCATGCAGTCAGTAATGTGTCACGCGATGTTAATGCATTATGTGGAAACTCATTGGGAACCTATGGGTCATTTGTTTGCTCAGATTGGCTCCCTCGCCAGATGTGGAACCATTCCTCCCAGAGGACATTGTTCATGCAACGTTGTCGATGAACCATTTAACTCTCAGGGATCATTTGGACTGGGGACACCCTCTTCCCTCCCTTCGCTTGAGTTTCAGTCCTCCACAGACGTATCCAGAACTTCCCCTTCCCCCATCAACAGCGTCTACTACACCCCCGCCTTCTTATCGTCATCGTCAACATCGGTGGCGTTCTCAGTGCCACCAGAAGGGATCCCCTTTGTCGTCATCTAAGGAAGACCGACCACTCTGCCAGCATTGTCTCCCTCGTTCCCAGGAGACTCAGGATCGCTTGGCGTGTTTGACCAAGGAGGAATCTTTGAAGTCAGCTTTGAAGGACTTCTACTACTTGGTGATGAGGGATGGAGTTCAGGAGGCAGTGGAGGCCATGAGGTGGGTGCTTCTACAGGAGGGAGTAGAGTTGGAGCATAACGTGCTGGGATGTTCTTACTGTCAGGTTGTGAGCCGGGCGTAGTCTGGCGAGCCCCAAACCTCGAGTGAACAAGCACAAACTAATGCTATTCACGATGAGGTAGGTAAAGTAAAGCTGATCTTTTGATCAACGGAAAACTCAGACTATATACATAGCTACGCTCTATGTTCCCACGCTTGTCCGAGTGGGACGGCTTACACCCTCCCGGTCAAAAGAACGAATATCGGGAGATGACCCGAACAAAAATAAATAAAAGTTGTGTCCGACTGTCTCTCAGTCACTCAGACCCCAGTCCAACTCGTCGTCCTCATCTTCGAAGGCCCTCGCCCTTCCTGTCTCCTGGGGGGGTACTTCCAGTTCAATTAGTATATCTTTGAGGGGAGGTGGGCTCCCCAACTCCGGGTCGTTGATCATCGGATCAGTTATGTCGTTGGATCCGCCCTCCATAACCACGTCCATTGTTCCATCTGCGGGTATTGTTGCCAGATCCATGTTCTCCTCACTGACGTCTTTGATGTGTGCGAAGTCGTTGAAGTATTGGGCCCGTTCTTGTCCTGGGTAGGTGAAATGGAATGCATCCGCCATATGTCCGGTGAGATGAAGCGGTGTCACAGGGTGCATAAGAGCATTTTCAGGGGTGGAAAATGATGTTGAAAATGGTAATGAAACTACAAATCCCATTGGCATATTCACAGCCCTGAATATTGACATTGACATTTAGACTTTTCTTGCCAAAGATTTTACAATCTCAAAATGGTAAAACAAAGCCAAACATTCTCAGGGCAGCTTTCCCACACAGGAAGCATGAAGGAAAGATAAAGTAATCTTTACAGTTTTCACTGGGGGAATATGTCGGGAAACTAATGCTCCCGTGGTGGCATTACAAGACCATGTGGTAGATGATGATATATTACATCACGCCATCATGTTGTTGCATCACACCATCATATTGTCCTATTGTACCATCACACCCCATCAGATTATCTGTGATGGGAATGATTGGGGAATGTCCTGGCTGTGATGGGAAAGTTGGGGAACTGTCACACAGCAACGGTGAAGGATGGGGAACTGTCACATAACAACGGTGAAGGATGGGGAACTGTCACATAACAACGGTGAAAGTTGGGGAACTGTCACATAACAACGGTGAAAGTTGGGGAACTGTCACATAACAACGGTGAAAGTTGAGGAACTGTTGCATAACAACGGTGAAAGTTTGGGAACTGCCACACAGCAATGGGGAAAGTTGGGGAACTATCACATAGCAACAGTGAAAGTTGAGGAACTGCTGCACAGCAACAGTGAAGGATGGGGAACCACCAAACTGCAACGGTGAAAGTTGGGAGTTGCTATGTGGCAGTTCCCCAGCTTTCCCCATTGCTGTGTGACAGTTCCCCAACTTTCCCATCACAGCCAGGACATTCCCCAATCATTCCCATCACAGATAATCTGATGGGGTGTGATGGTACAATAGGACAATATGATGGTGTGATGCAACAACATGATGGCGTGATGTAATATATCATCATCTACCACATGGTCTTGTAATGCCACCACGGGAGCATTAGTTTCCCGACATATTCCCCCAGTGAAAACTGTAAAGATTACTTTATCTTTCCTTCATGCTTCCTGTGTGGGAAAGCTGCCCTGAGAATGTTTGGCTTTGTTTTACCATTTTGAGATTGTAAAATCTTTGGCAAGAAAAGTCTAAATGTCAATGTCAATATTCAGGGCTGTGAATATGCCAATGGGATTTGTAGTTTCATTACCATTTTCAACATCATTTTCCACCCCTGAAAATGCTCTTATGCACCCTGTGTGTAGTTCTTGCCCAAACCCGAAGGTATGATCGTGCAAATCCTTGAACCGCTTCTCGTGCTGCCCATTGCTCTCCAAATCCATGTGCTGTCAAGTGCTTAGCCACCTTTTCCAGCTCGAACTCCCCACTCTCGCTCAGTGGTTCTCGGAACGATCCCAGTGGGCCTGATCCTTCCATCGCGATGTCCCAGTTGCCTTGGCAGACGAGAATGATGCGAATTGAGGCCCGATAGAAGGCATGTTCGGCTTTCTGTTGTGCTTGTCGCTGGTCCCCTGTGGCTCTCACCCGTTCTCCCCCATAGAAGGCCAACCCGATCACATTGGATGTTCAAAGGTCGTCGGTAAACAGTGGTTCTCCTCCATTCATCCTGACTCCTCTCGGTCAGTACTGATTGTTGGCTTGTACTGCAGCCGTCCAGGTGGCCAGATTGTCTTTGAACCCAGGACGGCGGCCCCTCCCCTGGGCAGAACCATCCATGGGGTGCTGGGAAGTCTGACTCCAAAGTGGTCCTGTGCAAGTTGGTGGAACAACGACCCGATCTGCAGCAACCTCCTGCTGCCCCAACGAACTGATCCAGTCTGCCAGCGGTCTTTGTGCCAGCCCCTCTGTCTGAGGGGAGGGTAGGGAGTCAACAACCTGGGTGACCGACCCGTATAACCCACGGCCGAGGATGCCAAGGCCACTCACCCGCACCACCTGCATCTCCACTCGTAAGTCTCAGAGCTCCTATGTCACCAGCTCATACGTTGTCACCAGCAATTCTACCTGTCGACTAGTAGCTCGGTGGCGCTGCCCAAGTCTGGCAAGTCGCGACCTGACTTCTGCATCTGTCCAGAGAAGCGGGTCGCCCCTGTCGGTGTCCGCCGTGTAGACTGGGGGTGGGTTATCAGGGTGGTGAACAAAATGATCCATGGGTTGAAGTGGCAGGCAGGCGGATGAAGGAGTGAGGCGTGCGATGTGAAGATAGTCTTGTGTCCTGTCCAGCAGAACAATGTGCAATGTGAAGTGTGTAAAAGTTTGAAAACCGTGTCACGTTCTGTCCAGCAGACCGGCAAACAAGGGATGTGAGGGAAAGGATGGATGGGTCCAATTCTCCCCCGGTCCCAACAATAAATACTCCCTGTCAGCGCGCTTGCAATGCTAACAGAAAAGCCAAAATAAAAATTTCAAAATCATTGATAAACCGACAACAATCTATGAAGATATCTCTCCTCCGAACACATTCCTTATCACTCGACTCAATTTCCTCTTATGAACAGACAAAACAAGAAGATAAATTGAATTGAGGCATACCGCCTCTTCGATGATTCAAGAATACACGATGTGGTACTATAGTTACTATTCTTCGCTCTGATCAAAGTCCAAGATCTCGCCATGGTACGAAACTGGAGAAGTGGAACGCTCAGGACAGTCATGAGCATCAGTCAAGGTCGAGAAAATATGATCCCCCTCCTCCAACCCCAAGGGAACGTGTAACTCCATCTCCCAACGACTGGCGTCCATACGATACACCACTCTCCCTCGCCAACCCTCAAGACTCCTCACCGGCACATGGCTCATGATCCCTTGAAGCCGCTCCTCGTCGTCAGGCAAAGACAACGAGAGGTTCCTCTCTGCTGCAACCGACTCGATCCTCGGAAGAACATTCATCATTGGAACTCGACCCACCGCCTCTACCGAAGACCCCAAGCTCGTCCTGACAGAACTGAGAAAGTGGTTCAATGGCGACCTGTCCTCCAAGCTCACTTCCTCGAACCTCCTCGTCAGTCTCTCTGGAAGAGTTGTATCTTCCATATCCACCTCGGGTATGACGAGCAAGTTTTCGGAGTTCGCGATCAACCTCCTCGCTCTCGATGGCAAGGGAATCATCGGCCTTTCTTCCACCGCCACAACAGGACATTCGACCTTGAGGAGGGTAAGGCTTAGATCTTCGAGCCTTGCGATATCCGATCCCCTTGATGAAACGACGACGAACCTCTTCTTTACGAAGCTTGTGTTCCTCTTCTTCGACCACCTTCAAGAGATCACGACTCTCGTCGTAAACAGGAAGATCCTTGTTCGCCAGCAGCTTGGGCCCAGATAATTTAAAAGTGCTGCTTGTTAGCAAGGGCACTTTTACAAAAGTGCTTGCCAACTGAGCACTAATTAAAAAGTGGCTCACCCTCCCGGGTTATTGGTACAGGGACCT
>Ga0307513_10006630_pt1 | contig 15111 bp, 21 predicted proteins | sample 15_EM_MG_FD_202174 | JGI IMG/M metagenome (GOLD analysis project Ga0307513, IMG submission 202174) | Populus trichocarpa ectomycorrhiza microbial communities from riparian zone in the Pacific Northwest, United States - 15_EM | ecosystem: Host-associated > Plants > Roots > Unclassified | place... | reverse complement strand
GGAGGGGGAACCCGTGTTGGATGTATAGTCGACCACTTTGCGCTTTTTTGCACGTGCTTGGACGGGTGCTGCTGGTGTCTAGTGGGGAGCGGCAGGCGCGCAACTTGGCGTTGAGAATCAAAACGGGTAAAATAATGGGAACGAAGATAAAACCTACATCTTCATCTACACCTTCTACTTTGTACACTGCTTGTTGTTGTTTTACTAGTTCTTCGTCAATCTGGAGGCGGGATGTCAGACATTGGTCTGTGCACTATAGACGGCAGAGAAGAGAGCCGGGTACGCACGACGAGTACCCAGGTATTCTTGACCATGTCCCACTCCATCTCGTTGCCATCGTCATCTTCGAATTCCCATTTGCCTGTGACTTTGTTGAACGCGATGCGGGGGTCCGACGCGAATGAAGCGGTGTAATCTGCCACCGTCGATCCACTGGCGCTACTTGATAGAGATGTAGACGTCGTGGCTGAACCGTCCGCTGCTGTTTGAGATGTGTTTGATATGGAAGACATTTGGTCGCGGTGGAAGGTAGTGTTGAGGCTGGTTGTAGGGTAACTAATTGGATGTTTTGGGAAAATATACATCTAACTGTGAACACATTAGGGAACAACTCGCGAGTAAGCAACACGAGTAATGCTATGTAAACACAACTTCTGAGCAGTTGAGAACAATAGATTGTTTAGGATATCGCAGGGTCCCGTCGAAATCAATCTGTGGGAACTCCACTGATAAGACGTCTATCACCCGTACAGACAGACCTAGGTCTAAGTTTACATAACAACCCGTCCCTATTTCTATCAGTGCCTGCTAAGTATCTGGCAGCAGCAGCAGCAGCAGCAGCAGCGGGTCATGTCAGTCAGTACACAGACGCATGGCGACCGGGAGGCATGTATGCTCTCATACCTCGCCTTTCTCCGGGTCGGGCGGTAACGCTAGCCTCAGGAACCCCTTTTTTGCGGTGCTGGGAGCCGTATGTTATGGGTATTATTATGGGTATTAGCAGCAGTAAGAGCAGTAAGACATCTCACCACGGTAGGCATGGTAGGAATGGTAGGACGTCGCAGCCAGACCAAACCGGAATGACAGTTCCAGCTTGGACCCGTTCCCTCTACTCCCCCGTCTGCTGACTGCGAGCAGCTCCGGACACCAACCACGACCACCCTCTACACCACTCTTATTCTACGCCCATTCTCCACTGCTCCTATACCAGCCGACACCGCGCTCGGTTATACCCGTCGCTCTTTCAAGTAATCTTCGCCTCTGCACCGATTTTATGCGTTGGGCTAGCTCTATACATCATATCTAGTACCAATTAGCTCACCCATGTCCCAACCACCAGCCCTCCATTTTCCCCCAGAATACGTCGCACAACGCCGCGCGAACGACGTCCCAATCCCCACAGACCGCGCCCCCCCAAGACGCCAGCCGACACGCGCACTTTCCCAGTCGAATGCAGCCAACCTACGTCGAGCAAAGACCCTCACCCGCCCCGAGCGAGGCATTGCCCCCGCGCCCCTCATCAACGCACCACTCCTCTCCGCCGGCGGCCTCCCATCCAACCAACCGACGAAGAGCCCCGCAGACTCATTGGATGCATGGCGAATATTTTCTTATATCGTCACCTTCTGGGCACCCCCATTTCTCCTCTCAAGCATCGGCGGTTTGAAGGACAAGCCCTCCCGCCAGGCTTGGCGGGAAAAGGTCGCCCTTTGTTTCCTTGCCATCGTTCTCGGAGGCACCGTTGGCTTCGCCACAATGGGTCTCGACAGGGTCCTCTGCCCCCTAAATGCTAAATCAGACCTCAACACTTTTGCTGGCATCAACTCGACGGACACTTTCGGCACAGTCGGCATCCTGGGCATGCAGTTCAATGTCACCTCCTCGAAGATCACCCTGGTTAACTGGTACACTGTTGCCCAGGCGTTCCCTGGCCAGGATGTCACGCTAAACTTTACGCGAACTGCCGCCGACTTCCCGTTATGCAACGGCCTCGACTTCAGAGCCGCAAAGGACGAGCCTTGCGATACCACCGTCAACAAATGTGTCTTGGGTGAGCCAAACAATGCCACCTTTTTGACCCAGGGCATCACCCCGACTGGTCGAACGATCGGCTATGACTGGGATCATGTCTCCGCCTTCAAGTACTACCTCGTACTCGACGGTGCAGTCCTCAACTTCGAGTCTTACATTCGGGCCCACCCAAAACCCGTTGCCAACGACATAATCGATGCTGTTATCCGCACCGTGCTCTCCGACCAACCAAGTACGGGCGGGAAAGATGGCACAAAGCTCTTCTACAATCGGGCCGAGTTGCAAAAGGCCGTGCCGTGCCTGGTTCAGCGGTACTATGCAGGGAGCATCGACAAAATATCCACGGGGTGCTTTATTTCCACTCTGTTCCTGTACGTCTCGCTTGTGGTCATCATGGGCATCGTCTTCGCGCGGTTCGCCATGGCGTGTGTGTTCAATTGGTTCATGTCCTCCCGTCTCATTGCGGCGCCTAAGAACCTCAACCGGCCCGTGATCAGCCCTGCGGTCATGCCCGAGGGCGCCAATGTCAACGTGGACAGCAAGAACGGGACCGCGCCCTGGGCGGCCGGAGGCGGAGGAGGGAGGAAATTGCCCAAGGCGGGACCGAAGACACCCAAGTCGACGACCGCGCTCGTCACGTCTGAGACGGGCGCGCCCGTCATCTCGATGGCGACGATCGGAGACGAACTCTTCTGTGTGTGCTTGGTCACTTGTTATTCCGAGGGCGAGGAGTCTATCCGGAGCACGCTCGACTCGATTTCGTTGACGACCTACTCGGACACGCGCAAGCTGCTGTTTATTGTGTGCGATGGGATGATCACCGGTGCTGGTGAGAAGCGGAGCACACCGGATATCTGTGTGAGCTTACTCGAGGCCGATCCACGGTTTGGTAACCCTGCGCCTATGAGCTACGTCGCCGTTGGTTTGGGAGCGAAACGCGAGAATAGGGCAATGGTTTATGCTGGTCATTATAGTGCGTTTTCTCCTTTTTCCATAAATTTTTGTTCGCGTCGTGTAGTGACCTGGTGCGTCTGCAGTGATCAAGGGCAAGAGAACCCCAACGGTTATTCTCGTCAAGTGCGGTACAGATGCGGAAGCGATGAGTGACAAGAAGCCAGGCAACCGAGGCAAGCGGGATTCGCAGCTCATGCTTATGAACTTTTTCTCGCGTGTCACGTACAACGACCGAATGTCTCCGCTCGATTACGACCTCTTCCGCAAAGTTCAGGTCCTAATGGGTGTCACTCCAGATTACTTTGAAGTTTGTCTCATGGTGCGTTTTCTCTCGCCACCATTGTTGCTAAGCTGCTGTCGTGTTTCTGACGCGTGGGAACGACAGGTCGACGCTGACACGAAGGTGCTGCCGGACTCGCTGACGTACCTTGTCAACTGCATGCACCATGACAATCTAATCATGGGGGTCTGCGGCGAGACGCGCATCGCGAACAAACGCCAGTCCTGGGTGACCGCGATCCAAGTGTACGAATACTTCATTTCACACCACCTCGCCAAGGCCTTCGAGTCAGTCTTTGGAGGTGTGACCTGCTTGCCCGGGTGTTTCAGCATGTACCGCTTGAAGGCGCGAAAGGCCAATGAGGAAGACTGGGTACCGTTGCTCGTCAAACCAGAAATCGTGCGGGAATACTCGCAGAGCGAGGTCACCACCCTTCACCAGAAGAATCTACTCTTACTCGGCGAAGATCGGTTCCTTACTACCATCCTCCTCCGCACTTTCCCCAACCGCAAGATGATGTTCTGCCCGCAAGCCAAATGTCGCACAGTCGCCCCGGACGCGTTTGCCGTGCTCCTGTCTCAGCGCCGTCGATGGATCAACAGCACGATTCACAACCTCATGGAATTGGTGCGCGTGCGTAATCTCTGCGGGACGTTCTGCTTCTCGATGCAATTCGTCGTGTTTATGGATTTGCTCGGTACCGTCGTCCTTCCCGTCGCCATCTCGCTCACGTATGCGCTCGTCGTCAGCATGGTGCTCGACCCGCCCAATACGTTCGAAAAGGCCATCCCGCTCATGCTCCTCGTGGCTGTCATCGGTCTCCCCGCCGTCCTCATTTTAATCACCACAAGAAAGATTGTTTACGTATTTTGGATGTTTATTTACCTTGCAGCGCTTCCCATCTGGAACTTCGTCCTCCCAGTGTACTCTTTCTGGCACTTCGATGATTTCTCCTGGGGAGAAACCAGGTCCGTGATGTTATATTGTGCTGATCTTGGCTACGATTCTCATACTGGTTTGCAGACGAGTCGAGGGCGAAGGCAAGCAAAAGGGACACGACGACGGTGCGGGCACTCTGGCAGACGATACACAAGTGCCTATGCGACGATGGGAAGACTGGGAACGGTCACGGCTACGCAAACTCCGACGCGAAGAGAAGCGGAAGCGCGAACTTGAGCGGTCATTCCCTGGCGCTGGCGGATTCCTCACCGCTCGACACCACTCGGTAGCTATGTCAGATTGGAACGATGACACGGTCTCGATTGCCACGTCGGAGGAAGACCAATGGGGCGGCCAAATCGGAGCGTACAACGAAAACGCGAGCCAATGGGCGCCGCCGCCTGTGGCGCTACTTTTACCGCACGACGGAGTCATTCGGAGAGCAGAGACGCTCGGTGGGGAAGAGCTCGAGGCCATGTTGGAACAAGGTTTCGAGGTGCCCCCGAGACCCTCTTTTGGCACCAACTCTGCCCCCTCAAGCCCGAGGCGTGGTCCCAGCGGGCTGAGATACCCGCCCAACGAGGCACCCTCCATGACGTCCTCGTCTTCGGTGACTCTCGCTGGCTATCCACCTTCACGACCGGAAGCTTTCAACAGCTCGACCAATCTCGTGGGCCGTAGCGCCCTCAGCCCTCCTGGGACACCGATTGGATCGAATAGCGCTGGTTCCAGTTGGAGGGAACGCGGTCGTTGGGAGCGACCTTCACAAGAAGGAATGATGGGTGCTATGTCACCGGTCGAATGGGGCCCATTAGGCCCGCTAGACCCGGCTCATAATCCACAACCAAGTGGTAGTGGTGGCAGTAGTGGCAAACTGCAGAAGAAACCGAAACCCGCCCCAATTTAATCCTCATCAATTGCATGCGCCTATGGCTCTCTACACATCGCGTCTTGTACTTCTTCGAATCGCGCACAAAAATGACATGGACTCGACATCTTGTCCCAGTACTACACTCTCATCCCACGCCGTACCTCGTCCGCACCCCCCCTCTGTTCCTTAGCTCAGCCGCTGCAGCTGCATGGTACCCTCATGCGCTCGGATTTCTTCTAGTCCCCTACCTGTCGCTGTCTGGGCTTGGACGCTAGTTCTCTGGAACACCTTCCTTTCTCTATAATAACTTCCGCGTCCCTCCCATCTCTTTGGAGCATTCCCGCTCGTCCGTTCGCTGAATTGAGGCACACTCACTTGCTCCTTACCCTTCCGCAACGAATACCTTGACGGGTTACCTAGACCTTTAGTTTATTGGCCTCGATTAACGCTTCTTTTCTCTCATTATCTCTTGTTTCGCTAGTTATTCTTGGTAGAATGGAAGGATTTCTCGAGCGAGGAACGACCAGCATTTCCATAGGCACAAAGATAAATGCTGTAGAGTATATTGACAAAACCCTTCGAGAACCAATCCACGCGACAGGCAATCAAAAAAATATACAAGACTCCAGAGGGTATGATGACGAGATAATTGGGCTATGGCACTTGTGTACTGGACAGGCGTGACAACTGCAAAGTGATATCAAATCAGCCATGTGAAACGATCGACGAATGAAAACCAACCTCGAAACAGGCTCGAAGAGTCACTAAGCTCCCTGCACCTCCTGATCACGTTCCCCCACCACGACATGTATCTCCCCATCCGTCATGACGCCGTTTTCCTTGGACCCATTGAGGAACCGATTCACATACCCATTGACGACTATGTTGGTGTCCACGGCCTCGACTTCGGGCGTGGGCACACACCTGCCGCGCAAAAACTCGACAAACTCGACCAAGAACCGGACCTGCTCATACGTCTCGATGGCCTTGACGCTCCGTCTCCACCTCACGACGCGCACGACGCGTTCGACGAGGTCCACGGTGTCCCACTGGATCGGCGGTGGCGGTGGAGAAGGGGGGGACGGCCCAGACACTGTCTGGAGGGGAGTGTCGGGGCGGGGCGGGGGTTGGGGCTTGTCATCGGTTGGGGAGTCAGGGAGAGCTGAGTGGTCGTTCGAAAGTGGTGCTGGGGCGGGTATTGGGGCGTGCCCGTTGACACGATGTAAAAAGACCTCTGCCGTCGTCCTCACCGGCGGCTTCGGCCCAGTCACCCAGTTAACCCCATTCACCCCATTCGTGGTACCATGCCCATTCACCGGGGGCGCCTGGATCCACCCGCACAAGCCCACCTTTAGCATCCAACAGCATGCCACCAGCCCCGCACGGCCGACGCCTCCCCGGCAATGCACGAGGATGTTCTGCCCCTGGAGGGTGTACTTCCGAATGAGGAAATCAAGCTGGTCGTTGAGCATCCCCGGAGCGAGGGGTGCGAAGCCCTCCGGCATTGGTATTCTGGGAGTGGCGAATAGAATAAATCATTCTGATTTTCGGCAAAGAAATGGAAATGGAGCTGGACCTACCGTAAGACGTCCAACCCAACCACTGATGCCTCCCGTGCGTACTCCTCCCAGGGTGCACCGAGAAACTGAAGTTCGCTATCATCAAGACAGCTATGCAGATCCATTCCTGTTAACTTACGAACCACATATACGCGGAAAGAGGGGACTTACCAGACAACACACTTCACTCCCGCGTCCTTCATCCTCTGCATATCAAGCCCCAAATTCCGATAAATCGTCCCGCGTCCTTTCACGGGTCCATTTAACCTCACTGTCAAATTTACCAATTTGCCCCAAAGAAAAGAAAAGAAAAAGAAAAGACCGCGTCAGTTCACCGTGGCTCCGGCTTGCAATTTGTCATACCCGTAAAACGTACCTTTCTTCCCGGGACAACTCGAAAGCAACAAATTTCCAATCAACGGTCCGTGTACGACGATCGGCTTACGTCCGATCCCATTCCCATTCGTGTGGGTCGGCAACGGTGGAGGAAGGGTGGCAAATTCCGTACTTGTCGGGACGGGAGTCGAGGGTACACCATTCAAGATCGGATGGGTCGGTGTACCATTGACAAAGATCGGGTTGACGCTACTGCCGCGACCCTTTGCTGGTATTACGGTTGCACTTGTATTTGCGTTTATGTTTACGTGTTTTCCATTATACGCGGTCGGACGGCTGCAGTGTATAGCGCCGTTTGTAAGCGGTTGGAGGGGCGCAATCGTCCGACGAGCAGGTTGTTGAGGAATCAGGAGAGGCGGTAGGGCTGGGGGTGGGGGTGGAGAGGCAGGCAGGATGTGGAGAGGGATGGGGATGGGGAGGGCGCTCGACGCGGCTTCCTCGATCGCCCTGAGGACTTCCTTGGACGGCTCGGCGGGGGCAGACGAGAGCTGGAGCTGGAGGAGCTGGGGGGTCGGTGTGGTGGTGGTGGTGGTGGTAGTGATGACTTCGTCAGCCGGCCCCGGTGGCTCCGATGCAGGTGTGTGCCAATCTGCATCTGCCTTTGTCTCTGGCTCGTCGGCAGATCGGGTGTGCGCGGTGTCCACGGGTGAAGGAGGGAGTGGCACCTGTGTTGGTGCGAGGGAGAGAGAGATAGCGATAACCTGGCCGGGTGCGAGCGGTGGAGGCGTCGGGTCGTCCATCGTCAGGTCCGCCTGCAGGGCTGCCGGGGGGATGACCAGTGCCGGGTGGTGTGGGTGAGAATGCAAGAAGGCCGATCGCCTGCTCGGAGGCGGTGCCCCGGCCCCGTATGGAGGGTGTGGAGGATGTGGTGGTTGGGGGGGCTGGGTGGGGGGGGGGGGGGGCGGCGGCAGCGGTCGAGGTAGGACTGCGATGGGCATAAGCGGGAGAACGGACACGGGCATCAAACAGTCCAATCGCAGTTGCCTCGGAAGGTGCAAAAACGTGGGAGCAGGCAAGGGCTGAGTGCATTGCCGTTGCTGCTTGGTGAAGAAGTAGTCGGAAATGGCAGGAAGAAGGTCGTAGGGTATTATTGTCGACATGCTACAAACGCGGGGGACACATGGGTTAGTATATTCCATCGTCACTCCCCCTGAGTTCTGGCACATCGAGGGAGCATGACTCACTTGATGGGATGGCTCTCGGACGTCTTGGTACCCGATGCCACCCGATCATTTGCAGTCGCGCGAAGGAGGAGGGTCGGCGGTGGCTGGGGGATATGCGAGGCAATAGCGTCGGTGAGCTCCTGCTCGAGCTGAACAAGGTCGCCCACGGAGTCCTCGGGCGCGTCGGGGCAGCCCTTTCGGGCCTCGAGGATGGGGTGGGCGTGCTGAGCTTGGTGGTGGTGGTGGTGGTGGAGAGTCGAAAGATGATCTGCGGCCCACCAGAGCTGCCTCTCCGCCGTCATCGCCTGGTACATGCGCATGTCCCTCGCATGGCTCGGCAGCTGTATGCTCAGAGGCACATAGAGCCCCGGCGCGCCTGGGGCCACGGGGAGGGGAGCGGGCTTGGCGTGAGCACAGTTTACGGCTGGAGCGGAGGAGGGGGAAGCAGCGCACCGTTTGCGCCGAATTTGAGTCGGTTATAGTCACTGGTGTGATGCTGGCTGGCCAGATACGCGACCTGGTGTACAGCGCGTCAGTCACAGTGCGCACGACCCAGCCGCGGCGCGAACTCAGAGGTGCTCACCTGAGAAGCGACGCGGCGTTCAAACGGAGATGCTCGTAGTGGATCTGGTGTCTGCATCGCTTCATACTGCAACAGCTGCTGCGGTGTCATCTCCTCTCGAACGTCGGCAGCGACAAGGGCCATCGGGTGGTGTTCGTCCAGAAATTCGAAACAATTCCAACCAGCGGAGAGAGAATTATTACGAGAACAACTGCTGAAGCCAAGTAGTGGATGGGTCCAAGACAACGACGGGGACGACCGTGTTGGGCTGGGGGGGATCAAAGAGTGGAAGGCTAAGGTCGACGGAAGCCGTCCTTACATTCTCGGCCAGGTTGGGCAATACAACCTGTAAGAAGTTCATTTCACCTCGATTATTATTGCACGCACACGCCTACATATATATATTACGTAAACGATAGTTATTTAACAAACAATACCAATAACAACAAGAAGCACCGGACTTAAGCAAAAACGACCGGAAAAAGAAAAAAGGCTAGAGTGTCTACACAAGAGACAAGATCAGATTCGAAACCATACGGCCAAGGGCAAAAACATGGGTCTCAAAGAAGCACGAGACTCCGCAGCGTGCCATCCCTGCAAGAAAGGACATGCAAGTTCCAAGGCAGTGCATCAATGCGGGCAGTGAATGGAGTACAGAGAAAGGAAGGAAAGATTGATTTGATCACGAGCACGGCAGAGGTTGAACACTGGGGCACAAGAGACACAAACAACTGACGAGGAGAGGCGGGTAGGTAGAGTATTTCACCGCGAGTTCAGTAACTGTTGTTGGATGGAGAGGAGGGGACTTGAATGTGCTGGGCCGCAATGGCAAATCCGAAACGGATGAGAAAGAAAGAAAGAAGGAAAAAATGGTGTGCCTGTCGCTACCCGCGACCCTCATTCCACTCGCATATGACGTCCGTGACCACGGGAGGGAGGATACTGCATGAGATGTTGAGCACGTAAGATGCCCCGTTCCCGTTGGTCCGCGCTGCGTCTAGTGCGGGAAACATTGCTCGGTGTGGGGAAAGGTTCGCGTTGTCCATGGTTCGGACCAGATGTGTAAAATATTTTTGGGACCCATTCGTCCTGCAACACACGGAACCAAGTACGTCAGAATTTGCATTATACGACTCAGAGGAAGAGGAGATGAAGTCGTAAGACTGAAGGAGTGGGTGGGAACATACCTGCATCTCCATAACACAACTATTCTTAAACTTTTCAACGAGCGCCTCCTTTCCTTGGAAATTCGCATAGCTCATCTGAAGGACTTTGTCACTCGAGTACATATTCCACTTGACGCCCAACTTGGTCTTTGCAAACAACAATAAATCTTGCACGTCGATAAAGTTGACAAATGCTGTTTCCCCCCAATAATTCGTCAATACCCACGAGCAAACCTGGGTAAGGGGACGGAGAGGAGGGGAGATAGACGCACCATATCCGACATTCGCACTGCTAGAAAAATCAAACCTCAAATACATGAAATCAAAGCTCTTAGGGACGACATCCCAAATAAACCGCTGCAACTCGGAGCTGGACATCTTGTTGGGAACATTCTATACACCACCCCTCCCGCATAAGTCTCCAACAAGTCTCCATATGAAGAAAGGGGACATTACCTTGAGCATGACAGTCGTCCGCGTATCAAGTCCAGCTTCAATCTTCGCAATATCCACGGCATTTTTCTCCGGGTTGGTGACGGGGTTCGGGTTCGGTGGTGTACTGATCGTACCCATCATGGGTACGTTAGGCGGCCGAGCGGCGCGCGCCATATCCAACAACAACGCCTTTCCACCCCCATGCATCGGCACATGCGCAGCGAGAGTGGGCGTAGCATGTTCTCCTCCGCCGAATGCTTCGTCTACACTCACCGCACTGCGTCCTCCCCCGCTGGCACTTGACCCGGACATGGACATCGCGCCGACACTTGCGAGGGAGGCGACAGAGCCGCGCTTGGAGAGCGCGGGCGTTCGCACTTCTGGAGAGGTGCTGATCGGGCTTGGGCCCTCGGATAGTGAGTATGAGCTGGCCGTTGTGGTTGGCGTCGTGTACGCCGCCGACGGTGGTGGGGGGTAGTATCCCAGACCGTAGTAGTGGTATGGACTCGGCGGATACGGCGAGTACTTGTGCTGCGGGTGGGCATGTGGCAGCGACAATGGATGCTGAGGGTATTGAGGAAGCGGATGCCCATGATAGCCATAGTATGGCACCGAATTGGGAGCGTGCACAGACGTGAAGGATGGGTCATGCTCGATATAGGGTGACGGTGGGTAAGGAGAGACGGTGGGTGCATACTGGTGGGAAATGGTGTTGGCGCTTTGCTGCGCGAGCCAAGGGAGCGAAAGTCGAGGAGGAAGAACACGCGAACGGGTGGCCGAGGGAGACTCTCCACAGCTTGCCTGCCCGTTGTAGTGCCTAATGGTGTTGGCAGAATGCGAGGCCTCGACGACGTGGCTTGGAAGGCCTCGCTGAGTGTGATACGACTCCGATGAGCCAGTTGGGGGTGCCATGGCCGAGGAGAGTACAGCAGGCTGTATGAAGGGCGAGGCAGATTTTGAGGATGCTTCTACGCCACTGATTGGCGACGCCCTGCAACGAGCCACTTCTTCGTCTTCGACTGGATCGCGGTGAGCCTGTAATGCAGGTCCCGTTGAATAAACCTCTGTTGGTGGGTGGTTCGTGCTCGAGATGTTCAGGTCGCCTCCATCGAAGTCGAGGGCCAGGACGCGAGCCGGGGCCATGGCAGAAACGCGCGAGCCGCACGACGACCCAACTGAGCTTCTGTACACATCATCGTACAGCGAGCATCTCGAATCCTCAACGTGTAGCCTGTGAACGCCCGCAACTACCGGTGACGGCGGCGGTCCAGATTCGAGGTCGCGGTCTGCTTCATCGGGTGCAACCGCGCTCAACCTACTCGATTCCAGAAAATTTATGTGTGCGGCGCCGTCGTTCGAAACTGGCGAAGCGAGATAGTTCTGGTCGGCGATTACATCTGTATATCTTATGTCGAGGTTCGGTGAAGAGACGTGAAGAATGTGACCGAGGACCGAACGGCCATTCAAGTCGGTGACTGCACGAGCTGCTTCACGAGCGTCGTAGAAGGTAGCGTAGTATGTTGTCTGTAAATTAAAGAGATTTTTAATGAATTATCGTGTAAAATGGATTGAGCTTACAGTATTGGTGGAGGGGTCTCGCAGGGTCCTTAGGGCGGCGACTTCACCAAAGACGGCTATAGCGGCGTGCAGAGTGATGGACTCGGCGGGGGGATTGTTGGGGTCGAGAGGGACAGCGACGACGCGAAGATTACCTTCGGTAGTGCCCACGAAGGGTGATTCTCCTGTGGACTAGATAGAGGAGAGCCATTGACGGTCAAGATAGGGGAAAATGATGTAGAGAACAAGTGGCGCACCATGATGAGATCGTCAGGGGTAATGAATGCGGTGGAGCAGGGTGTATCGAGGCCGAAGAGTGCTTGATTGGATATGGTGCGATGGGCACGAACAGCATGGCGGAGGTCGTGGAATGATAGGATGATGACGCCAGACTTTTGCTGAAAGCGAACGAAGATGCCTTTAAGATCTCCTAGACGCTGTACGGTGGCATGATCAGAGTTCAAGGGGATGAAAAATGGAGGAAAAATGCAGAAAGCGAAGGCTCACTGAGAAGACGCGGGTAAGCTCTTGAGCTGGGATATCGGGGGAAAGGCCTGTGACGACGAGATATCGGGTTGGAAGTGTAGAACCATCCTGAACTCGGAGAAATAAACGGGAAGAGGGTTGCTCATCGGTAATAGAAGCAGCGGGAGAGGGCAAAGAGTGGGGGGTTGATTCGTCGTGTGGAGGAACGACGGGAATGAATCTGGGGAGTGGTCTAGATGAAGGTCCTACGCGTCTGGCAGGAGTAATCGGGGGAGTCAACGGTTGGGAGTTGCGCATAGCTTGTCTGGAGGGTGGAGGAGAAGCGAGATCGAGCGAGTTGACATTTGGACGAATATCCATATCACGAATTGCGTCTGCATGATACATGTGGGGGAGATGTCGATAATGGTCGCTCTCTAAGGAGAGCATTTCGAGGTCGGAAGGGGAGGCGAGCTGGAAGAAAAGGGGTTAGTTGGGGAAGATCTGGGGAACCTGGGGGAATAGGGTGGCGGTGGTGGTGGCCTCGAGGGAGAGTCGAGGGAGAGTCGAGGGAGAGTCGAGGGAGGGTCGAGGGAGGGGGTGTGTAGACATACTGTGCAATGTGTTGAGGATTCTGCGAGTCTCATGGTAGAGTAGTGTAATGTTATTGGGGAATATGAGCTCCGGTGTGGAGGAAAGAGGGAAGAGGACCCAAGGCTGAAATTGGTACAAGATTTTGAGGTGAAAGAGTTTAAGTCGGGTGGTGCTTCGCAGAACGCAGGAATGCAAGTTAAGAAGAGGGTGGCACTCACCCGCTCTCTGTTACCGCTGTTGGCTGCCCGCTGCTGCCCGCTGCTGCCCGCTGCCCGCTCTGCTGCTACTCCTCCACACACACGACGGCGCATTGACGGCGCATTGAGTACGCAGTTGAGTAGACAGAGAAGTATGCCACGGGGACACACACTCTTCCGTTGCTAGAAATTTATCGAAATCCGGATGCACCCACAGGACTTTCCTAGCGATCGATCGTCCCGGACCGGCGGAGGGAGACAAGGACGGGTACCCGTCCGATCCTCATAAATAAATAGATTTTCCTGTTGATTAACTCCAGCGGGTTGGATCTCGATGGCTGTGAGACTATTCAGAATAAGAATGATACTAGTAATAGTAATGATCAATGATCAATGATTATAGTAAGTAAATCGTCATATTCATACCATCTTACGTACGAACCTGCTGCTCCAAAGAAGAAAGTCAAAAGTGTAGGTGGATCCCCCTTGTACAGCCGCCGTGACAGCCGGCAGACAATGTTCTGTCCACGCCTTTTTCAAATGATTCTTAACATTGCTTGGGTCTTCTTCGGCGACGTCGGACAAGGTACGTTCCAGGTTCGATACGGTTGTATTTCTCTCGTCGATGCGAAACATTATCTATATCCAAATACTCTGACTCCGGTGCTTGTTCATTGCCGTTGGCGGAGACGTAGCCGCCGTAGCCGCTGCAACTGCCTGTGCACAAGCTACTCTCTCGCAGGCTACTCTCAGACAAGGAATCCATAATGCTAACTCGAACCCACATAGCCCCAACCTATTGCGCAGCCGGATATTTCTGCTCCCTAATCTCAAAATCTCCAGCCATCATAGTGAACCCTACCACAGCAGGGTGGAAGTGCTGCTTGATATACGCCGCAATCATATCAATCCCCGTCTGCGCTCCCCCGCTCGTCCACAGCTTAGCCTCCTCATCAACCACCCACCGGTCCTCCGCCGACCACTGCACCTTGGGGAACCGCTCCCGCAGCATCTCAATGAACCCCCGATTCCCCGTCGCGCGCCGCCCGTCCGCAACCCCGGACGCACCGAGCACGATCGCGCCGGTGCAGATGCTGAACAGGGCGCGCAACTCGGGATACTGCGCGCGGACGAACGCGAGCTCCGCCGCGCTCGGCTGGTACACGGGGCTCGGGCCCGGGATCCAGAGGTAGTCCAGCTTGGGGCAGCTTGCGTACGTGTCCGTCGGCACGAGCGTTGCGCCCGCCGTCAGCCGCACCGGCGCGAGCGTGTCTGCGATGTAGTGCATCGTCAGGTCGATGCCGTGTGGTCGGATGGGGTCTATCATCGGACCCGCAAGGGCAGACAGGTATTCGTTGGAGAGATCGGCGATGAGGTCGACTGGGGATACGTCCTGGAACTGAACACCGTGCCCGCGAGGGTCGACGAGGAGGACACCGAAATGGAGGGACATTTGTGAATCAGAGATGTGTTCTGGTCGAAGAAATGGCTACTGCGGACTGGAATTCGTGGAGCAGTACTGGCGTCCCTGCTATTGGGATAACACGGTCCTTATATATCTTTCCATTCCTCGACTCGAGTCGAACAACGCACGGGGATGTCTCTGACATGCTCCCAGACATTGACACCTGCCGGAAGAACGCGTCGACCTCGGCAGTAGGGAGACGGTAATAGCAAAGAGTACGCCTGTTCTTCTTCCAATGGTCGAACGGCCATGGCGGTCGAGCTGTGTAGCCAAAAGACGTACGTGGTCCGCGGCAAGCCTTTTCAAATCGCTGGTCAAACCGCTGGAGAAGGGCTTGGCGCTGAGGACAACATATTGAACAGACGAAAGCTTTCATTTTCGATTCATTAAGCGTGAGAGAACATATGAGACATTTAGGTCAGCGGCGGCTTGGAGAACGAATGTCTTGCATGCGACTGAACATACTTTGTACATTGC
>Ga0307513_10006629_pt1 | contig 15112 bp, 11 predicted proteins | sample 15_EM_MG_FD_202174 | JGI IMG/M metagenome (GOLD analysis project Ga0307513, IMG submission 202174) | Populus trichocarpa ectomycorrhiza microbial communities from riparian zone in the Pacific Northwest, United States - 15_EM | ecosystem: Host-associated > Plants > Roots > Unclassified | place... | reverse complement strand
GGGCTGAACGCGAGGGCGCGGACGAGCGCGGTGTGACCACTTAAAGTTTGCGCCGCGCGACCGTCCGCCGTGTTCCAGATTTTGACCTCGCCGTTCGAACTCCCGGAAGCGACGCGCGCGCCGTCCGCGCTAAAGGCGAGCGCGTGAACTTCGCCGCCGTGCCCTGTGAGCGTGCGCAGTTCGCGCCCGGTCGCCGCGTCGCGGAGTTTGATCGTCCGGTCGTTGCTGGCGGAGGCGAGCACGCCCGCCGCGTTGAAGGCGACGGCGTTGACCGCCTCTGCGTGAGCGGCGAGCGCGGGCAATTCGCGCCCCGTCAACACCTCCCAGAGTTTGACGCCGCCGCTCAATCCCCCTGCGGCGAGCGTGCGCGAGTCCGCGCTGAAGGCGACGGAAGTGATGGGGCCGATGTTGCCCGCGACGTTGCCGCCGAGATTGCGCAACTCGCGCCCCGTCGCCGTCTCCCACAGGCGCACCGTGTTGTCCTTGCTGCCCGAAGCGAACCATTTGCCGTCGGGGCTGAACGCCGTCGCGTAGACGCTCGACGCGCGCGTCTCCAGAATGCGCACACTGCGCGGCGCGCTCACGTCTCTCAAGACGACCGTCTTGTCGCCGTTACTCGAAGCGACCAGTTTTCCGTCCGCGCTGAAAATCGCCGCCTCCAACGTCTCCAAACTTTCCGCGTCCGAAGTCGTGCTCAACTGCACGCCGCTCTCCGCGTCCCAACGCACGAGCGCAAGCGAGTTTGCGCCCGCCGAGACGAGGTTGCGCCCGCCGTCCGTGAAGGCCACGGCCATCACCGGGTCGCTGTGCCCCGCGAGCGTGCGCATCTCGCGCCCGCGTGCGGCGTCCCAGATTTTGATCGTCCGGTCGTCGCTGCCCGACGCCAGACGCTTGCCGTCGGCACTGAACGCCACAGACCTCACCCTGTCGGCGTGCCCCGCGAGCGTGTGCAACTCGCGCCCGTTGCCCGCGTCCCACAGCTTGATCGAATTATCACGCGCGCCCGTTGCCAGCAGTTTCCCGTCGGGGCTAAAGGCGAGAGTCAGGACCGCGCCCGCGTGTCCCTTCAAGGTGCGCTCCGTTTGTCCCGTCTGCGCGTTCCAGACGAGCACGGAGTTTTCCGCGTTGCCCGCCGCGACCCGGCGCGCGTCGGGACTGAACGCGAGCGCGTTGATGCTCCCGCCGCCGCTCAAGCTTTTCAGTTCGCGCCCCGTCGCCACTTCCCACAACTTGACCACGCCGTCCACCGAACCCGACACGAGCCAGCGACCGTCCGCGCTGAACGCGACCGCCTTCACCCATGCCGTGTGCCCCGTCAACTTGCGCAACTCAAACGCGCGCTCCACGTCCCACAGGCGCACCGTGTTGTCCTTGCTGCCCGACGCCAGAAGTCTTGCATCGGGGCTGAACGCCAGCCCATCCACGCGCATCGCGTGTCCCGTCTGGAGCACGAGTTCAGGCCGGTTCGTCTCGTTCGCCCCCGGTTGCGCCTGCCCCGTCCGCGCCGCGTAGACCGCAACGGCGGAACACGCCGCAAGCGTCAGGACGAGACAGGAGATGAATCGGGGTCGGCGGCGAAGCGCGGAAGATCGCTTTTGAAGTGAAGATGGCGATTGGGGGTTTTTCATGTGATGTTTCCGGTGTGTCAAATACGGAAGGTTGCTGCAAAGTTATCCCCGAAGGGGCAGCGGCGGCGGCAACTTAGGCCAAAAGCGGCGCGGGTGTCAAGAAAAACACTCCCACACTTCGAGCGCGCCCGCCGCACGCAATAACCTCACCTCTGCGCCGCGATACTCGCCGGGCGCGGCGCACCCTGCAACTGCACTGGCGGCTGCGGCGCGCAACACACTTTCACCAGACGCTCGCGGTCGCGCTTCATCTCGCGGTCTTCCGCCAGCCACGCGCGCACCTCGCCAAACAGACGCGCCGCGTGCGCATCCTCCGGCACGGCGAGACGGTAGTGCATCCACTTGCCTTCCCGGCGCGCCTCCACCACCCCCGCCCGCCGCAGGTAAGCGAGATGGCGCGAGATTTTCGGCTGGTTCGTCCCCAGCACCTCCACGAAGAAACAGACGCACACCTCGTCGTCGCCGATCAGATTCAACAGCCGCAGCCGTGTCCGATCCGCCAACGCCTTGAACAGTCGCTCCATATCAAACGCCCCGCCCGTCTTTCCCATAAAAATCCTCAATACAGGTTAATACAGGTTTCAAGTTTCAAGTTTCAGGTGTCAGGTCTGAAGGTTCTTGAACCTGACACCTGAAACTTCTCTCCTCAGACTTTAAACCTGAAACTTGAAACCTGAAACCTCTTTCCTCATTCCTGAAACTTGAAACCTGAAACTTGAAACTCACATACGCCTTGACATATGTGTGAACCATGCGTATGATGCGCTCACATTCGCTAAGGCGAATATATCATGAGTGGAAAGGGAGTGGCAAAAATGGAGCAGCAAACGGAGAGGACGGTGCGCGCGCTCAAGGCGCATCTCGCGCTGAACGTGCGGAGCGTCGAGCGGAGTCTGGAGTTTTACCGGCGGATGCTGGGTCTGGAACCGACGAAGGTGCGCCCCGGTTACGCCAAGTTCGACGTGCAGAACCCGCCGCTGAATTTAACTTTGAACGAAGTGCCATTCACGGAGCGCGGCGCGCTCTCGCACCTCGGCATTCAACTCGCGACGACCGAGGACGTGCTCTCGATGCGCCGCAACTGGCTGGACGCCGGACTCGACACGCGCGACGAGATGGCGACCAACTGTTGTTACGCCTTACAGAACAAGACGTGGGTGCGCGACCCCGACGGCAACGAGTGGGAAGCCTTCGTCGTCCTCGAAGACAACCTGCCCACAACGTCGGCGTGCTGCACGCCGCAGGCCACCGCGAAGGACGGAGCGACCGCCGAAGGCGTGGAAGCGGCGTCGGCGGAAGGGGCGGCGTCGGAAGTTTCCTCTTGCTGCGCGACGGCTGCGCCGTTGACGATCTCGCGTTGACGAGTGTAACTGCCGCCGCTTCGTGGCTTTGATTGGTTGCCGCTTGGCGGTTCTTATAACTGCCGCTGGCGCGGTTCTCGCACGCTGGAACTCAGGCAACGTTATCGGTGATGAGCGGGCGGAGCGCGGCGTCGAGTTCGTCCTCGCTCGCGCCCGCCTCCACGTCTCGAAACAGCGTCCAGCGTTCCATGTGTTCGACCGACGCGCCGGGTTCGAGACGGCCAAGCGGCGCGAGTGATTCGACCTCGATGAAGTCGCCCGCCGTGTACGTCTCACAGTTGCAGCCATAGTCCGGGTAGGTCGCGCCCTCTTCGTAGGCGAAACGTTTGACGAAGAGTGTCGCGCCGTGTTTGTAAGCAGCCCAGCCCTGCTTGTTCATCATGCCGGCTTTCTGCGGGTGGCGTGCGCTCGCGTCCGTCGTCAGGTGGATGAACTTTTTGCCGATAGACCAGCGCGCGTCCGACAGGTCTGTGTAATGCCAGAGGACGAGCGGGCGCGCGGGCAGCAGATAATCGTCCCATGAGATGTAAGGCTCTTGCGGGAAGATGGCCGTGCCGCCGCCGCGCATGATCGTCAGCCCCCACGGCGCGGCGTCTATCGGCCAGAGGTTTCGATTCGTGATCTTGTGTCGCACGACGAGGCCGCTCCCGTCCGCGTCGAGCGCGACGCCCAACTCCTTCTCGATGCCGGTCGCCGCCTCGACAGGAGCGGTCAGACGAATCGCACGCTCGCCTTCAAACGCGACCGCGAGCGGCGTGTTGTCGGGCGCGTAACTGCGCGGCTTGGCTTCGGGCGCGACCCAGAGACGATGCCCGCCCCACGGTTTGAAGTCGCCGAGTTCGGTTGCGAGCGTCGCGTCGGGCACTTCGCCGAGAATATTTTCCGCGCCGTCAAAAGCGTAACGGATGATGCGCGGCCCCACGTCGCTTGTAACCACGGCCTCGACCGTGACGTTCGACAACCTGTAACAGTTCGGCAATCCGAGATAAGAAATCTTTTCCACTTTGCGACCTCCCTGTGCGATCATTCGCGCCCACGCTCTTTCGACCTCGCGCGAGTTTACCCGTCGCGGCAAGTTTGCCACAACGAACCCGACGCCGCGACCAAACCGGCACGCGCACGCTCTCGCCCGACCGCGCGCGCTCCGTACAGACACAGGCACGCGGGCGGCGTCTCGGAAGCGGATTGGTCGCGCATAGACGCCCTGCTTCATGCCTCCCGGCAGTCGCTCTTCAAAGCCGTCAACACTTGACGGCGCGCGACGCCGTTGACAAGGTCGCTCACTAGACATTCGCGACTCTATCCATTAACTTAACTGGCTTGCACGGTCAGCTTTTTTAACGCCGGGGTGGTGTAATGGCAGCCACGCAGGTCTTAGAAGCCTGTGCCGCGAGGCGTGCGGGTTCGAGTCCCGCCCCCGGCATCAAAAATTTTCAAGTGACGTTGCGTTTCGCATAATTTTGTAGAGGAAGGATGCCCGCACGGCTGAGCCACATGAGACAGGCGAAGGCGCGGGTTTTTACGTTTATGAAGACAGAAGTGGTTGACGTTTCCCCGACCCGTAAAGAACTCAAGATCGAGATTGACGCCTCGGACGTGCGCGCCGAATTCGAGCGCGTGACGGAACGCTACGCGGCGGCGGTGAGCGTGCCAGGCTTCCGCAAGGGACGCGCGCCAAACTCCGTCGTGCGTCAGCGTTATAAGAACGAGATTCGCGGCGAGGTCGTGCAGAACCTCGTGCCGCAGGCCATCAACGAGGCCATCAACGAGAGCGCGCTCAACGTCATCGGCGAGCCGGACATTCACCTCGACAACGACGAGGCTTTGGAGAAACTCGGCGAGCAGCCTTTATCAATTCACGCGCACGTCGAGGTGCTGCCCGAAGTCGCGCTCGGCGAGTACAAGGGTTTGGAAGTCGCGCGGCGCACGCGCCCCGTGACGGATGAGACGGTCGAGGCGATGGTCGAGAATTTGCGCGAACAGTCGGCCTCGCTCCAACCCGTGGAGGACCGCGCGGCTGAGGCGGGCGACACGGTGACGGTCAACTTCACAGGCCGCTACATCGAGCCGCCCGAGGAAGAGGACGTGAAGGCCGAAGACGTGGAAGTGGTGCTCGGCGGCGAGGGCGTGCTCGCGGACTTCAACGAGCAACTCACCGGCATGAAACCCGAAGAGGTGAAGACTTTCGTCGTGAAATACCCGCCGGATTTTTCGTCGCCGGGACTTGCCGGAAAAGAGATCGAGTACACGGCGGCGGTGACGGCTGTCAGTCGCAAAGAGTTGCCCGACATCGACGACGAATGGGCGAAAACTTTCGGCGAAGAGATCGATTCCCTTGAAACCCTGCGCACGAAGTTGCGCGAGAACCTGTCGGAGCGCGCGCGCCATGAATCGGAACTCCGCCTGCGCGACGAGGTGATGGGAAAGTTGTTGGAAGCGCACGAGTTTGAAGTGCCCGAATCGCTCGTCAAGAGTCAGGCGCGCATGCTGCTTGAGTCAACCGTGCGCGACATGATGCAGCGCGGGATGGATCCGCGCAATCAGCAGTTGGACTGGGAGAATTTGCAGGGCATGTTGGAGGCGCGGGCCACGGAGGATTTGCGCGGCTCGATCCTGCTCGAACGCATCGCCGACGCCGAAGAAATCGAGCCGAGCCAAGAGGAGATCGAGCGGGAGATCGAAGTGATCGCGCAGGGCGCGCGCCAGTCTGTAGAGCAGGTGCGCGCTGCCTTGACAAAGCAGGGAGGCGAACGTAGCATCGCCGACAGATTGCGCCACCGTAAGGCGCTCGATCTTCTCATCGAAAACGCGCGTGTGAGCGAAGAGGAATGGCGTGAAGACGCGCCGCCCCCCGCCGCCGCAAACGAGCCAGCGAATGAGAACGACGAGGGCGGTGAGACTCAGTCCGGCGAGGCGCAAAGCTCTTGAACGGGGCGGGTCGCGCGTTGAATTTTCAACCTGACATCAGGTTTTAGAAGTTTGGAGTTTCAAGTTTATGGCTTTAGTTCCAATGGTGGTCGAGCAAACGTCGCGTGGCGAACGCGCCTTCGACATTTACTCGCGCCTGCTCAAAGACAACATCATCTTTATCTCGACGCCGATTGACGATCAGATCGCGAACTTAATCGTCGCGCAACTGATCTTTCTCGAAGCGGAAGACCCGGAGAAAGACATCTCGCTCTACATCAATTCGCCGGGCGGTTCGATCACGGCGGGGATGGCGATCTACGACACGATGCAGTTCATCCGCGCCGACGTTTCGACGCTCTGCGTAGGACAGTGCGCCTCGATGGCCGCGCTCCTGCTGGCGGCGGGCGCGAAGGGCAAACGCTTTGCGCTGCCGAACTCGCGCATCCTGATTCATCAACCGTCGGGTGGCGCGGAGGGTCAGGCGACGGACATCCGCATCATGGCCGAAGAGATCATCCGCATGCGCGAGTTGACCTCGAACATTCTCGCCAAACACTCCGGTCAAGAGTACGAACAGATCGAGCGCGACGTGGAGCGCGACCGCATCATGTCCGCCGTGCAGGCCAAAGAGTACGGGTTGATCGACGAAGTCATCACCCATCGCGAATAAAATTTTTACCCGGCGCGTTTGATTGCGAGATCAACGCGCCGGTCATTTTGTGCTACAGTAGTTCCCCGGCAGCCGAACGCGCCCCAAACGCGTCACCCTTCGCGGGCACTGGACACAATAGAGAAGCCCGCCCGTTTTAAGTCACTTGACACGTCGAAGTTGGATTGAACCTCGAAAGCACGGAGTCCCCTAAAGCCTATGGTACGTCGAACCGATGATACGTTGCGCTGTTCGTTCTGCGGCAAGTCGCAGAACGAAGTGAAGAAGCTCATTGCCGGCCCCACCGTCTACATCTGTAACGAGTGTATTGACATCTGCAACGAGATCATCACAGACGACCAGCAGGCCGAGGCCGTCGCGACCAGACCGCCGCTCCCGAAGCCTTCCGAGATCAAAAACTTTCTGGACGAGTACGTCATCGGACAAGACGAGACGAAGAAGCGTCTCGCCGTCGCCGTCTATCAACACTATAAGCGCATCGAGATCGCGCGCCGACGCTCCGACGTTGAGATTCAGAAGTCGAACATCCTACTGATGGGGCCGACCGGCACGGGCAAGACGCTCCTCGCGCAGACGCTCGCGCGCATGCTCTCCGTTCCCTTCACCATCGTCGATGCGACAACCTTGACGGAAGCGGGCTACGTCGGCGAAGACGTGGAGAACATCATCCTCAAGTTGTTGCAGGCCGCGAACGGCGACGTGGAGCGCGCGCAGCAGGGCATCATCTACATTGACGAAGTTGACAAGATTTGCCGCAAGGACGAGAACCCTTCGATCACGCGCGACGTGTCGGGCGAGGGCGTGCAACAGGCTCTGTTGAAAATTCTCGAAGGCACGGTCGCCAACGTCCCGCCGCAGGGCGGGCGCAAGCACCCGCATCAGGAGTTCTTCCCGATTGACACCACCAATATTCTCTTCATCTGCGGCGGCGCGTTCGTCGGTTTGGAGAAAGTGATCGAGCGGCGCATGCGTAACAAGTCGTTCGGCTTCCGCGCCGAGATCAAAGACAGCAAAGAGCGTTACGCCGAGGCGATGGCGACGGCGCAACCGGAAGACCTCGTGCGTTACGGGTTGATCCCGGAGTTTGTCGGTCGCCTCCCGGTGCTCGGCGTCTTGAACGAACTTGACGAGGACGCGCTCATGCGCATCCTCACCGAACCGAAGAACGCGCTCATCAAGCAGTATCAGAAGAAGTTCGAGTACGACAACGTCAAGCTGCGCTTCACGGACGACGCGCTCAAGGCCATCGCTCGCCAAGCGGTCGAACGCAAGGTGGGCGCGCGCGGCTTGATGATGATCATGGAAGAGTTGCTGCTCGACTCGATGTACACGCTCCCCTCGCAGAAGCGCGTCAAGGAGTTCGTCATCACGAGCGAGATGGTCGAACGCCGCCGCGCCGTCCCCGGCGAAACCCTGACGGGCGTGGACGACGCCGCCGCCTGAGCGCGCGCCGCAGTTCGATTCTCTTCCCCTCACCGAGCGAAAGGAATCCTATTTAATGTCGAAGAAATTCGGAGCAGGAGTGTTCTCACTCCTGCTCGTGCTTTTTTGTGCGGGCGCGGCGCGGGCGCAGGAGGCGGCGGCGACGAAACCCACAGCGCAAGAACCTGCGGCGACGGCGACACAGGATGACGTTGACCGTGAAGACCCCTGCCCCGGCTCCAACACGCAGTTCGAGTTGAATCAGTGCGCCGCGCGGGCGCGCGATAAGGCCGACGCCGAGTTGAACAAAGTCTACCGCGAGTTGATAAAAGACGCCGGGACGACGGAACGCGCCAAACTCCGCGCCGCACAACTCGCGTGGATCAAGTTTCGAGACGCTCAATGCGACTACGAGAGCGTCGGCAACAAGGGCGGCTCGATCTACCCGATGGTTTCGAGTTTCTGTCTGGCTAAAGTGACGACGGCGCGCATCAAAGAGTTACAGGAGATTTTACGGGAGCAGTCAGAGCAGTGATCAATCCGCGCGCGGTTTTGGAAAGGCCGTCTGCGGTGGCGGCGCGAATTTGAAAGGTCAGTAGCGCGCCTGCGCGAAATCGTTTACAATTCAGTTTAGTTCGCGATAACAGGGCGAGCGGCATCAGCGGCTCGCCCTTAACGTCTACGCAGTTTTCCGGCGAAAGAAGTAGCAGTTTTATGGAAGAATATTCAGACCACACTCCCACAGACATCGTCAGCTACCCGATGGTTCCGATACGCGATGTCGTGATCTTCCCGTTTACGAAGGTCGCGTTCAAGATCGGTCGCCCCGGCTCGATCCGCGCGCTCGAACAGGCGCTCGCCTCCGACCGCACGATCTTCCTCGCCACGCAGCACGACGCCTCGATTGACGAACCCGTGCCGACGGAGATTTACGGCGTCGGGACCATCGCGCGCATCCTGCAAGCGCAGAAGTTGGAGAACGGGCAGACGAAGGTGGTCGTCGAGGGACGCGAGCGCGCGACGACGATCCGCGTCGAGAACGATAACGGCGCGTTCACGGCCACCGTCCGCCGCGCGCCCTCCGCGCTCGAATCCGGCCAGCGCATCGAAGCCCTCACGCAGCGCATCCACCAACTCATCGAACAACACCTGCGGCTCGCGCCCGAAGCGCAGACCGACGCGCTGCAACAGGCCATGCGTAATCAGGACCCCTCGCACCTGACCGACGCGCTCGCGTCGCAGTTGCGCATCGCGGTCGAAGATAAGCAGGGCTTGTTGGAAATCTTCTCCGTCCACGGACGCATGCAGCGGCTCGTCGAGATTTTGGAGACGGAAGTTGATAAGCGACAACTCGACCGCACGATTCAGGCGCGCGTCAAGCGGCAGATGGAGAAGGCGCAGAAAGAGTATTACCTGAACGAGCAGATCAAGGCCATCCACAAGGAACTCGGACGCAAGGACGAGAAGGCCGAGGTTGAGGATTTGCGCAAGAAGATCGAAGAAGCGGGCATGACCGAAGAGGCTAAGGAGAAGGCCATGCAGGAACTCCATCGCCTCGAAGCGATGCCGCCGATGTCCGCCGAGGGCACGGTTTCGCGCACCTACATCGACTGGTTGTTGAGCGTGCCCTGGAAGCAGAAGTCGAAAGAGATCAAAGACCTGAACAAGGCCGAAGAGATTTTGAACGAAGACCACCACGGGCTTGATAAGATCAAGGATCGCATCCTAGAGCATCTGGCCGTGCGTCAACTCGTCAAGAATCCGAAAGGCTCGATTCTCTGTTTCGTCGGCCCGCCGGGCGTGGGCAAGACGAGCCTCGGCAAATCCATCGCGCGTGCGACCGGCAGAAAGTTCGTGCGCCTCTCCCTCGGCGGCGTGCGCGACGAGGCGGAGATACGCGGCCACCGCCGCACCTACATCGGCGCGCTGCCCGGCCAGATCATCCAGATGATGAAAAAGGCGGGCACAACCAACCCTTGCATCCTGCTCGACGAAGTGGACAAACTCGGCGCGGACTTCCGCGGCGATCCATCGTCAGCCTTGCTCGAAGTGTTAGACCCCGAACAGAACAACTCGTTTCAGGATCATTACCTCGACGTTGAATACGACCTCTCCAAAGTCTTCTTCATCGCGACGGCGAACGTGCTCCACACGATCCCGCCCGCGTTGCAAGACCGTCTGGAAATCCTGCGCCTCTCCGGCTACACCGAGCGGGAGAAGTTAGAGATCGCGCGCCGCCACCTCGTCTCCAAGCAGGCGGAAGGCAGCGGGCTGAAGGCCGAGCAGGTCGAGTTCACGGACGAAGGTTTGCTTGAAATCATCCGCTCCTACACGCGCGAGGCGGGCGTGCGCAATCTCGAACGCGAGATCGGTTCGTGCTGCCGCAAGGTGGCGCGCAAGCTCGTGGGCGAGAACAAGGGCGAAGAGTTTAAAGAGATCGTCACGCCGGAGCGCGTGCGCGAGATGCTCGGCCCCGTGCGTTTCCGCCAGCAGACGGCTGCTGCCGAAAGCGAGATCGGACTCGCGCTCGGACTCGCGTGGACGGAGGTTGGCGGCGAGGTCTTGCAGATCGAAGCGACGCTCACGAACGGGCGCGGCGGCGTACGGCTCACGGGGAAACTCGGTGAGGTCATGCAGGAGTCGGCGCAGGCCGCGCTCACCTGCGTCAAGGCGCGCGCCGAGCGGCTCGGCATGAGTCTCGACCACATTCGCAAACGCGACCTGCACGTCCACATCCCGGAAGGCGCGATCCCGAAAGACGGCCCCTCCGCGGGTGTCACGCTCGCCACCGCGATGGCTTCGGCGCTCACACGCGTCCCCGTCCGCAAGGACGTGGCGATGACGGGCGAGATCACGCTGCGCGGCAAGGTGCTGCCCGTCGGCGGCATCAAAGAGAAGATGCTCGCCGCGCACCGCGTCGGCGTCACGACGCTGATCCTGCCGAAAGAGAACGAGAAGGACTTGGCGGAAGTGCCGGAAGAAGTGCGCGCCGCGATCAGCGTCCATTTCGTCGAGACGATTGACGAAGTGCTCTCGCTCGCGCTCGAAGACGCCTGCCCGACCGACGGCGCGACCGTGGACACAGCGCAACCGCCCATCTGGTCAACCGAAGCCCCCTCGCAAAGCACGCCGACTATGGCAGACTAATTGAGGGATGAGGGCGGAGGGATGAGAGATGATCAGAAAAGCATTCAAGCAAGTGAGTGCTTCTCTTAATTCATCTCTCATCCCTCCGCCCTCATCCCTTCTATCTTCCCCGCCACAAACTCTTAAGGAGAAAATTCCGCATGGGCAAATATGAAGACGCAGATTTGATCTTGAAACTCTACGATCTGCGCCGCGAAGAGACGATGCGCAAGGCGCGCACTTGGATGGCCGGGTTCAACCCCGAAAGCTTGCAGGACATCATGGACGTTGCGACGGGTGAGAACAACGCCTACCTGCGCATGGTGATGTCCTACTGGGACATGGCCGCCTCGCTCGTCAACAACGGCGCGATTGACGAGAAGATGTTCAGCGACGCCAACGGCGAACACTTCTTCTACTACGCCAAGTTCGAACCGTTCATAGAGGAACTGCGGGCGACCTTCGGCCCGCAGATGTGGACGCACCTCGAACAACTCATCATGCGTTCGCCGAACGCTAAGGAGCGGCTCGCCAAAGTGCGCGAGATGTCGAAGGCGATGGCGGCGCGCCGCTCTGCCGCCGCCGCACCCACCACGACGCCCGACGAGCAACCGACTCAAACCGCATCCGGCGCAACCTCGAAGTAATAAGCGGTTTCAGGTTACAGGTTTCAAGTTTCAGGACTGCCGGGTTCTTCGTGCTTTAACTTGAAACCTGTAACCTGAAACTTGAAACCTATGAAAATCACCAGTGCCGAATTCGTCAAGAGTTCGTTCGGCGAGCAAGACTGGCCGCGGGCGGGATTGCCGGAAGTGGCGTTTCTCGGACGGTCGAACGTGGGGAAATCGAGCCTCATCAACTCGCTGCTCGGCGTCAAAGGTCTGGCGCGCACCTCATCCACGCCGGGGCGGACGCAGGCGCTCAACTTCTTTCTCATCAACCGCCGCTTCCATTTCGTTGACCTGCCGGGCTACGGCTACGCGCGCGTGCCGCGCGCCATTCGCGAGTCGTGGGGCGAAATTGTGACGACTTACCTTGCCAAGCGCGAGTCGCTTGTGTTATCAATTCAAATCGTAGATTCGCGTCACGATCCCTCTAAATTGGACTTGCAACTTCGAGAATGGTTGACGGCTTATGCGAAGCCGCACCTGACGGTTGCGACGAAATCCGACAAGCTCTCGCAAAACGAGTTGCGCAAAAATATCGGGCGCGCACGGGAAATTTTAGGCGCCTCGGCGAGTGGTGGTGAAGTCGTCGCTTACTCAGCCGTCACGGGGCACGGACGCGAACGCGTCTGGCGCGCCATCGAAGAGGCCATTACCGTCTCACACTCCCCCAGTTGAAAAGTCGAATGTCGCCGCGAGGCGACCTTGCGGGTCTTGACGGCATCCAAGTGATACGTTAGAACTTTGCCCGCACAGAATAATTCGTTGAACTTTTACGGGATGCGAGACGTTCGCAGGTATTCGCCAACCACCTCGCAAGATAACCGCCGGAAACATCGCCGCTCCTGCGCCTAGCAAACGCCGCGCGCACCTGAGGCATCATTCCCGACATCATTTAAGGATTTAATTCATACGCGGCTCCTGAGTCCGCCAGCAATTCAATCTCATTGACAGCAACACGACAAGAGTTGGACACAACTCTTGGTTAGAACAGGCGGCACACGCACACAAACGACGCTGGCCGCACTCACAGAGAAAAGAGAAATGTCACAACGTACACCACGCACACGAACCAGCAGTAGTAGCAGTGCCGCCACCACGGCCAACGGCAACAGTGAGAACGGCAACCGCGCGACGACCGCCGTCGTCGACACTCCCCCGGACGAAGTGACGGAAAAGGATTTTATCCCGTCCGGCAGCGGCGACGCCTTCAATCTGGCGACGCTCAAGGAGATGTCCATCTCGAAGTTGACGCAGATCGCCAAAGACATGGACGTGCCCGGCGCGACGGGCATGCGCAAGCAGGAGTTGATCTTCAAAGTCCTCGCGGCGCAGACCGAAAAGAGCGGCCTCATCTTCTCGGAGGGCGTGCTGGAAACTCTGCCCGACGGCTTCGGCTTCCTGCGTGCCCCCGAATACAACTATCTGCCCGGCCCCGACGACATCTATGTCTCACCCTCGCAGATACGCAAATTCGACCTACGCACCGGCGACACCGTCTCCGGCCAGATTCGCCCGCCGAAAGAGGGCGAGCGTTACTTCGCGCTGATCAAGGTCGAGGCCATCAACTTTGAAGCTCCCGGCGAGACGCGCGACAAAGTCTTCTTTGACAACCTGACGCCGCTCTACCCCGACGAGCGCTTGATGTTGGAGACTGAGCAGGAAACTCTCGCGGCGCGCGTCATTGATCTCGTCACGCCCATCGGCAAAGGCCAGCGCGGCCTTATCGTCGCGCCGCCCCGCACGGGCAAGACGATGATGCTCCAAACCATCGCCAACTCGATCTCAAGGAATCACCCCGAAGTCTCGCTCATCGTGCTCCTGATTGACGAGCGACCGGAAGAAGTTACGGACATGCAGCGTTCGGTCAACGGCGAAGTCATCTCTTCGACGTTCGACGAACCGCCGACGCGCCACGTACAGGTCGCCGACATGGTGATCGAGAAGGCCAAGCGACTCGTCGAGCACAAGCGCGACGTGGTCATCCTGCTCGACTCGCTGACCCGCCTCGCGCGCGCGCACAACGCGGTCGTGCCGCCTTCGGGCAAGATTCTCTCCGGCGGTATCGACGCGAACGCCTTGCAGCGTCCGAAGCGTTTCTTCGGCGCGGCGCGCAACATCGAAGAGGGCGGGAGCCTGACCATCATCGCCACCGCGTTGATCGACACCGGCTCGCGCATGGACGACGTGATCTTTGAAGAGTTCAAAGGCACGGGCAACTGCGAAATCCACCTCGACCGCCGCCTCGTCGATAAGCGCCTGTTCCCCGCCATCGACATTCAACGCTCCGGCACGCGCAAAGAGGAACTTCTCATCAGCAAGGAAGACCTCGCGCGCATCTGGGTGATGCGCCGCGTTCTGAACCCGCTGTCGCCCGTCGAGCAGATGGAAGTCGTGTTGGAGAGACTCGGCAAGACCAAGTCGAACGCCGAATTCCTCGCCTCGATGCAGAGCTAAAATAGCCGTCAATCGTGAATCGTAAATCGTGAATAGAGAGAACGGGTCTTCTCTATTTGCGATTGACGATTCACGATTTACTTTTTTCCGGCTTGTCACTTCCGACGGCTGTTGCGTAAAATGGCTGCCTAAGCTTTGCAGTTCAGACTGTTGGGACGCTCCGTGACCGGGAGGAGTGTCGGGTGAAGGTTGTTGCGCGTCGCGATCTTATCGTCGGAAGCTGTGCCGTTCGCTAAGACGGGGGGCTTGGGCGACGTGGCGGGCGCGCTCCCGAAGGCTCTCATCGGCACGGGCGAGGTGGACGCGAGCCTCGTCATGCCGCTCTACCAGCAGACGGATCGCGGTATGCTCCGCGAGTTGCTCTTTGATAATCTGGAGGTCGAATGGACGGGCGGCAACCGCCACGTCCGCGTGTTTCTGAACGAAGACGCGATCAATGCGCCCGTCTTTCTCATAGACGCGCCGGAATACTTCGCGCGCCCGAACGTCTATGGCTACGGCGACGACCACACGCGTTACGCCTTCTTCTGCCGCGCCGCGCTCGCACTGCTCAAACGGCTCGGTCGCCCGCCCGATGTCGTTCACGGCAACGACTGGCCGTGCGGGTTCGCCATCGCGGAACTTCGTGCCCGTCGTGTCTATGACGATTTTTACCGCGGCACGCGCTCGCTCTTTTCCATCCACAATCTGGCCTATCAGGGGGCGTTCGACCCGAACGATCTGGGCTATTTAGGTTTCGGCTGGGGCGAGGTTCACGACGCTTTTCTGCTGGAAGGCGCGGCGTCCGCGCTCAAGGCGGGATTGATGCTCGCCGACGCGCTCTCGACCGTCAGTCATCGCTACTCTTTCGAGATACAGACGCCCGCGCAAGGC
>Ga0307513_10006628_pt1 | contig 15113 bp, 13 predicted proteins | sample 15_EM_MG_FD_202174 | JGI IMG/M metagenome (GOLD analysis project Ga0307513, IMG submission 202174) | Populus trichocarpa ectomycorrhiza microbial communities from riparian zone in the Pacific Northwest, United States - 15_EM | ecosystem: Host-associated > Plants > Roots > Unclassified | place... | reverse complement strand
TAACTCTACTGTCTTAACCTTTTTCTTTTAAAACAATATTTAACTTTATTTTTTTCAACGAATATATATTTATAATCTTATTTATCATTTCATTATCTTATCTCCAACCAAAAAAGATATTTAATATTTCTCTCTTTTTATTTATAACATCAGTTTTAAAATCAACTCGAACATCAACTCAAAAAAAATTTCAAATTTTAGATAAGTAGATTTATTCAAAATTCAATTTAATTTTTTTATTTTATAAAAAAAATAAAAATAATACCATTTAAAAAAATTAATAAATTTTGATTGGTTTTTTCTAAATTAATCGACTTAACTCAAGTTTTTATCTAGATTATATAAATTAAATTATAATAATTATTATTTTTTTGTTAAAACATGACCCGTCATAGATATTAACTCACCATAACATGCTGGGTTTAAATCAATGTTTTATAGATTGTCAAAAAAAAATTGAGTATAAAAGTTTACTAATAAGTAATAACCCTAACTGTAAAATAAAATTAGAAACTCCACTCTCCCACAAAAAAAGAAAAAAGGAAAAAGGAAAACCCCATCAGTCCTCCCTTCTTCTCCAGGCCCATGATTAATTAGCTGCAGATATTTAGTTTGCATTTAACTAATCAAAGCTAAAACCCAGCGGTTAGTTTCTTAATTTCTTACTCCAGGGTTTTCTTTCATTCATTGCGTTCTCTTTATCAGTCCTATGTAGGGTTTAAACCACCGTCGTTTCGTGAATTAATTTTATGTCGTTTTGTGTTTTCTTCTCAATTTCAGCTCTCTAATGGAAACTCCACTGAACATTTTGCCTCTAAAACGCGCAGCTCCAAACGGTACGTCTCCCTCCCTCTCTTTATTTATTTTTGTGATTTTTTTTCATAATTTTTGTGATTTTTTTTTGCTAACAGAGTCGCGTTTTAATGGAAATAAGAGGATGAAACAGATGAAAGAAAAGGTAACGGATTACTCTGATCCATTTGCAATTCATGGTTTGCTTGACCGGTTAGATAGTGGGAGATATGGAAGTGTTACGGACGATATACGATCACTTTTTAATCGGAAAGCTCAAATGATACATACCTTTTTGGTTATGTATCCTGAGCTTGCGAATGAGTCACGTGGTCGAGGGATGAGTTTCAGTGAGGAAAAGTGTAATGTGATTGATTTGGATGATGGTGATGATGATGAGGGTGGTGGTGGAAATGTTGCTGCGGGAAGAATGCCGGTTGTGGTTATTGATTCCGATGACGAAGTAGAGAGTAATGAGAATAGGATGGCTGGGCATTTTCAGGGGATTGTTTTGCCGAAGCCCGAGGGGCAATTTCTTACTGACCTTATGGTAAGTTTCGATCATCTCGGTGGTTCTGGAGTCATGTGTGTTTGAAAATGCAAAAGTTGCTAATATATGTGGTTTAAAAGATGTGCTGTTAGCGATTGTACATGTAACAATTTGCTATGACTTTTATTACATGGGTGTCAAACCATAGCTATGAGTGCTGTACATGCATATAATATGGTTTTTTTCTTTTTTACGTGAAAAGGTTCAGGAGAGGGAGAGGGTTGAAAAATGAATACTTAGCTTATCGCAGAGGAGTTATGCAACTATTGACACAGTTTAAACCACATTGTGTTGCCTGCATGCTTTTTCAGTGATACACTGTCGTCCAATGATGTTACAGGATGATTTCTATTTATGAATTTTTTTTGTTCGGTTTTTGCCGTGTTAGTTTTGTTTCTGTGTTGGTTTCTCACACTTTACCAGTTTAGACTCTGGAAAGCTGATTCTAAGTTCAATTCTTTGTCTATTTTGAGTAGCACCTTTATTTTCGTTTTCAGAATTTCATACGAGTACAATTGCTTGTTCCAATGCCATTTCTGTCTTATGTCAATTGTTATTTCTTCAGTTTAGTGACCATGCCGAGAGAAGAATTCATGGAGAGGTAGTAAGTCTTACTGGTGAACCTGACATCACAAAAGATAAAGGTGTTTATGTTGGTGTAGAGGAGGATGAAGTTGATACAGGGATTGAAGATGATGGCCTAGGAGATATTTGGAAAGAGATGTCATTCGCACTGGAATCTTCCAAGGTATATATATATATTCTAGAAATATGTATAAAAATTTGAAGAAAAATTAGTTGACAAAAACTGCCTTAATGTCTGATATGGTCTCAATTTTGCTTTGACTGGTGGGTGCAACAAATGCTGGGGAAGTTTTCGGTTGAATAAATTTTTTTTCCCTTCAAGAAGATAGGTTTTGTGGACTCATTATTTGGTGATTGGTTTTGAAGGCTTTGATTTCCTGGACCTCTGTCTTATTTTGAAATTTTTATTTTTGTTAATTTTTGGCACATTTCTGTGCCTGACTTGTAACCAAGGTTTCCTCACATTTCTTTTGGAGTCTTTTGAATTTGTTATTTATCAAGGAGAAGAAAAAGGAACTTGATTTGTCCTAAGAAAGCAAGCAGAATAACTAGTCATGAAAGAAACAAAAATATCAGTAGCTATTTATTTGTGCTACAAGAGACTATCATTACTTGACATCCAGTGGTGAAATGAAAGTGATCAAATTTTAGGAAGCTGTGTTTATTATTCCAGTATATGTTTTGCTTGTGCTCTTTGAGCGCATTCCTTAGCTGAGGGATCATGAATGACTTTTGATATTTTTGCTCAGATTGCTTGTTTAAGATCCAGCATTTGAGTCTAGTATTCTGAAAGAATGAGAAAAACCCTATTTTTGGTTTAAAGCCTTTCCTTTTTATTGTTTATTATGAATTTCTGCTGATTCTGACAGGATGTTGTTGAAAATCCTCAACCTGATGAAAACATGGAAGAAGATGAAGATTATTGCGACCACTCTTTTGTCTTGAAGGATGATATTGGTTATGTTTGTCGCATATGTGGGGTTATTGAGAAAGCAATTGATACCATAATTGAGATCCAGTTTAATAAGGTAAAGTTGTCATTTTTTGCATTTTTTGGTGTTGTAATATGTAAAACAACAAATAACATGTAAATAAATGCTGTTGCTGTTATAAATTTCTTGATCAAATTTTCTGCATGGAGAAGAGTTTATCAGGAAATAGGAATTTGTCTTCAACAAATTCCGCAGAACTTGTGTACATGCTGGTTGTCTCTTGGTTCTTTCCCATCATGCTTTATAGATTTTATGTTACACGATACAGTGTAATCCAAACTCTACTTACTTCAGTTTCTTCTGCTTTGGCCATTTGTTGTTTTAGCTAATTGTACTGGTATGGAATCATTTTGAAGTTATATATATATATATTTCTTTGAATCCAGGTCAAAAGGAATACAAGGACGTACATGTCTGAATCCCGCAATGCCAAGGACAGAGATTCAAATGGGATGGTTGGAGTTGATTTGTTTGAAGAAGATTTGACGCTAACTGACATCCCTGCTCATCCAAGGCACATGAAGCAGATGAAACCTCATCAAGTGGAAGGTTTCAATTTTCTTCGCAATAATTTGGTGGCAGATAATCCAGGGGGGTGCATCTTGGCCCATGCTCCTGGATCCGGCAAGACATTTATGATTATCAGTTTCATGCAAAGTTTCCTAGCCAAATATCCTCATGCAAAACCATTAGTGGTGCTTCCAAAAGGAATATTGTCTACATGGAAAAAGGAGTTTCAGATATGGCAGATTGAGGATATTCCACTTTATGATTTTTACTCTGTTAAAGCAGACAGTAGGCATCAGCAATTGGAGGTCTTAAAACAGTGGTTGGAGCATAAGAGTATCCTTTTCTTAGGGTACAAACAGTTCTCCTCTATAGTCTGTGATGATGGGAAGAACCAGGTGTCAGTAACTTGCCAGGAGATATTGTTAAGGAGACCTTCAATTCTAATTTTGGACGAAGGGCACACTCCGAGGAATGAGAATACAGATGTGTTGCAATCTCTAGCCAAAGTGCAGACGCCTCGTAAAGTTGTGCTTTCTGGAACCCTCTACCAAAATCATGTCAAGGAAGTGTTCAATGTATTGAATCTAGTTCGTCCTAAGTTTCTGAGGATGGATACTTCCCGAGGTATTGTCAAGCGCATCTTGAGTAAAGTAAACATTCCAGGTGCAAGGAAGCAATTCAAAGCAGGTGCCGATGCAGCTTTCTATGATCTGGTAGAGCACACCATGCAGAAAGACCAAGATTTTAAAAGGAAGGTGACTGTTATACGAGATCTGCGTGAGATGACTAGCAAGGTTCTTCATTATTATAAAGGAGATTTCCTGGATGAGCTTCCAGGACTAGTTGATTTTACTGTAGTGCTGAATCTCAGTTCCAAACAGAAGCACGAAGTGCAGAAGTTGAAGAAGTTTGCAGGGAAGTTCAAGAGAAGTTCTGTTGGGAGTGCTGTTTATCTACACCCAAAGTTGCACTCCTTCTCTGAGAATTCTGCTGTAACTGATGATATGATGGATAACTTGTTAGAGACATTAGATGTGAGAGATGGAGCCAAGGCGAAATTCTTTCTCAATATATTAAGCTTATGCGAGTCAGCTGGGGAGAAGCTCCTGGTTTTCAGCCAGTACCTCACACCATTGAAGTTCTTAGAAAGACTTGTGATGAAAGTAAAGGGCTGGATTCTGGGAAAAGATATCTTTGTGATCTCAGGTGAATCAAGTTCTGATCATCGTGAGTGGTCCATGGACCGTTTCAACAATTCCATAGATGCTAAAGTTTTCTTCGGATCTATTAAGGCATGCGGAGAAGGGATATCATTGGTGGGGGCTTCTCGCATAATCATCTTAGATGTTCATCTTAACCCTTCAGTAACTCGCCAGGCAATAGGACGTGCATTCCGACCTGGGCAAACAAAGAAAGTGTATGCATATAGGCTGGTTGCTGCTGATTCACCAGAAGAGGAGGATCATACTACTTGCTTCAGGAAGGAAGCCATTGCTAAAATGTGGTTCGAGTGGAATGAATACTGTGGTTACCAGGATTTTGAGGTGGAGACTGTTGAGTTGGATGACAGTGGAGATTGCTTCTTGGAAAGTTTGCTGGTGAGGGATGATGTAAGGCTTCTGTATAAAAGGTTAGTGCACAATAGTACTTTTGTTGATTTCCCATATTCAAATATCCATTGTTTCTCCTTAGATTTCTCCTGCATATGTTTCAGGTAGGACCTGGGTTGACAGGGCTGAAGCGCTGGTGTAGGCTGAAATAAATTCTGACTTCTCTGACCCAGAAACTGTACATTCTTTCCTGGTTCGTGGACATAAAGCAATGGAAGGCATTTTGGATGTTGCAAGCAAGATTGACAACAGATGCTCAGTTGTCATTTTTGACTTTTTATACCCAACTTCTTTTAAATCTTCAAGTGAAAGAACCTGCGGCATACCTCCAGAATTTTAACCTTTGTAAATATTCGTCAGTTTTTTGTCATGGTTTTCCCGTCTATGTGGTTGTAAGTACAGGGAACCATGGCAGCATGAATGCTTGACAAATATGAATTTGTTCGTCTTTAGTAATCTGTGTTCTTACGCCAGGCGATGGCCTTCTTGTGTGAGTGCATCGGTCTGGTTAAGCCTTTGTTGAGCTGCTGACAGAAATGTCATGGAGTTCCTCCATTTTATTTCCCCCTTCTTGTAGATTTATGTTCCTTGAACTCATTTAGCGGAAATATGGTTTTCTTGTTCACCAAGCCTAGGGGCAACCGGGCAAGGGAGCGGAACCAAATTAAACAGAACATCATATTCCAGGATTATAACCATCTTGGGTGGTTGCTTGTACCAGTGAGCTCATGTAATTTTGGATAGATGGACAGGTGCAACGGTACACTGAATACAAGTGTCATTAACTTTTGGGCAAATCATATCACTATTGACATACACACAAGTCATTGTTAATTGCCACAAAAGAATTTTTATTTTTTTTACTTGATCATTGAAATTTTTTTCTCCTTGATGAAGTATTTCTGTGGCTTTTCTAAGCTCAGAAAAGCCCTAGTCATGTTGGGTCACATAAGTCTATAAGTCTACCCTGTATGCTTAGGTTTTTTTTTTTTTCGTTTTTTTTCTTTCAATTTAATCTTTTGGATTTTATTGAATTTTTATATTTGCTTTTTTTTTTCCTTTCATTTTTAACACATCTTTAACAAATTTTTATGATGTGTATGCCCTTGTGTTCAATATATATATATATATATATATTCAGTGCAAGACAGAACTACTAAGAAAGCTGAGCGAGTTCAAAAAAAACTTCTGTAGGAAGTGCTCTGTATATGCACCCAAAGGTGAAATATTTTTCAGAGAAATATCCAGCAAATGGAGAAAGAGGCTCCGCAGTTGATGATGAGAAGATAGATGCAACGCTGGAACAGGTGGATGTGAAAGAGGGAGCAGAAGTGAAGTTTTTTCCTCAATTTACTGGGCCTATGTGAGTCAGCTGGTGAGAAGCTACTGGTTTTCAGCCCGTACATCCTGCCTCTGAAACTTTTGGAGAGATTGTCAGCAAAAAGAAAGAGCTGTAGTCCTGGAAAGGAGCCTTTTACGATTACAGGTGACTCAAATGCAGAGAAAAGGGAGAGAGGTTCGTGGAGCACTTTAATGGCTCCCCAGATGCTAAGATCTTCTTCAGATCAATTAAAGCATGCGGAGAAGGGATATCCTTGGTTGGTGCATCCCGAATTATAATATTGGATGCCCGTCTCAACCCCTCAGTAACCCGTCAAGCAATAGGGCGTGCATTCCGGCAAGGTCAAAAGATGAAAGTTTATAATGTTTATAGATTGATAGCCTGCAGATTCACCCAGAGGAACAAGACTACTTAACCAGATGCAGAACGGAGTTGATTTCAAAAATGTGGTTTGAAGCAAAGACGGTTGATGTGAACGAGCGTGATGAAGTGTTCTAGGAAAGTGCAGCTTGGCTTGTGGTTGTGTACCTGCTAGTTTTAATAACGTTTCCAAAATATGGAATAATTTCAGAGATTTATTCTCGGTTGTAGTTCACCACCAAAATCAAAGAACGAGCCATTCCCAACTCTTTATTTCAAACCGGAACTTTCTTTTCCAATACCAAAGATGTCACTTCTTTACATTATGCTAACCTGCCAACCAATTCTTATGGTATACTACAACAACTCTGTTTTATACACAACCTTCCTTTAACCATATGAAAGTGAGATGAATGTTCCTACTGGAACAACAAAAGTTTGGGAGCTACTGTTTCATAAGTAATCTCATATTCCCGTGTAAATTCCTCGATCAATTGTTTCAAGCAACGAAATCATGAAATACATGGGAGGAACTGAATCTGTGTTGCCGGTTCCCTGGATTTAAGCATTCAAAATCTGTGGGGCCAGCCCCCACCGAAGATGCTGCATTGTAGATATCATCATCCCCTCTCACGGAAACAAAACCATGATGTGTTGTACCCGACATTGGAAGGCTACCACCCTCGCAGTGCTGCAATCCTAATGTAAGAGATACCCCACTTCCATTTCCAAACCTCCTCACCTCTGACATTTGGTAAGCAGCAGCAGCTGCTGCCATAAACCTATCACCACCCCCCTCAGAGTGAGCCATGGCATCAGAGAAGAGACTACAGTCCTCCATACTAGGCCTTTGGTCCTCCCTCAACTTTAGTAATCCATACTCGGTAAAAGTCTCACCACGTGTGCCATTATGGAAGTTGCTTCTCGCAGTTGTTCCTGCCATTTCTACCTCAGAAACATGGTCAGACTTGGAATCCATCAATTGTCCTCCACTGCATCTTCCAGTGGCTGTGGAACTAGCACTTTGTTGGAATTCTTCCCCCTTTTCTTCAGAGGTCCCCATGTCACCTTTTGTTGCTTTGGCTGCATTTTCAGAAGACGAATTAGAGTCCATCTCTGCATCACCAAGCTCTTCCTTGTACATCTCTTCAACCATGGGCTTCCAGAGACGCACTCGTGCATTAATGAACCAGTTTGATACCTGAGCAGGGCAACAGAAGTGTCAAGATATGCTTGGTCTTATCATGACATTGTCAAGAAAAGTGTGGCACATATTGATTGAAGGCAAGGTTTGACCCACAAGAGGTTTTAAATCCAGGTTTTAGCATATTCACCAACTCTGATAACAATGTCAGTAATTAACAACTATAGAGATATAGCTTATATTGGAAAGAGTATAGAGAGGAACAATTCCCCAACAATTTGTTGGCAACTCAAAATCTTCCCCACCAGACTGTTGCTTGAAGTCCCCCATTATGCATGCATGCATGCAAAACTGGTTCATACCTTTTCTAACAGAGACAACAGTAAATGCTCTATTTACTTTCAAATCTAACAATGCGAGTATATGCTGTTTTTCACTTGGTTATCCACCTTCACAGTATTAAGTCCCGCTCTTTCTCAACATCGCCCAATTTTCCACCCAAATCCTTTATGTTTAAGCAACACTTAAAATGCAGAATCCAAAATGCTGCCAAAAGGACGACATCTATTTTGACTCTAGTTTGTTTTTTACAGAGAGACGATGTATGTCAGCTCTCTTATGATAAGAACTCTTCCAGTCTGACTGCAGACTAATCACTAGATGAAAAACAAGTTTTAGTTAGTGTTTACCTGACTTCTAGTCAAGCCTGTCTGCCTTGCCAGCATGATCTTATCAGAATCCTTTGGATAACTGGTGAACAATAAAAAGACAATTAACTATAGTTGAAGCAGAAAGTTCTTTACAAGAACAACAAAGGTGTGAATCCGTGAAAAAACAGAAAATACTACTACGGTGAGAGGATTTACGGATGGAGAAAATGCTCAAACAGCCAAGCACGAAGAATTGAAACAGAGCTTTCAGGCAGACCCCTTTGTGGCCTCCACGCATGCTGTTTCATCATACCAAGTTGCTGGAGAGCCCTATGTTGCCTAAGCTGCTGGTCCACATACCGAAGTCGTGATATTCCAACTCCTTTACTATTTTCTGAGGTTTCTTGTTCCCCGAGGTTATTACGGGTTGCACGAATTTGGCCAGTTATTGCATCACGCAAGCACCGAAAGTGTTGTGAAATAGTCTGGAGCGCGAGTGCTATGTATGGTTTAGCTGCTCCACATCCTGCTATCACATCAAATGAAGACACCACAATTTGCATCTGATGGTAATATTGTTTGTATCGTCTATCAACCTGTGACAAAAGATCATAATTAGACCTCTAGGAAAAGGAAGTTGGTTTAATTGTTTGCATATAATCACAGGCTGGGTTTGCACATTAATCAGATAGACTGACAATGAAATCATTTACATGCATGTGCAATAAGCGTCGCATAAGTTCAGTTAAATGAAGTGACTGATCCCAATGCTTGAACTTGCTACCATAAAATAACAATATAAAGATGAGTAAAAAAGATACAACATGAATGGATCCGTCTAAGTCTATCGCACAACAATTCAGGTAGTCTGTAAAACTAGATTGTAGCTTGACATCTCCAACGCAACAACTTCCTAAGGTGATGCTGCGATTATATACAGTGTAGAAAGGTGCAGTTAGGCAAGCATGGTTTGGCAGCATATAAGGTTGGGATATCTACCAAATATGGTTCTCTTGAATGCTAACTAAAATCTAAAGAATAGTAGTGTCTTGCAGCACATTCACCAGTCCCATAAGTTCCTGGAAGAAGTAGAAAATTTTATGTCAAACACAAGGCATTAGTGCAGACTTGATTGGTGATGTGATAAAATATTGTGAACAATAATCATCACCATGAGAGAACCCCAGGCTCTTCAGAAACATCAGTTCTGAAGCTCAGCAAAACTTCTTACCAACTCTACTTGAGGTGTATCCACAAGAGTAAAGTGCAAAAGTAATAACACTATGATTTTCCTGAAAATAACTGCTCATTGACACATTGAAGATTATACTGTAGCATGAACAATGAAATAAATCTAAGCATCTGGATGGAACCCGCAATTATCAAAGCAAAGATTGTTCCCGAGTGAAAACTCCTAACTATCAAACCAGAGTGTTACTGTACTATATTATTCTTAGGAATCCCAGAGGCAACTGCAGAATCATTGCTTCAGTTACCATTAGTTTCCCTTCCTCACATTAGCAAATAACAGGTTATATAGCCAAACAAGGTCCCCAAGTTCGCTGACACAAGTAAAGATATGATTGTAGAGAAAGATTAGGACAAGCATTACCAAAAAAATCATAGTGATTAGTCAAGGTCCTGGACAAGTACAAGAAAGAAAATGACTAATTCAGGATGAGGCTTAGGGAAACAATAATATTTTGGTGTTACCTCGTCTAGCATGGATAAAAGTTTTGTCAACTTGTTCTGCAATTCTTGTCTTTCAGCATGCGAAAGCTCACTTGGAGAGTTGGTGGATTCTTGAGGGTTTGAAGCCCCATTCTTTGATCCACTATCACCCTCTTTTGCACGGTTCAGTCCATGTTCACTTGTGGTCTGGTTTTTCTCTTTATCAGGCTGCTTTAGAGCTTTTTGAACATTGACAACTTCATCAAGTAGTTGTTGTGCTGCCTTCAGGTACTTGGAATTGGGAATCGTTCTTCCAACGCTATTCATTCCATAGGGGGACAAATCACCTTTATTCACATCGTGATTGCCTCCAGAAAAAACAGGCGTCAAATATTCAATATTTCTCGACTGCTCATCTCTGGAAGAGCCATTCCTGCCACCACCCTCCCCCGAAATGGAAAAATTCGGACTCAAGAATGAAGTGAGTCCTGGATTGGTATTCCGGTAAGGAATAGAAGGCATTTGCGTTCCAGAAGGGATTTGAGTGCCAAGACTAAGAGATAAACCCTGGCCCTGCAAACTCTGCGCACCGTGAAGAATGCTGGAAGCACCGCTCACTGACTGCATGACTAGCATCTCATTTCTACCATCCCTCCATGCACCAAAATCATGCTCCCCTATTCGTGATCCACCCAGATTTGACAGGATTTCTTGTTGTTGTGGGTTTGCAGAATTCTCCACGGACTGAAATTCAATACAGTTGTTTTGATGGTGAGAATTCCCAGCCAAATTATCCGAGTATGATCCAGAATTCATGTACATCATCATATTGCCATGAAGAACCGGTGCTTCTGGATATGAACCAGGCAGATATACCATTGCAGCTGCGTCTCTTTGATTATTCGAACTAGTGTAATAGGTAGCCATTGTATTTAAACTTTGAGACTTTCCTGCCTGGTTATGCAAGCCCAATCACATACCGCTCAGGGAACTGAAATGAACATAGAGAAAGAACTTCCATTACATCAACTGTAAGTATACTTCATTACCTGGAGGGTGCTAACCACTCTCAGTATTGTAGTTGTAACTCGAAACTCTGTGTTTATATTTAAATCTCACACCCATACTTGAGAAAAAGCTCAAAAAAAATATTAAGGAAAAGAAATAAACCACTGAAAGAATACACAATAAGCTGAAGTGAAGCCCGTAGTGATTCACCATCAAGAGCTGAAAGGCAAGCTTACAAGCTCTTAGTTAAGTGAATCAACGGTGAACAATACAGGTAATTTGGACTCAACGAACAGAAGAATCAAACACCAAAAGATCCTTGTATGCAAAAAACCAAGGCTTTTTAAGTGGTTTGACAGTTTCAAAAGGATAAAAATATTGATGTAACATTAGCATTTAGTGATTTCCAGTGCCGAAATGATTAAAAAAGAGCTTTTTTGAACCAATCTTAGCATGTGGAGGTATTAAAGCAGCAACAAAATCCATAACCTAAATCCAAGAATCCCCCTGAAGCACAAGCTAAGAAGAACAAAAACTGAAATTTTTCAAAGGTTACTTCCATTTAAATAAACCCTAAGTGAGTTGTTTAAAACCAAAAGTTATGATGCCTATCAAGCAAAAAGGAAAGTAAGAACATGATCCAAAGCACGAAGCAAGACAAAACCATCACACTTGAAATCCCAATAAATATCCAATAATTTTTTTTATAAAAAAAAAGTCCACAAATTACAATCACATAATCACCACCGTCATCATCTCCTCTATCTCCAGGAACAAAAAAGATAGAAGACAGGGACACACATGAAAGAGAAATAATAATAAAATACTAGTAAAGATTAAGAACAAGAAGAGATGAAAAAAAAAGGTCCAAGAAATCAACAAGCAATAAAAAATTACCTGGAAACCAGTAACACTTGTGGGTGTTTTAGGGAACAGAAAATCTCGAAGACAGAACTTGATCTGCTGATACACAAATCTGATGATCCCAATACAACAAAACGACGACGACGACGACAACACAACCCTTCACTTTTCATTAAATAATCCTATGTATGTTCGCATAATACATACACATACATCCCAGGAGAAGAAAAGCTTCAGCTTTTTTTATTTTATTTTTTTCCTCTAAAAGAAAGTGGTAATAATAATTGAGAGCAGAAACAGCAATGAATTTTCTCTCTTTTTTCTATCTTTTTTCTCTTATCATATATTCTTTCTACCAATCATTCCATTAAAACCCCACGTGAGCATCTCTCTGCCTCTCTCTGAAAAGAAATGATAGCTTTCAAGGTGTGTATCTTTTTCTTGTTTCTTTGGCTTTAGGGTTCTTTCTTTGCTTGATAATTCAGTTGTGCAAGAAGAAGTAGTAGTTGGTGCTTGACTTCTTGTTCTTGTTGTGGCTGATGTTGCTTCTAATTCTATCTCTTGTTGATGTTGTTGTTGTGAATTCTTGAGATCTCTTTGTTTGGCTGTTGAAGATTGAGGATTTGGTTAAGGAGTTCAATCCCTAACAACCAGTTGGTAGACCTAAAACCCTCTCTTAAACCCCCTTCAGAAAAACAATACGACCATTTCTCTCCTTCTAGCTACTCTCTCTCTCTCTAGTAGTTTTCAAGCTGGCTGTCTCTCTCGTCCTTGAGCATGGCAGGTCTGGTTATGCTGCAATATCCACCATACAAACATATTCTTTCTTTCTTTTTTCGTTGGTTTTTATTCTATTCTATATTTTATTTATTTTAGATTTTAAATTTGAGAGGAGCACCATTAGGTGCCCATATCACTATCTTTGTCCTTTTGCTCTAGCAAGTGTTGTAGATTTTGTATTGGACCCTGTTTTTTCATGTATTCTACTTCTTCCCCCTCAATTTGTGTTTTTCTATTATTTACCATGATAATATATAATTAAGGATTGGAAAAAAATTAAATAATAAAATAACATTTGCTTGTGAATCCAGTATGTTGCTATAGCTAGTAATAAAAGAATGACGATTTGTGATTAATTACCAGTTAGTTCTTTCAATTTAAAGAATTTTTGCAACCCCGCTTCATGATTTTTTTATTATTATTAATATAGATATCTGAATCAGTTTGCGCATATCTCAACTAATCCCGTATATCTTCTTTTACATAATTAAAATATTTAGATTTTTTTATTGTAAGTTTCCAGTTGTCCTGAGATTTGTAAAATTTAAATTAATAATTTTTAAAAAACAAATCTAAAACTTAATCAATTTAACTATACCCTTTAAAATTCCGGCTTCATGATATTTCGGTAGTGTTTGGGAACGCGGTTGAAACCGCGTTCCCACAAAATTTAAATTTTTTTTTTTTGCTAAAATTTAATACGTTTTGAATCGTTTTGATATGCTGATGTCAAAAATAATTTTTAAAAAATAAAAAAACATTATTATCATGCATTTCAGTACAAAAAATTATTTAAAAAGTAATCATTATTACACTGCCAAACATACTCTTTCTCTGTAACGAGGGAGCCTCCGTTTAATATCTAATAAAATGCTCACGTAAAATATTAGTAATGTCCAATAAAAAAATATAAATATTTCAATTACGTAGAAGAGGGATGTATAATCTCCTATCCACAATTCCCACCTACACTGGATTCTAGCTGTAACCAGCTATAAACCTCAAAATAACACGTGTATAATTAATTGATCTTCACGGAGACAAGTGACTTGCACCAGAAATTTTCACTCACAGCCTGTTTAACATCGTGGTAAATTTTGTTTTATTAAGTATATTTTTGTTTAATATTAAAATAAAGTTAAATAATTTTGAAATAAAAAAAATAATTTAAAGTAAGATAAAATTAAAAAAATCAATTTTTTTTCAAAATTATTTTTAAACCTGTTTTTTTATAATAGTGTTCTTAGCTTTAAAAAAATATTAAATTAATATTTTTTTATTATCTTTTTATAGTGTTGATATGTTAATATCAACAATAATAAAAAAATATTTTAATATATTTTCAAACAAAAAACACTTTTAAAAAGTATCATGAATCATAATACCAAACACATACACATGTATACGTGAAACCTTCTCGGTGAAGGCTAACATTAATTTGTTTAAAAAAATATTATGTTGTGATGAAATACTAAGATGGTGTCTGGAATTAAGACTACAGTTGTTTTTTAAAATGTTTTTTGCTTGAAAATATATCAAAATAATATTTTATTATTATTATTTAAAAATTATTTTTTACGTCAGCATATCAAAACGATATTATAAAAAATTAAAAAAAATATTAACAAAATTTCAAAAACACTTTTTGAACATAAAAACAAACACAATTTAGGTGTATTTGAGATTATAATGAAACATTTTTTTCAAAATAGTTTTTTTTTCTTAAAAGTATATTAGAATTAATTTTTTTATATGATTTTTTATTTTAACACCAACACGTCAAAATCAATAATAAAATATTAAAAAATATTAATTTAATGTTTTTTTAAAATAAAAACACCCCAACAGAAATAAAGGCTCCTCCAAACACACCATCATGGTCACGGATTTAATTTGAACGAGCTTGACTAGTCTAGTTGAGATTATTAAAATGCTTGGTGAATTATAGTTCGACCTCTTTGGCGAAGCTTATCTCGTGGGAGCAGACAACAGGACATAGCTCTTTTATGTCGAGGCCTCGAGAGAATTTTTGAACGCAAACACGACCATTTTTCTTATAATCTTGCATGGGTTATTGCTTGTTATTTCAGCTTTTGCAAGGGAAAAAAAAATTTACTGTTTGGAATTTTGTTTAGTAACCATGCTTATAGACTGAGAGGGTTTAATCAGCAAAAATTAACACGACAGGTGAAGACTTTGCTCTGGATATGGGCATGGGAAGCTCCCAGGTTAAAAAAAAAATGATGGACAGGCCT
>Ga0307513_10006627_pt1 | contig 15113 bp, 17 predicted proteins | sample 15_EM_MG_FD_202174 | JGI IMG/M metagenome (GOLD analysis project Ga0307513, IMG submission 202174) | Populus trichocarpa ectomycorrhiza microbial communities from riparian zone in the Pacific Northwest, United States - 15_EM | ecosystem: Host-associated > Plants > Roots > Unclassified | place... | reverse complement strand
GAAAGTACCCAGTGGGGTCAGATTAAGCAGAATCCCCCCTATAGGTTTTAAGCAGGGCATGGGCAAAAAAAGTCAGAAAACGTGGACAGAGCCCATAGAATTTTTAAAAATTCAATAAGGACCACTGCGCTTACCGTATATTTGGTTGCCATGAGCCTGAGTGAGCTTCGAAATCGTTCGTCAGGTCTGCTGCTTGGTTGGACTGGTGTCGGGCAACAACGACCGTTGCAGAATAATCATGCGGATCAGAAGATACCTTTGTGTAGATATTACACGTTCCTTACTCAATATACAATTGACACTTGTGTTCTCTCACACAACTCGGGCTACAACGGGCATCATTTGGTGGCGGTTCGGTGTTCAGGGATCTGGCCATCTCACTTAGAGTGGAATGGTTTCTGCGCATCCGAGCTCCCAAGACCAGGCTCATCGGAGTATATATGGGCGAGTACAGACCTCCACCCAGGGTCGCTGATCGAGTCCCAGCCTCAATTCAGAGCTAGTCTGCCCTCTGAGCTTGAGCTACGCCTTCGCGGAGTTTTACCGTCAGGAAAAAACGCGGTCAATGACGGATGCTGATGGTGCTGACGCGGAAAGGGGAGAACCAGCCAAGCACTGGCCAGTGCTGACCAGTGCTGACAAGTGCTGATATTGTGTCTGGAGGGACGTCTCATTCACCGCGTTCCGTAGCTTCTGTTTCGTATACAAGTAAATAGAAAAACTTCGGCCAGTAAGGGCCAGTGCAATGCAATCCCTGCATGCGTATACCATGAACTGATTCCTAATTCCGTGCAATGTTATATTCGGTAGCTCCGGATCGCGGAACCACGTATCGTGAGAGCGTCAGACGTTCACGCGTAGTGTCGTCAAGCCTCTGGGTACCCTCCCCCACCCTTTCCCGTCTTCTCCCCTCGTTCACGGCTTCACGAAACTTGCTCGTCGATTTCAAAAAAAGAATCGAAACACCCGACTGGATTTCGCTTTACTTCAAATCCACCTGCGCACCATCCCAACCGAAACCCACGCCCCAGTTGGGACGACCTTTTTCTCTATGCTAACATCTCCATCCGGGTTCCCTCCCCCTCCGACATCAAGGCCAAACATCCAAGGGGATTCCGGTTTCGACAGGCTCTCAAACCCCGCACCGCCCATACTTGGTTACCACCCCACTCTCCTGGAACCCGTGCTCTGCTGCTCACATCCCTCAGTACATCTCCCAGCTGTGGCCAAAACATTTCACGGGCCCCGTAGGATTTGTAGGATTTCGGGTCTCCGCACAACGCGGCGGTAGGACCTTCAACCCCAACACACCGCAACCTGGCGCCCCTCCCCCCTCACATCTTCGTTCACGATGTATCACGACCGGCAGCGAACACAGTCACATGGCGGGACGGACCTTTTGAAACGAATCCTGAATTATCACACCACGGTTGGCCTCGATTACCACTGCAAGGACTGCGGTCGATGGGTCAGCACATATCACAGCTCCCAGAAGCAGCATCGCGCTGCTTGTAAGCGGAAGCTCAAGGAGGCAAAAATCATCACGAAGTGAGTTGCAAAGCGCAGGATTCGCAATAAACATTGATCGCGGGCGTCGCCACTTCTCCATCATCCCAAGCCAGCAGGTGGCGTTGATTCAATTACTGAAGATGGTATTTACCTCTTCTCACATACTTGGAGAGCCCGTTTTTCTGATACCCCTGTAGAAGGGGAAACGCAACTGTTTGGGCCCACCCCATTCCTACCCCCAGTGATGACTCCAACCCCAACCCCGGAGGATCCGGTCCAACCCCCGCCTTTGAACAAGTACTTACGACGGTGTTGATGCAGCTGCGCTTCGACATCTGAACGGATTCGGAAACTTCCATCAAACACGTTCATGATGAGATGGTGCTTTGGTGAAAAGAACCATGATGGCAGAGGCGCTACTTATGCGAATCCTGGTGGAGGTCCAGCATTCGACGAAGAATGCTGAGCGGGCTGGTTTTGAATGGTAGGAAAATCGCAGAGAAATAACCCCCCTCAGATCACTGTGGGTATCACTGACTGTGGGATTTATGACGTAGTATTTACATTTGTTTTGGAGCAGATCTATAAATTCCCGGCTCGTGCTGGGCGGGACTGGCAACCTTCTTTGTCCTCGACCACCACCATGGGTGTTGTCCTCAGCCGGTATCCCACCTAGCCCATGCCCTACCATCAACACTTGATGCCGATAACGGTCCGGTCGGGTCAACCGTTTATGGCGGAGCACAGACTTGGCACGAAACCTGGTGAGGGACCGTGTCACTATGTCTTGGTCTCCAGCTTTATACTTCCATGCTCGTACTGCATGTTGGATATCCAAGTGCTGTTTCATTGGGACTATCCATACACGACCTCTTTGGGTTTGCATGCTGGATCTTGCAACGCTGTCTTTGTTTGCCTTGGGCTTTTGTTCTGGTTTGGGAACTGGGATCTTGTATCATGGCCCGTTTACTCTCAATGCCCTCTGTTTGGCGAGCGGCGTGTTAGTGACTGCAGATACTATGGTTTTGTAGATCTATCAATATATGTTTTTCCTGGGTGGGCAAGTGTGTGAATGGTCCAGCAAGATTGATTACCGTGCTATTTTTTTTTTTTTGTACCCTGTGGATTTTACGGTACTGATAAGTACTGATCAGCACTGCTTTGTATTTTTCATACCCCGCAGATCTTACGGTACTGACAAGTGCTGACCGATGCTGACCAGCAATGAAAACCGACCCCTGTCTCTGAATGGTGCTGATCAGATGTTGCGGTTTGACCGACACATTACAGTGCCGATCGGCACTGTTCGGCACTGGAAGGACGACATTATATTTTCCTGACGACTGGCATCAATTGGCAGGCTATACCACCTTCCTATGTTCCATGGATTCCTCGAGTTGTCATTTGTGTCACACGGAATCGACAGTAAATTAGAGGCAGGGGTGGAGGGCTACCATGCAGGAACAGGTAATATTTGTAGCCTTTGGACCCGTTCCATACAGTCACGTGGATGCCATTCATTGCGGGATGGAGTGATACTGTGAATCATACTTCATGTTGGCACGTGCATACACCAGCGTGCACTTACATGCCCACTTCATTGAATCCTAAGGCAGCGCAGCTGGTATAATCTCACTCATCAGGATGGTATGGTAGCGAGGGGAACTTCAATGATGAGGTTGACCGTTCCAGCGCCGTGCCGCCAATTCCATCTCTTCGAACATTAGTACAGAACAAAATCATTCAGGCCACAATTGTATTGCATCTCAGTGTAGCACAATGTCAGTGCAAAGAAACGGTAATATGAGATATAAAGAAAGCAAGAGATACAGTCTGGAGTGAGGAAAATACATCCTAGATTGGAGGAAGGGGGGTAGTGGTGATGCAATTGGGTGTATGATGAGATTGCTATTGGTGACCAGCCTCCGAAGAGACGCAGCACGGATAACGGACGGGATGAATGCGAATGGGAGAGAAGGAATCATGGATGGAACTGAATAATGATGGGGTCCGAGTGGTGGCCATGCAAGAAGGCCAGGAAATTGCCATTCCACCTCACGTCTTCCACATTCTTTGCCCTCCAGCCGGGGGGTAACCACAAAACCTTTCTTCCCTCAGGATCCATAACCCACTCCTCCGACCCAATACCAATACCGTATCCACAAGAAAAAAGGTTCACCCACGGCCACGGGCTGTTCAACAACTTCTTTGTCACCTTCCTAACGCTCCCATCCTCCAGAATCTCCAATTCCACCGGAAGGTGCGAGGTCCGGGCTATATCACGAAAGAACAAGTAAGGTGATACAGTTACGAGGATCCACAATCCACTCCGGTTAGGAGAGGACTGGATGCTGATGACCGGGGCCTGCTCATAGAACATTTGAGCTTTCTCATACACAGAGATTCTCGTTGGTGGGAGGCCTTCTCGCCACAGGCACACTTCTATTGGCGGGGCATCTTCTTGCCGTAAGTAAAGTCGTGTCGTCGGAACCATGAAAGCAATCAGGGAGCAATCATGGGATAATGCCAAGGGATTTACAGTGGGATCGATAACCACGGTCCTGTCGATAACACCTTGAGCCCCATGTGCTCTCTCCCCAGTCTCAAGGTGCCACTGAACGAGCCCACAGCTACTTGCCACGCAGACAGTGTTTTCAACAATCTTGATGTCCAAAATCTCCATGCCCGTGTCTATGAGTCGGCATGGACTGCCCAAAAGATTGTCAAGGACTTTGATGATATGATCCTTTTGCCGTGCTGTTGCAGTGAGGGCCCCATCAGCAGAATATGCAACCAGATGGTTACGATGTTTGTGATGGTGCCCAGCCTCGTTGGGAGACAGAAAGGCAGATCGATTGCCAGGGTCCAATATCTGGATCCCCTGTGGGCCCCAAGTCAAGATTGAGGACATGTCGGGCGAGAATGAGAGCCCCTTGAACAGCGAACGGGGTCTGAGATTGCTCCAGGGCCCGTAACCAGTAGGACCATTCTCCCAAACAAAAATTCGTGGTTCTTCTGTTCCACATACGAAAAAGCGCCCATCTGGAGAGAAGTGTCCCGGTGGGATGAAGGGTGATTGGCTTGCTTTGACATCCAATAGGATTCTCGAGTCCCGAACATCTAGTATGACCAAATCTGTCTTGGCAACAAATGATGCGTGGAAGGAAACCAGGGAAAAGGAGAGCTCTCCACTGTGAAGTGGCACATGGAACGACTTGACCACAGGGAGTGGATGTGAGGTCTGTTGGAGCTCGCGGATCTCGATCAGAATGTGCCAATCGATTATGAAGCCGGTAGCAAACTGGAGAGAGTCTTCGCGGGTCCAATGGGCATACGACCGGTGATCTAACTGTGACAGGGGACTCACCCTGGGTTGTGTGTCCTTGAGTGCATCATATATGTAGAATTGGTATGGTTTGGAAAAGGAGTAATGGGGTAGGAGATTGACAACCCTTTGGTTGCCATTGCCAGAGAACGTGATCTCCCCGGAGTTGTGGAGATGAATACGGCGGATGGCCACACCTGTCTGAACGTCCCAAACATGGAGCCAACATTCCCATATATCGTATATAGATGATGGGTGTTGTACCCTCTGGTATTGGAGACAGGCCAACAGGCACCCATCAGGAGAAAAGGAAAGCGAGGTGGCGGGAGAAAAGGTGGCAGGAGCCTTGAGGGTAGATAATCTCTCTAGGATACTTGAGTCCCGAACTTCTATGACATTCCCCACACCAACCGCGACAAGTCGACCACATGGTGACCAAACAGCATGACCAACTTTAGAAGCAGCCCCAGCACTCGCCGTGCATGAATCCCATGAGGTAGGGATGCCGGTAACAACCCTCGGCACGTGTGAGTGGATGTGTTGGCCATACAGTTTCCGAACCACCGACGAATAAGGGGTGAGTAGGAGTGCGGAGTGATAGATGTGTGGTGCCGACTGGCTAATGACCTCGAAGAATTCAGTCACGAAGCGAAGGAAGTCTGTAGTGGTGTCGAGTAGAGTGTTGGTATCTTCAGAGACCTGAATCTGGCTTTGGGTGAGTACCGAGGGGCAGAGAAATCAAACTGACATTCTAGACACACCTCATTCAGCCATTTTACAGCTGCACTCAATGCACGTGCAGCATCACCCACAGCACCAAGGACACTCAATACCTCTAACCAGAAGACAAATTTCTCTCCCAAGAAATCATGGAAGGTTGAAAGTACGTCTGAGGTCCGGTGCTTTGTCACCATGAGATGCTTGTCCCATGATCTGCACGCGTATTCAATTGCACCACGGATACCACTCTGTCGAAATCTAGCGTAGCGTAGATTAGACGATATCCTCAGGAAATGGGAAAAGACTGATATTGTACCTAGCGTAGCGTAGATTAGACGATACTACACATTGGTTAGTCTAGGTACGAAAGGAACAGATAATAAGATACGTACTCCTCAGGAAATGGGAAAAGACTGAGGAGACGATAACAGGACGACGACTATTTTAAGGTACTCGAAGGGGATACTACTACGGGTACAAGTAAGCAATCGAAGAAGCTGGAAACGCTACATTTCAACACACTCCCTTTGATCTTCTCCGGCAAATCCTCCACTTCAGAATTGAGGACATAGTCAGGGAGTGAGCATATATTCTTCTTCAGTGACTTGCCCATATGTTCTAGGAAGTGCAGGAAAAGTTCAGTGTGATGGTCGGAGGATATGTAGAACCGCGAGTCGGTGCAACGAGTTGGGTCCGTGATGAAATCGGGAAAGGACTTGTGGAATGGTCGGACAGGGTGGTCGATATCTTCGTGCAGTGTCAGCAGTGATTGAATTGACTCGAGGAGTAGCACGACCTCATCGCATTCGAAATCCATTAACGTGGCGATTGCGGATGGTGAGAGGGGATTCGTTACAAGGACCACAGCGCTGAGGACCGAACGAACCATCGCATTGTCTTCGTCGCCGTTTTTGCGGAACGCTTCCTGGAGTATTGATGTGTAGAGAGAATCGAGGCTGGCATACACCTTCAATTCCACCCCTCCTTCGTGGGCCGTGCTCTCCGGAGATTTCATAATCGTATTGAGTCGATCCGAGGGACGCTTGAACCTGTGCTTGAGGAAATTGACCGTCGCAACAGCGTAAACGAAGAAACCAACAGCCCTTCGACACAGCGAGTCGAGTTGTTCATCCGTCGGCCAATCGTTGATCCCACCGCATCGGTGTGCAAGTCCGGATAACTCGTGTTTGAAGAAGCGACGAATGTCGTCATCGACGGTGTAAGGTTCAACTTCGTGAAGAATGAAGACATCCGTTGAATCCTTCAGGGTCGGCCCGCGGAACCCAGATTTAATGTGCGCCTCCGGTCTGCTGGTGATGAAGAATTTGACTCCGGGAATCTCTGAAACCGACTCCCCCAAGACGAGCAGGATGGCCGATTCTGGCTCATCATCCTTGCACTCGTCGAGGGCATCGATCACGATGACGGTTGAAATGTTCGCAGACCTGAGCGGTTCGACCAGAAGCATCTGCATCTGGTCTAGAAGCGACTCGTGGTCAATGTCTGGATTGGATTGGAGGAGAGGGACAAGCGACGATCGGAATTCGGGATGTTGTTGTGCGAGCTGGAATGCCAGTGTTGGGAAAATGAGCTGGAGATTACTGCGATCTTCGAAGCTTCTCGAGCAAAAGAACGAGGCACCCAAACGATTGTCGGCGAACAACCTTTCGGTGATGGTCTGGGCGATCGTGGACTTTCCTGTTCCGGCGAGTCCATTGAGCCAGAATATTGGGGACATTCCGAAATCCTCTGTCCAGCGTTCGATTTCATCCAACACCCCCTCCCTGGTTCCCTTGAGGCAGCCGTTTCGATTCCCATGTCGATATCCTGCTCCATGGGCCCGATGACAGCTATTCAGAGCTGAAATATCGGCTTTCAAACATGCAGATGAGTTCAACTCAGTTTTTATTCGAACAGAATCTAACCTCGATCCTGTTTAACCGTCAGACATGACCAAACACACGCACTTCAGCAACTCACAATCAGTTTGAGATTCTGATCGTATATTGCCTGTTGGTGCGCTGTCTGAACCGGTTGCCTAGTAAGGAGCCCGTAGGGATGACTCGGAATCACCACTGACCTGACAATCGATGACAGCATCTCGAACAGTGTCCATGAGCTCAGACACGATCTGGACGTCCTCATCGTTTTCCGAGTAACCTGCAGCCTCGACACGATCCAGTATCCCTTGAAGCTCATGCTTGATCCGATTGAGGGTACTAGAAAGGAGTTAATACAGGATCGACACAGGAGGAGCCTGAGTAACAGACATAAACAAGTCTACCCGTCGCATTGAATCGGCAACATCCTCATCGTCCCTCCCTGATCCCAGTCTATCCAATCGTGCAAACGCGGCCTCGATCTTTCTCTTCGTTGGCGGTGATTTCTGCCCGGGCATCAGACAGGTATTCTGGCGCGTGCATACAATCGTACCTGGTGCAGTTTCAGGAGCGTATCAAAGGAAGACTTGTGGATGTTTCGTCAACACTGGGGTCGAAGTCATGATCGACGAGAAGCCTTACAGTCAATTTTTCTATCCGATTGTATATCGACTGTTGTTGTGATAACTGTCTCATCATCGTTAATGCTGGTCTGTACTAAATGACCTCTGCTCACCTGGTAGAACGCGATTGCGATTCGGAGTTCCTCGACGAGGTTGACAACTTCCTGAGAATCTTTCCCCTTGTCAAGGAGTCCTGAGGACTTTTTCTTCTCTAATAATACATGCGATCGCCTCCCAATCTCCTCCAAGGACCTAAACGTGACATCAGAAAAAGTGATGGAGAGAGTACGATGGAGTTCACCTAGAGAGATCTGCACGTCGCTGCTGCTCCTCAGGGTCGACTCCGTCTGCAACGGACGCGAGGTTATCCTTCAGCTTCTCCAACCATGGTACGAGTTGTGCGGCCTTCTCCTTGACGTCTTTGTATTGCTAGGAGACTGTCAGTCGCAGGTAGCAACGGCACAGAAGTGCCTGACTTCATAATGTTTGATGAGTGCATTGACACCACCAAGAGCTGACTTGAGGGGAGGAAACCAGTCGGAAGTCTCCTTTGCGATGTCTAGAAGTATCTTGACACCGTCTACCGCCCTCTGCATCTTCTCTACTGATTGTCAGAACCCTTAAAGCCAGTGTAATGGAAAGCACTCACTCGAGCCCGAAGCTCCTCGGAATGGGTTACGCATGAATTTTCTGCTGATCGCTGGGCGCGATCTCGAGGGAGGAGGGACGGAGGTTGCTGGCAGTTCGCAAGATGTAGCAGCGAGACCATGAGGCGTTTGTTTGTACCATCCCCGTGACAGCGCCAAAGCGAGCGCCAATATGCATTAAGTCCCGTGGCCGTGAGGCAGGTGGTACACAGACTCTGGGAGATCTCATGTCCAGAGGGTTTTACATAGATGACCGATGAGGACAGGGAGTGTCCCGGTCGTTGCGCGTTGCCACGGTCGGACGCGTCAGCGCTGGGGCTGTCTGAAGGACGTCAACCATGCCACATCGCGTCCCTCTGAGTTCCCGGCCCTTGGACTCTCTGTATTTCGCCTTCCTCTTGGTGCGTAAGCATATCAGCTTGGCAATAGAAATAATTGAGAGTCTTAACAAGCTGCCGAAAACAGATTCACATACCCGTAACGGTGCTACTTGATGTGCAAGCGATATACCCTCAGCACCTGATACCAAAGGTCCTACGCAACGCGTCCGACTGGTATATCGACTCCTCGGCGGACCCGCTGATCACCAGAGCTTTCCGTGGAGGCCCAGAGTTCGAGTGGTTCCGCGCGTTTTTGTCCATCCTCAATCTCAAAACTCATTCCCAACCCTGTCCCTGTTCTTAGACCGCCAATGACCACGTTGGTCCTATAAAAGAGTTCCACGTCCCACTCCACCCCAGACCCCCTCCTTCCCCGCTGACCTCGCTTCGGAACTTGTCCAGTACGACGTGACCGAGCTAGCTCCAACTGTCTCCGCTGTACTCGAAGAAGTCAGCCAGCGCCAAAACGTCTACCTCCTCGCAACCAGCCGAGTGGCGGTCAAGATCTTTGTCCTGTCTCAACTTGACAAGTCACCTGTTCTCGATTTGTCGATGGTCTCCCTGGATCTCCACGTGCTTCCACCCTCGCTGTGCCGATCCGCTCCCCAGGGCCGCGTGTGAGGGCGTTTGGAGTGATTGGAGGTTACTGCATGGACGGAAAGACTACAGGATAGCCGTGAGTAATCCAGAGAGCCGGCAGGGTAACTATCGCTCCCACCTTCCTGCGACGATAAAATATCTGACATCACCTTCTTCAGATGACTGTTCAGATCCTCAGATCGCAAAATGCTGCCTAGGAAACTTTGAAGGTGTTATGCAGGGCTGCCTAAGTGACTACCGGATGGGGGTCCGAAGTCGGCCTGAATTCCAAAGCAATGACTATTTCCGGCTCCAAAGCTACCCACCTAACTCCGTCAGGCCCCATATCGATCGCTGAACAAGAACGCCGCTCGTTCTCCCCAGAACACCTTGACAAAGTCGCAGCTACATTCTACCACGTATGCATGGGCATCCCCCAAGAACCCGTCGGGCGCATCGTGGAGGTACTCCAAGACTATTGTGGCTTTCATGGCGTATTCATTGGCGCATAAATCGGTGTACGCTTCTGCCCGTACCCGATCCGCCAAACACTCTACTTGGTGGACAGAATCATCCAAAGGATCGGCGCGACCAAGTGTACGACTTTACGACGGAAGTGGTATACATTTCGTGAATCACCACCGACAAAATCCTGGTATTCCATGACAAACAGGGGCTTTCTCAGATATACCCGATACGTCTACATCAACATCAGACTCGGCCACCCTCACTCCTTACCTCGGCGGGCTAAACACGTTCGATGAGGTCCACACGCTCACAATTTCCTCCGCTGGTATACGCGAGTTTGTCTCACTCAAACCCCCGCGTTTTTCCATATACATGGGGAATAAGAGTGGGAAGGATGTACTCCCCGCACAAATTTCCAACGCATACATCCCCTCTGTTCGGACACTTGCAGTATAGCGGCGTTTTCCAGCACGACTACACGTTTGCCAGAGCGCTCGCTTGTGACCCTCCGGATGGAACAAACCCCCGGTCTGCGGAGCTCAGCAGGGTCCGCTGGAAACCATGTCAGCAGCTATTGGGAGGATGTAGGGTACTCTGGAGGAGTTCGTTCTTACAGCCGAAGGAAGTGGTATGGATATGCGCACCCTTCAGGCCGAGTTGTGCTGATTCTCAGTCCCAATGGGATATTCGGGGGCAACGGTGTTAGGTTTCCTCATTCGGGCAGGACACCGATCTCCATCGATTCGTGCTTCAAGCTACATTCATTCAACTAATCAAAACCACTCTCCGAAATCTACAAAAGGGACCAAAGGCGATACGATCTCCGGCGTTTTCGGGATTTGCTCTCGAGCTTGGAACACCGAGGGTTGCATTCATGCCGAACAACAGGTCACAGATTCGCGGGGATTGGATGGATATTGATAAACGGCTTGCGAGGTGCCGTGGCGTGAGGTTGATTATCCGAACGGACGGGACGTATGGGAACGAGGTGTTTAGGGAGAAACCGAGGGATGTCTTTCCGTTGATGGCGAGTGGACGTGTCTCGTTCAAAAACTGTTCATCGGTGAACGGACACTGGGATTGGTCCTTTGGTGTTCCCACCCCGCCGGTTACGGCGGATTGATGACGCGGAGTTCGGAGTGCGAGTATGTTCAAGTATATACAGGCATATACCTATCAGAAGCGATTGTATATATTCTCGGTCTCTGGATCCCGAGGTGCGCAGTGGAGCTGCTGTTTAGTACTCAACCTTCTTTCTGGAGGAGAACCACCTCGGCTTCGGGGCTTGGACCTGCTGATTGGCCTCCCAATGGCCGGCCACTAGTCACTAGTCACTGTTGGTGGAGTCCCGTTCCGATTATGGGGCCCCGGAAACAGTTGATCATACCTTCGCCCCCCCCTGCGCACGGCGGGTGTTTACTTCAGCGACGCGAGTCTTCCTCGATATTGTTCGTTTATTATTCATGTACGCACCGTATACTCGCATGTTTTCCGTCCCCGAGGTGGTCTCGGTACTACTGTAATCACCGTCCTCGCAACCCTCTTCCTGAACGTAATGCCAGAAAGGCTGAAAGACACGAAGGTGTACCTGTGTGATTTGCGGGTCTCATACTGCCAGCTCTCTACTTACGGTTACATCCGTGCTCACGCGGCCCTAAGTAGACGCAACCATAATTGAGTCCTACATGGAATAGTGGGTGACTATCCGTAAGACTAGAGATATCTCTAAACACCGTAGAAGGGTGCCAGTAGCCGAGATTCGGGCTGCCCGTAACCCGACACGACGGACGCGGTCCTGACGGTTCCATTATAAGTCCTCTGATATTCATCTAGGATCGTGTGTACACAGTGTAACCTTACGGACAGTCACCCAGTCACCCACTACTGTCACAGGTTTCCTTCACCAACTTTACTACATCTTCAGATCGTGGTTTGATTGTACATCTGAAATGTTTAGGTTCCCTGATGCTAACGTCAACTACCGTGTGAATCGATGTCCCCAGGAACACATACCGAACAATAGAATCCCCAGTGAATTCGGCTTCGGGAAGTTGAGGATTTCCGTCCTCGTCCAGAACAGGCTCAATGTCGAACACGGCAGATACGCAAGCGACGAAAAGATACATGGTCCGGAGAGCAAAGTGTCTGCCGGGACAGATTCTGAGAATCACCAATTCGGTTACTATCCATCCAGGGAGACGCGAACAGTGTCTCTTACCTTCTTCCAGCACCGAAAATCCTATCCTCAGGGTTAAACACCGATGGGTCGATTTTCCCGTCCTTGAGGAATCTGTCCGGATTGAAGGTTTCTGGGTCGGGGTAGATGGTCGGATCGCGACAAATCGCCCAGACATTCTCCACCACGGTTGCACCTGCCGGAATAAAGTATCCCCGGTATACGTCGTCCTGTATAACTCTTTTCGGGATGGTGATAGGGAGGGGTGGACTCCACCGGATGACCTCCTTCACAATGGCATCGATATAAGGCAGATTGTCCTTATCCAAGAAATCCGGGAGGCGGCCTTTTCCGACAACGCGATCCAGCTCCTCCTGCGCCTTCTTCAGCACTTTGGGGTTTCGGACCATCGCCAAGAGAAACGTCTGCAACGTCAATCTTGTCTAAAAGCGGAGTTAGCGAAGTAACAGAGGGCCCAGTGGGATCCCCAACGCACTGTCTCAGCTCCGGCTACAACGCTCTATGAGAAACACGGATAATGGTGCGAGGACTCGAGAGAAGCTTACCAGTAAACATGACACCCGAGACATCTCGTATAATTTCTTCGTCGAAAGTCGTTTTTTCTTCATCTTCCAAACGAGACAGACAATCGGACGTTATGGAGTGGGAAAACCCCTTGCCGGACTAACCATTATACTTGAGCTTTGAACAAAATGCGATCTCGGGCTGCTCTGTGGGCTGACCTTCATCACGTTCTTAACATATTCCATGGAGCCGTCGACGGATATTTGGAACTTGTCGCGTGATTTGTTGGCGAGAGCCTTGAACTCTGTCCCCGGGAACCAGTCTGGGAGATACCGCACTGTCCAAGGCTCCATCAGTTGCTTGCGGGCGTCGCTCAGGTGCATCAGGACGCACGAATGGGGATAACATCGACGAGAAATTTTCCGGGAACCGTAGCGGTCGCAAATGCATGTGTCGCTTCGAGCATTGCCTTCAGGAATGGGTCATCGATCGACTTGACGTCCATCCCGTATGCTACGGACATTATGAGCGCTCCAGGCATGCTTCGGGAGTTAGGTGATACGTAAGCGCGTAAGCAGCCGTATTTGGTGAAAAGGGTAGGACACAACGCACAGTTCTAATTCCTGCATAAAGCGCCCAGGTTCCTCCAATAAACGTGACAAGGAACGATGCATATATTTGTACTGATGACTGTCGAAGCTTCCGGCCAGCCTTACGTTCAAGACCTCGTGGCAGAGTTTGCGGCGAGCCCTCCATCGGCTACCGTAGGGCATCACCCCAAGTGACCACTCCGACAACCCGGACCTGAGTGGCGGTTAGGAAAGAAACTTATTGGTAGAATAGCGTCCCTGTCTCACAACTGCGCCACAGGCGGTTGGGGCTACGATCCGGTGTTAGGAGCAGAAAGTGAAGATGAGTGGACCACTAACTCTATCTGCGTATATGGCTGACCGTTTTTCGACAAGATCCGAAATAGCCTGGTCACTGCTCAGGACGACCATATCCTGCCCCATGAGCCGTAAGTATAGGATATCCGTACCTTTTAGGAGACAGGTTCAGAATTGCCACAAAACGGACCAACTTGGAAACGTACCACGACGATTAGCCAACGACGTGAGGCTTTCCCAGATAGAGACGTTCGTGGGGAGATCTAGGACATTCCCCAAGACTGGATAACCCTTTGGACCCGGTGGGTATGACAAAGTGGTTTTCCTCCACTTCCTGAAAGCGAGGACCGAAATGCAGAACAGGAGTACGCCGAGCACGGGAGCGTCAAGCATGGCAGTAGAGAGGGAGAGTGGGGGGGGGGGGTTGTTCAGGGTCTTATACTAACACCTCTGCCGCCATTGAATGTCATCAATGTGGTGAGCGGCAGAACCTTGGCCTTGTGGGACGCATTCAACCTCTTGAGATCGCCAATTCATTCTCGTCAATTAGATGGTAATAACATGCAGAAGAGCAGTTACTCATTCCTATTGGAATGTCAGGGGAATACCGAAAGGGCAGTAAAGGCACGCATCTGATGAAACATAGCGCGTCGACACTGCGAAAATTCAATGCGACAACATAGTACGCACTCAACAGAAAGCGTTGGGGGCTGGGGAGATCATGATGGCCGAACGAGCTCGAGGGTCGCGGGGGTTCAAAATGGGAATTTCCGGAAGAGCTGAACGTTGACTGTAAGCACTCAACAGCGCCATTGCAACCGCATGGAAATCGAACAGGTTCGCCGAGTTTTTGAGGTGCTGAACGTCGAGCGGGTCGGGCGCAAAGATACAAGAGTGATCGAAAGAAATGGCGGAGAGGCCCGGGCCGGCCCTGGCGCAACCGGCCTGGGTGGTGGCTTGGGATTTCTTTGGCCCCGCAAGAGACGTGAGCGCGCAGAAGCCCCACACCATATGACTAATCTCTCCGGTGCCCCAGGTCGAGTTCTGGGGATCTTCATCTCCATCCTGAGTGCCGTGACCGTCGTGTTCTCTACACAAAAGCCGTTCATAATCTACTCCATGGTTTATATCGTCATCCTCACAGGGTTATCAGCCAGCAAGCCTGGTCGCGATTGGGTCTTCGTGGATGTCGGATTATGCACTCAATGGGGGTGATTGAACAACGGAGGCCCTGCATGCACAACTAAGTCCAACCGACATCGGCGGACTTCCCCGACTCCGGAAGGAGGAGGGTTTTGTCCGTGATGAAACGGCCCCAGCTCCCAGCCAACGAGCGGCTTCGTTCCGACCCAGCCGACCCGACAATCATGTGATTCATGGAAACCGCCGACTGC
>Ga0307513_10006626_pt1 | contig 15114 bp, 15 predicted proteins | sample 15_EM_MG_FD_202174 | JGI IMG/M metagenome (GOLD analysis project Ga0307513, IMG submission 202174) | Populus trichocarpa ectomycorrhiza microbial communities from riparian zone in the Pacific Northwest, United States - 15_EM | ecosystem: Host-associated > Plants > Roots > Unclassified | place... | reverse complement strand
AACGGACTCACACCACATCACTGACAGCCTGGAAAGGGAGTTCAAGAGCACGTTTGAACAAGAACTGTTTAAACGGCAATTTATATCTAAGATGTTGAACGTTTAAACAAAAGTCATGAAAAGTCACTGTTGGGATCTACTTACAATGAAAGTACCAAATGCCTTGGTTGGCGATGTTTTGGAGTATCCTGGCAGTGTGTATCTATCACAAGAACCTCAAGGCTATGACTGACTTCCAGACAATCCAGCCACAGCGAACCTTCTTTGTCAGTGGGCTTGAATCATTAGTTCCTGATGCATCTCCGCTGATCGAGCGACGCAATAATACTGGCACATTACGCATATATGCACAAGATGATATATCCGAATGGTATGTTGATGCCGACTATCGAGAGCATGACATCGTCAGTGGTTTTGGGGCATTGGGTGGTTTTTGGATGTCCAGCAGTGGTATATTTGTGATTTTATTTGGTTCCAGCCTGCTTTGGCTGATGCAGGGTAAGTAACGGTGGAGGTTATTTCGCCTTTTTTAAACCTCCTTATTGACAGGAAAGAAGCCACTGTCTGTCTTTGGGCTGGCACATACCGTGATGAGTAATGCCATAAAAAAGACACTAGTCAAATCGTTTGGTAAACAAAGTCATGAAGATCAGTCCGATGGTTATCATCACAAGAATCTGGATTTGGGGGCATTTATTAATCAGAGCCTCATTGACTCTGTGGACTGTGGACCATTCAAAAATGAAGTAACAAAACCTGGATCCCCTGAGGCTTCCACCGACTACGCGTATATGAGCACCAACACACTCTCCCAAGTCGGGTCAGCGACATACAGAACAACAACGTGATACATGGATCAAATTGGCGACACATTTGGTGTGTTCCCCTGTTGGTGTGTCGCATGTGGTGTTGAACATATATACTTTTATGGTTCCTGTATTCCATGTACATTATTCGAACACTTTTTTTTTGCAAGTCTTCTCTACTCAGGTAAATAGCCAGTGTAATACTCATTCTTCATCTACAAGACAAGTTTTTAGCATCAGAAAAACCCCATCTGTGTGGCCTGCCTCCACCCCACTCCTTCCCCTGACCCATTTATGTGGACAGTGGAGGGTATTCAGCGCTCTTGATGAGATTCTTGACACCTGATCTGGTCCACCATCTGGGTTTGACAATGACGCAATATGAGAAGAGAAACTTACAATTCTTCATCGTCTCCACTTTCCCTCTCTCACTAAAACTAAAACCCTCTCTCCCCCCTCGCTTCTATATTTAGGGGTGCGCACCGTACCCATAAGTGACGGGTCTACAGCTGGGTTTGGCGGGTATTTTCCCATCCCATTAGAATATTGGGTACACACCGTTGAACCCTTCCGTCAAGAACCGTTACGGCTGTTGTACAGGTACGGCGTATAATACTTATTTTCAATCATTGATCAACTGCCAAAAAAACTACCTCACCTCTGGGATGCTTTCTTTATGTGCAGACGACAATCATAGAGCTGAAATTGATGCCAAAAGCATTCAATCTAATTAAACTGTTGAGGATTAATCGAAGTTCAAACCCCAGCCCGGTCAATTCTCATCAGTACCCTTGAAAAGTCAGTAGTTGACACTCAAAACTCAACTTACTATCTGTCCACAGCTTTCAAACACCCCATACTAAATTTGCCAGAAGTCTTACATAAAAGGTTTGAAAAAACAAAACATACAGTAAATTTTTTTGGAAAGCAATGCAAACAGCCTTCGCAACCATTTACAGCCATTTTTCACTCATCCTGTCCTGTTTAACATTCCAGACAACCCGTTTGAGCCATAATTCCGATGGTTGTCCCCATAATACATATCAGTATATCAGTAGTAATATAAGTCGCCAACAGTAGTAATGGAAACACCCATGTGACCGTCATGTGGGCATGCCTTCTTGGGGACAGCAGGTCGCAATGACTTCAAACATTTCTTATATTCTTATTAAGTACCTTATCACTCTAGCTTCATTCCGGGCCCTCGTCATCATCTCCACCTCATCTCGGGCCCCTAAATTTCTTTTCCCACCCACCCACATCAGGAAAAACCCCATTTGCTGATTTGTTGAAATTAGTTTGAATCAGCATCAGTAAGTAGGGGATGAGCTGACTTTGACTGACCTACTGAAATCAGCTCGAGTCAGTGATACATCAGCCAATGGTCAGTAGGCCAGTCACTTATTAGATACTTATTCTTGTTCATTATTGACTATCAACAGACCAGTCACTTATTAGATACTTATTCTTAACCGATGCATCATAAATTCAACTGCACATGGGACACAACCTCCATCGCCTTAAGAGATATGCGAGTACAAACAACTATCCGAGAAACAGTTTACATAAAAATGCAGCATTTTCAAGGATCGCAGGGTCAACAGCATTGAGGGATGTGGATGGAGCCATGTCAATGGCAAAGGAGGCGGCGGGTCATGGTGGTTGCAAAGGCAGCAGCAACAGAGGTGACAAATTATTCCAACTGTGGTAATGAGGTGAAGGTGGTGGTGGAAAATGTAGGGCTGCCGCGTCGATACCAGTGGAGGACACGCAGCGTGTGGGTGACAATTGCATCAATGGTGATGGAGGAGAGTAGGGTAGGTCATGCTGACAGCGGAGAACGGGGTAAGATACCAGGCCGCATTGAAAACTGGGGTTGACAATGGCAAAAGGGGCATCAGCATTGTCAGCGGCCGCATCATCAGCGATGAAAGAGGTGGGAGTGCTCAAACCGCTGTGGGCTCCGGTAGCGACACAGGCAGAGGCAGGGAGAAGGGTCAACCACATCAATAGCAGTGATGGCTGTGAGCTACGTGCAACAGGGCCGAGGGGGGCGGGAGTGCGAATCGCGTCAATGACTTGGACTATAATGGTAGTGGGACCGCTGTGGCCCGCCTAGGGCCGTATGGACGACATTGAGCAAGGTGGGGGTGCATTGGATGGAATTCTGCGTCAACGACGGTGAAAGAGAAGGTAGTGGATGGTGACAGCAGCTGCAGGTGCGATGGCAGTGACAAAGGTGGAGACGGTGGTGGGCGTAGGGGAGCGTCGACAGCGGTGGATGCGAAGGTGGGTTGATGTCGTGGGGTCGTGGTGACCAGTTGAGGTGGTGCCGTATCATCGTTGAAGTCGGGGCCGTTGGATGTTGGGGTGGGCACCAAGAGGCGGGGGCGTGATGGAGCAGCGCCGACGATGTTGTCGCAGGTGGATCTGACCTCGGTGGGTGAGTTGTAGATTGGACAGTAAAAAAGAGGGAAGTAAAATGAATCGCATAGACTCATTTCATGACACACCTTGCAGGTCTCCTTCCCTTCATCTACCCGCAGACCATTCAAGAATCCAAACGTCGGCCCACAGCCTGCAAGTTGGAAGGGGGCGCATGACGTGGTGCTGTTCATTCACGTCGTGAAGTCCTGGTCCTGTAAACACATATAATATTAGTAAAATAGAATAAAGGAGAACAATGAAATGTACTTACCATACATTTCTCGAGGCATTGAGGGGTCAGATAAGACGGTTGGAAGTGGTCCCTACCACTTTTATCATAAAATCCAGTCAAGTGCCTGCACAACTGTTTGATCACTGCCAGGCTTTTTTATGAAATGAGAAACCTAAGGCAAGCTAATGAGATGGATATTATTAGGTATTTCATTACTGGCCAAGACAATATTATAATTGCCTAACAGCTATTTCATTATTGTCTGGTGATATTTTATTACTATTTCATTGTTTCCCTGGTCTATTTCATTGTTTGTCTGGTCTATTTCATTGTTGTCTGGTGCTGTTTCATTACTATTTCATTGTTTGCCTGCTCTATTTCATTTGTCTGGTGATGTTTCATTACTATTTCATTGTTTCCCTGAGGTTTATTTCATTGTTGTCTAGCAATATTTTATATCTATTTCATTACTTCCCTAGAGGCTATTTCTTTTCTGTTATGGTGCTTCTATTTGTTTGGTTTTTGATGAGATCAAATCATAACACATGACCTGTTAACTGCCTCAATTTACATGCTTATTTCATAATTAAGTTATATTATGGCCTCAAATCCAAACAAATATAAATATCATAGCCACCAGGGGTAGTAGAGCCTGGGAAATTCTAACATTTTACAAATTTCTATTTAGTAGTAAATCACTAATAAAAATGCAATTAATGCTCAAAAGTATTGTATTTGGTCAAGTATTTTGTGTTTTTCTCAATAAGAAAAGTAGCTAATCACATGATTTTTGTATATTCAGGGTTCTGCAAGCATTTTCTACAGTTTCCTTTTTGGGTAAAATTTTCCCATGATAAGCTGCCTATGAGATATGAAATAAGCCTTAGACAAACAATGAAATACTGCCAGACAACAATAAAATAAACCAGACAAACAATGAAACAGACCAGGGAAACAATGAAATAGTAATGAAACAGCATCAGACAACAATGAAATAGGCCAGACAAACAATGAAATAGTAATGAAATATCACCAGACAATAATGAAATAGACCAGGGAAACAATGAAATAGTAATGAAACAGCACCAGACAACAATGAAATAGACCAGACGAACAATGAAATAGACTAGAGAAACAATGCAATAGTAATGAAATATCACCAGACAACAATGAAATAGACCAGGGAAACAATGAAATAGTAATGAAATATCACCAGACAATAGGGGACGTCAAAGTTGAACAGCGATTTTGCTGTTTCGACGCTGTTTCGTGATTTCGCTGTTTGGAAACAATGGGCATGACCTTAGTCAGCCTTCCCGATTTGTACACGTTACCAGATTCCAGTAGATAACAATATCATCCTTCTCTTGCCCATTAAACCTACAATGCCTCGACAAAATGTACACGATAGGGTTACTAAAAGCTTCCTGGGTCACCTCGCCATCCAGGAAATACTCAACCCATCCCACGAGCTCCCTCTTAATGATGTTTTGCTTCAACTTCAAGCCAACATCGCGACCTTTCGGAAAATAAAGAATACACGCTATCTACAAGATCGAACGTCGTGCAATACGTTTGTAGACGAGCACCTTGTTGGCCCCAGCAGTTTTCTAGTTAAAGGTGAGCCAAAAATAGGTAGTAATGGGAAGCCGAGGCCCAAAATACCTCGCTCTTGTTCTTCCCAACGAGTACCTTGCAGTTCTCATCCCTGTCCACCAAAGCAATCAGATTCCATGTGTGTTTTGCCCCATCCATATTCCAGGGAAGCTGAGGGAGCTTTGTGTTGGCCTTAGGAGGTATGATAATATGATTATAATGTTGGTTAAATGAGTGGACAGGTTAGAAAATTAAATGAGAGGAAGAATGTGGCTCAAAAGCACGATTTCGTGTATGTAACGCGAATGTGACTACATGTGACATAAATAACATGCGCTGCCCGAAACAGCAAACAGTGTCAAAACAGTGAAATCGCTGTTCAACTTTGACGTCCCCTAATAATGAAATAGCTGTTAGGCAATTATGATATTGTCTTAGGCCAGTAATGAAATACCTAATAATCTCCATCTCATTAGCTTGCCTTATGTTTCTTATTTCATAAAAAAGCCTGGCAGTGATCAAACAGTTGTGCAGGCACTTGACTGTATTTTATGATAAACAGTGGTACTAGTAGTTGGAAGTCGCGATGTAGGCTTGTGACCAACTGGTTCTTACTAATGGAACAATTTCAGACTTCAAAGGTTCTGTAAGAACCGGCTAGGAGCAACAGACGCGTTTTCAAGGAGTCACGCTTTGTCACACTGGACTTCGCAGAATTTTGTTGCGTTCGCGATTCCTCCCTACATGCAAATAATCCAGATCTTTGTCTGCATCTTGCTTCACCTATTATAAATACTCATAGAACTTGGGCTCACCTTATGTGTCTCAAGATCCTCTGCCAAACCCATATCCATTTCCCATACAACACTTCTGAACTCAAACACTGACATCTAGTCATCAGTAATTTGTCAAATTAATTTCCAGGTTTTCGATGGTTTTCTGGGTTTTCTGGGTTTCAGGTAGTGATTGTCAAGGGTTTTGAAACCCGCACAGGTTACGGGTAGGGTACAGGTGGGTACGGGTATGGGTACATATTCCTGTACCCGCCGCCTACAAAACAGGCTCTAGAACATCCAAAACAGATGAGAATTGGCAGAGATATGGTCAAAACAGTAGGAAATACTGTTTAGCACATATCTCAGTCATTTCTTGGCCGTTTTGGCTGTTCTTGGGCTCAAAAACCCATAGGGTTGCAGGTAAGGGTCCCTGGGGTAAGGGTACAGGTTGGAAAAAAAACCCCAGGGTTACCCATGACAATCACTAGTTTCAGAAAACCTGGAAACCTCAAAACCTCAAAACCTGTTTTGGTGAATTACACAGTAAAGTATTCGACAGTAAATAGATTACGTATTAAGGAGAATCTATGAGAAATTCGAATGTGTGATGGTCTACAAACTTGTTTATGAAGAAAGACTCAAATCGGTCCAATGCATCATGATGAATAAAATCTTCGGGTACCCTTGAAGAGCCATAAATGGGTAAGAGATGAGCTCCTCGAGCAATGGAGTTTATGTCGATAACCTGGAAAGTTGGGCATTCTCCGAGCTCATCATGTTCCAGTTGTACGGTCCACATGCCTGTATCTTCATCAGGCTTTTTGTCGGTGGTAACAAACCAGTTAACAAAGGCGCATGAATAGTCACGCCATCTAGTGTTTAAAGGTCCAGTCCGGTCCGGTCTTTCGACCCCCAGGGCAGTAGACCGAGACCGGGACCGGTCCACGTTGGTTCAGAGACCACAAAAGACCGCACAAAACCGACGTAGACCAGTCTTGATCGGTTTTTTGCAGTCTTAGACCGGTCTGGACCGGAAATTTATTGCACAGTTAATATACTACATCTTTTACATTTATTTGTCAGTAGGGATTGTTGACTGACATATTACCTTCAATATGAGCCCTGTAACATTGAAAACGGTGAAGAATTGAGTAAGATATGATTTATTTCCATCACATCTACTCCCTTTGTCCGATATTTTATAGTTTTGACCATAGCATTGTCAGACTTCAACCAATCTTGATGGGTATAGGCTCAAATTGAAGGTGTTTATTGGGGGTAAAAGTCTACCGGTTCAAACCGGTCTTTTCTGGTCTTGGTCTTGTCTGGTCCTGGTCTTTTCCAGTCTTGGTCCGGTCCAGTCTCGGTCTTTTTCCAGTCTTGAGACTGGACCTTCAAACACTAATGCCATCGGTAATTGAAAGAGAAAAAAAGGAGGACATGCACAATCACCATGCCAGCCATCCCGCGTTTGTCTTCATCAAGGGCAACAAAAACCGTATCACAGCGTGGATGACCGAAAAAACAAGGATTTGAATGAATCCTTTCTTGGTGCAGGCCACCTGCTCCACATAGATCACTTGGCGCAACAAAGGTCGCAACAGCAGAATGATGAACACGGATCCGGCTTTCAAAGTGCAGACAATCATGTTCGTCAGGTTGTAATTGAGAGTCAGGATGGTGGATTCCATAAAGAAACTGTTGAAAGGCGAGAGGAAATTCGGGTTGGCCGATGTGGTGTGAAAGATCATATAGTTCATTTGGGTATTCATACTCTGTGGTCAAGGAAATCAGATAAAGAAGTCAGTAGGAACACGAAGAGTAATATGACATATGAGTCCGTGATGAAAGCTTGATATCAGTGAATGAAGAAGTTGGTGGGGTCCCTACAACTGCTCCGGAGTCTTCATCATCCTTGTTGGCATGTGCAGTAGTGTTTTGATCGTCAACCAAGTCATCTTTGAACACGATACTGGCCATGTATGACGAAGTGGTCCCTGCCATCATACCACATTCCGTGAATTTACGGCGGAGTGTTGACATTTTTTCCAAATGGGTAAGGATAGTTAGCATCTGCGATAAAGCCTTGTAATGACTAGATTTCCGCCAGGGTTCCTTGACAGCCTTGATATGCTTCGACTCTGTAATAGATGAACACAGTCCGTTGGGTGAACCAAAAAGTTGAATAGAATAATAATAGTGGTCCAGTGCATGCTGGCGAGGCAACGAAATTGAGGAACAGACACCAAGCATAATGAAAATATCACGAAGTTCATGGAATTTATCAACGCAGACCTTGAACTTGTCCAACATGGGGGCAGATATAGCGTTTTGGCAGGCAATGTAACATGCCTCCATGAAGGTGGATAAACACTGAACCATTGCAGAAGGAACATATCCCACGATAGCTGCCAGGTAAACCTAGACATAGAGTTGGTTGGCTCTTCGAAAAAATATGGCAGGCAGGGCAAATACAAACCTTCATCAGTGCCTTTGAATCATCACCAGTCCACTGCGTGAAGTCGCGACCATCTGGAAATCGTCGAAGGCCAGGAAATGGAGGGACAGCAGAAATACTGGATCAAAAGGTGTTGTAAGTACTCAAATACTCAGTTTCATTTCAGATGCACACCAATGGTCAATGTCCTCAATGATCTTGAGTGCCCGCACTTCGCCATATGCATGGTGCAGATATTCATTGACCCATGTCACAAGGTGGTCCTTGAAGACACCTTTAATGAGCTGGTGCAAAAGATCAGGCGACAATAGTTCATGGATATCCACACTTGGAAAGCTATGGGTAAATAGCTAATGGGCAACTCAGAATGAAGGTACAACCGGATGAAAATTTTACAAACCACAATATCGGCTCGAATTCCATAATCATCCCATAATATACTGGGGTCAAAGTTCTTGATAAGGTAGTCTGTTTTCTCATGCGAACGTCGATGAGAATCAGATGCATTGAGGTCATTAGGCTTGGCGTCACACCTGCCAATTTCCAAATAACATTTTAAGCGCCAAAGACAAATTGATTGTTGAGAATGTGGAATACGTACTTAGGGCACCAATCCTGAACATTTCCTGAAAGCCAAACTTGTTCTGGATAGTCAGCAATGTATGGTCCAAGGCTGAAGATCGCATGGCGAAAATGACCATCTGGGCACTTAAGAACCTTTGGCGATTCCATGTATGGCTTCAGTGGTGTAAATGCGAACTTGAGACACTTATGATAGAGTTGCTGGCAGAACTTCTGGTATGTGGGCTTCTTTTGCTGAGATTTACTCGCTTAATATATATATAACTTAGTACAATCATTGAGAGTTGAATACACATGTGGCATACCTTTTGGAATGGGGAGAAATGCAAATGGAACAATGCTATTTCCATGGCCTCGACGAGCAGTGTTGGAGATAATACCTGATGAGGTGTAAAGTGGATGGTATTCCTGATAACCTGTGGCAACAGAGACTGTGGTCTTGTCGCTACCTGCTACAACCAGCACAAGCATGGCGCCATGGTTTGCACGGTTTTTCGCAAGTTCGTCCTACACAAACAAACAAGAACATCAACCTGTGGTAATATGACAGTAGTCAAAAACTTTACCGCTTGTCGAGATGCCCAGTCACCAGACATGAGGTTTGACCAAACGCGATCACCTTGGGGATCAAACTCCAGATATGGAGCATAATCACATTTGTCTTCGAACTCAGACAACATGAGCTCCTCTTCAAAAACTGTCAGGATGTCCCGAAGATTGAGTTCATACTCTTTGTCCATCCAACGAGGTGGTGTCGATGGCTTAGGTCCAGTATACCAAAACTTGTATGTTTTCCATGGGGCACTACCAGTTTGAATAGAATCAATGGTAGCATATAACTCCTTCACAGATTTCCATGGTGAACCATCATGAGAACCATACTTAATGGCTGTAGCACATAATAGGTCCAATCCTTTGGCGATTTCACCTGCCGAAGACTGGAGTTCAACATAATGGTATTGGGCAAAATCAAAGGTGACTCAATCTTCAAATGGAGCCCAAGAGTTTTCTGATGGTGAGTCAACTGGCTCGTCAGAGATGGGTTTGGGAATTGGCATTGGCAAAAACAATCCGTCGGCCACACAAGGTCACCCTGGAATTTATGAACATGAGTACAAGATGAGAAATAAAGGATTAGTACATACCATTCAGGTAAGGGTGATGAATATGGGTGTAGTGGGTTGCATCCTCTGGGAGCATCACATTTGGATGTTTTGATTCTTGGTGTTTAAGGAGACCACTGCTGCTACGGCATTTCTGGCCGCATAGCAGACAGTCAAAAGATTGGAAGGGAGGTAGTTGGCATGGCATTAGCAAATAAAATGTAGTGTTACAAGAAACAGAAAGAAGTTGCAACAAAGTGGTTCATTCTGTGCTGGAAACAGCATGTGAGTTGGACTTATGAAAAATCAGCTCACTTTTACGTGGCCATCAACTTTCCCCAAAGACTTTGACACGTGGAAACAACCTCCTACATCCATCCTAACCCAATACTCATAACAACATCATAATGCCGCCCAAAACACGCTCAAAGAAACCCACTGTTCCCTCCATTAATAACTTGCAACCTAAAAAGCATAGTGGTTGGCAAGGTATCTTGGAAACTCTACATGATGACGATGTACCCAACAATAGCCCACCTACTGAGGAGCCTCCTGCTCAACAACAGTCTAAAAAGCGCTCATGCCAAACAGTAGCCATCCAAGGCAATGTTGAGGATGGCCCCCCAGCAAAGAAGGGGAAGAAGGCAAATGGCGCTGCAGCTGCCAACAACCCTGTCGTTGATGACGCAATTCTGACTCCAGGGGTTACAAGGCCTTCCAGAGTTAGAAAGCCTGCTGCAGTTATCAGTAACACTCAGGACATTCCAAAGAGACACTGACACACGAAGGAGGAGGTAGCTGCTGACAAGGTGAGGATAGCTGCTGCCAAGGAAGCTAAATGTCAGGCAGCAGAAGAGTTGATTCAAAAGGCTGAGGAAGCGAAGGCATTCTTGGCACAAATGAACATTGATGAAGAGCAAGCAGATGCCAGGACGGAAAACGAGAATCCATGCCGCCTTTCAGCTGTAAAGCGTAAGTGTGGTGGGGCACAAGTTGAAGAAAGTGAGGGCGAATCTTTTGATGAAGTGCCTGAAGATACAGAGTCAGAGATAGAGATCTTTGTGAGTATTCCAGAAATAAATACCTTTGTTCACTAACTAACATCCTGAAAGGTGAAGAAGGCCCAGAAAATAAAGAAACAGCAGAAGGGAGTATGCAACGATGTTGATATCATTGCCAGCAAGTTATGTGGGGGGGATAAAAGTGGTGCAACAAAGAAAACCGAATCTTTGTTGACTGATACCAAAGGGTAAGTCACATGCATCATTTAGTCATCCACGTCAATCACCGGCTGATCATCTTTAGATCTGGAACTCGGCTGAAGAAATACGAGAATGCGGGTTTGAGAGTAAATTCCAAAGTCAAAGCCCGCCCTGCAGCTTCCAAAGAGAGCGATGTAGAATCGGCCCTTGGCGGCCTCAATGATGAGGATGCCGAGGCAGAGAGGCCATCCATGTATCCTGTTAAACGTGCTGTGACTTCGAAGTTGGAATTCCCAGATAACCTCAAATGAGACAAGAGAAGGCAGAATGAGGTAAGTATTCAAGGCGACTCTTCCCACCGAATGTACTTACTGATATTCTCTGACAGCTCGTGGGTATTACTACTAATATTGATTCAGCCGATGAGGACGACACCTTAAAGGTGATAATCTATGTTATGATGTTACTAACTCAACTAACGACAACTCTATATTTTGAAAGGCAAAGCCAACGGATAAGTCAAAAGCAGTACTTGAGAAGGCAACCAAGACAAAAGTCAAAAAATTCAAGGTTGAAGAAGTTGACATCGTTCATCCAAATGCAACGGAAATGAAAATGCTCGAAATGGACAGCTTACTCAGGGATTCACGATGGACTGAAGTTTTCCTCCCTTTGCTTGTTCATGCTCTTTACATGTCATGTAAACCATTCAAGGACTTCAAGGCAAAGGCTCCCAAATTTTTGAAGATTGTGCAGAAGACATTTGATCTATCATACCCGGAGATCGATTTGACCCTCAAGACTAATGACGAATTCGTTAAAAAGGTACACAGCATCATATTACCATGACTAACATTTCACCAATATGATTTAGGCATGCCAACGCATGAATGTCAAGAAAGCGAAGCTTGCGTCTGATATCCTTGGAGATGTTGTAGAATTCTTCAGGGCACCAGAATATGCAAATCGAATGGACAAAATCAAAGAATATGCATGGTGGGCGGTGCGAGGTGATGGGCCAGGTTATCATGCCCAACCAACTCCATTGGCGTGCAAGGTTCCTCCAAAGGATGAGGGATATATAGTAAGTCAACTTATTCTACCCATACATGCTTGTTTATTGGCATGCATCCTAAACTCATCTAGAAACCAGACAGATTTCTTCAAACACAGCTCTTGGTGGCAACAGCAAAGAAGTATCTCAATTTCGCAAACAGATCAGTTTTCGAGCCTCAAATTTGCGCGAAGAATCCTCCCAAAGCATTGTATGCACTGATACTTGTCGCGGTATGTCGTCCACTATTCATTTCCAACATCTGATCAATCTTTGATATACTACTAGACCGAGTGCGCATTCAAAGCTTACTTACCACATGGGATCATCAAGAGCTCCAAAGATTTAGAAGAGTTTTCCGATGATAATTACACATGCCAGCTCATGACATTCATGGGACACATTGACAAGGTCAGCGAGAGACACTGGCAGTTAATTCTGGACGGCCTCTGCAACAAAGAAGAAAATAACCTCGAAAATGGAGATATATCCATCATATCTGAATATCGTGCAAATATTTTCATCCCTAGTAGCCCGATTAAGGCCCAGTAACCTGCTTTGTGTTACATACATCTTTTGACATTGTCAGGAAATCTCTAGATAGTGTAATTTCTCTTTAATGTCACAAATTCTAGGTCTTCAAGTATGTAGTGGCTTTCCTGACCATGTTTCGAGGTTTCTGGGGTTTTTTGAGGTTTTTTAGATTTCCGTAAAGAGTTTCTGAGTGAGGTTTCCACGAAATGGAACTTGAGTTTCCAGCTAACCGGTTTTCTGGGTTTTTTCATGTTTTTTGGGGTTTTTTGGGGTTATAAAACCTCTGGAAACTTAAACTACCAAATGCTGATGTACATGTACTGACAATCCACCACCACTCCAGAGCCATCACCACCTTTCCCCAAAGCCAAAAAAAACCACTACATTTCTTACATAAAATATGCAGCAAACCATCTCCCAAAACCGTGTTCTTTGTCTTATCCAACACCATTCTGGTCAGTTGCTGGGTGCAATGTTCAAAGTTATTTTTTGCGAAAAAAATCACCTTTTTTTCATCTATACCATTTTGTTCTATAGGTCTTAAAATGTATAATGAATGTGTTTTTAAGAGGACGATTTTCAAAGTCTGCCTACCTTTTTGGGTAATGTGTGTGATTGTTTGCTATTGATCGTCAAATGATGAAAAAAGGAATGAACACTGCGTAAGGTGCTGGTCGCGAGCCTAGTTGCGATGATTTACGAACCAAGTTCGTTGGAACTCCAACATCACATGGTCATGTTGAAATCCAAACATGGAAGTTCTTGTCACTCAAACATTTTATTTGTTCTTCATCCCACCACTCTCAGTAAAAAGGGAAATTTTACATTGGTCATACAGGTTGTGCCTAGGTTGTGCTCAGGTCACACTCTCATCATATCAAGTCAAACTGGAAGTCAGCAAGATCGCAAATGCCGTAAATTCAACAATAACACCATCAAATGATCAGATTTAGTAGGCAAATAGTCATGCAAAATTGACACAAAATTCATACAGTAGTTGAGCAATAGTTAGCCCAAGGTCAACCTCGGTAAGAAGGTAATTATTCAACTTTCCGAAACAGCCGAAGTTGAAACTTTCTGTGGGATATTCTCAAGCATTCATCACATTCTCACGCCTTTCTGCTTCTTTTTGTACCACCACAACGTCAATCCAGCACCGCCATCGTTGCACCATGGCTCCACTTCACCTTCCTTCATACACCATTTCTCCCTCACCAAGAACAATCAAGACGGTAACTTCATAAAATCTAATTCATTCTGGGACGGTGTGACTGTGGTTGAGAGCCCAGGCCCTCTGGTGTGTAACCGATTTTCTTGACTTGTTTCATGGTTTTTTCTCTCCAGCTTCTCTCTTACTCACCGGCCCTCCCCTATAGCTAGGCCTGCTGGCTGTGCCTTCAGCCCTTCACATTCTCGCACTTTTCACAACAAACATATTCCACAGACCTACCATTGTGTGGCTGCTGCCGCTTAGTGCCGAGCACAGGTGCAGGTTTGCAAAGGTAACCTGCAGGTAGTCTGACCTGTGGATCCAGCTCTCGACCACATCATCGCTAGCGCAACTGCCATCCAGTGCCCCTCCCCTCTTCAGAGGGATGTGGGCCCCAAGATCATGTTCAGCAATGGTCAAATGTCAGATGGGATGAGGGGGTGCCTGGGGCAGAAATTACACTGGAGGGGGAGTGGGAAAGACCAGCATCAACCAACCACGATGTCTCAGTCCCGGTATCAACTTCTTGAAACCAATCGCGATGCCTTGATCTTACTTAGCGCCAACATCTCAAAACCCAACTGCGAAACCAGCACCAACATATTGAAATCAACCCTGACCTCTTGAACCCAGCGCCAACGTCTCAAAACCAACCAGCGGTGACATCTCAAAACCAACCAATGGGGTCATCTTGAATCAGTGCCAATATCTCAAAACCAACGGAACATCTCAAAACCAACCTTGATATCTTGAAACCCACCGCCTCAACCCCAATGCCAACATGTCTGAACTTGAACCCAACATCATCACATTGAACATGGGGATATGAACTTGGCTGGCAATTCTCATCCAATGCTAATGCCTCAAACCCAACGCCAACATGTCGACCATGACAGCCTTAGTGGTCAATATTATGTATCAGTACTTGGTAGCTACCAAACTAGTTGATACATCTATAGTGGTAGTTGCCAACCACCCAAAAAAACCAGTAAAACAGGGTGCTCGCTGGGATGCCGGGGTGGGGTAGGATTACTAATTTCATCCTTTGGGTGAGCGGGTAGGGTGGTTGGAATGCTGAGGATGCCGGATGGGAGGGCGGGGTGTGTGGTAGGGTGTGGGGTGTTGAGCAGGGGT